>SDBU01002675.1_pt1 | contig 23428 bp, 21 predicted proteins | sample 2277071 | NCBI WGS metagenome assembly SDBU01 (sample SAMN10397929, study PRJNA504765) | marine sediment metagenome | isolation source: marine sediment core GS08_GC12, 126 cmbsf | place: Arctic Ocean: Gakkel Ridge, Loki's castle | collected 2008 | reverse complement strand
AACGATTGGTCAGTTGAAGACGCAGTTGTTAAAATTGAATGTCCAGAAACCATAAGGGTTGAGGAAGCATATAAAGCGCCTTGAGCCCATAATGGTATGGTAGAGCTTGGAGTGAGCATTGATTGGCTAAAGTTGTTGGCAAAAGTCCATTGCTGGGTGCTGGTGACAGAAGCAGTGCTAATGTCAGATCCGTTCCAATAAAGTGTGCCTGCATTATTGTACAGGGCTAAACTGGTAGTGGCTGGTGTAGAGCTGGCAATAACTAAACCAAGATTAGCTGTCAGCAGTTTGTTAATAGTGGTAGTAGCTAAAGTAGAACTGCCATCAATAATAAGGTATCCAGAAATGTTTTGATTAGTTGAAGAGGCATTGGCTAAGGTTGTTTGGCCAGAAACAGTTAAGTACCCACTAAGCGATTGATCTGTTGAAGATGCAGTAGTTAGTGTTGTATGACCGTCAACCGTTAAGGTAGAAGAAGCATACAATGCTCCCCTGCTCCAGAATGGTATGGTTGAGCTTGGGGTAAGCATTGACTGGCTAAAGTTATTAGCAAATGTCCATTGGTTAGTACCTGCTGTGCTAATATCTGATCCATTCCAGTAAAGAGTACCTGCGTTGTTGTATAAGGCAAGAGTTGTGGTGGCTGGAGTAGTCGAGGATAAAGTGATTCCACCAGAAACCACTAATTTTGTAGGTATAGTTGTTGTGCCAATACCAATATTGCCAGAAGAAAGTGTTGTTCCCACGCCATCTATATTTGTTCCAAAAATGAGATTACCAATATTTAGCCCGCTAGTCATAGTTGTAGATGTGGCATCTATATCGTAACCAATGATGATATTATTTGCCCCAGTAGTAAGATTATCGCCTGCTTGATAACCAAGTAATATATTATTATCTGCTCCTGTTAAAATTGAATAACCTGCTTTATAGCCCATCATTGTATTATTGGAAACATTTGAATTATTATTTACTCCATACCCTACTCCGGAACCACTGCCGACATTATTAGATCCATTAATATAACGAAAAGCATCGTATCCTATAGCTGAATTATTACTACCACCATCACCTGTTTGAAGGGCATGATATCCAACAGCTAAGTTATAGTCGCCATTAGTATTCATCTGAAGGGTTTGATACCCCACTGCTGTATTTAATTGACCATTAGTATTATATAGGCCTGCTTGATTACCAATAAAAATATTTGTATTGTTAGATAAATCATCACTTTCTCCGGCTCTTCTTCCTAAAAAAACTGAATTCCCTATACCTGTTTGTTCTATGCGACCTGTTACAGAAAGCATTGCCCCCGGAGAGCTTGTACCAATACCAACATTGCCTGCACTTGAAATAAACAGAGTTGAGGTAGCTGTTTGTATCCCACTTGAATCAAAGGTAATAGTTTGACCTTGGGTGCCAAAAGCACCTCCGCCTACAGTTGACCCATTCCAATAAAGAGTGCCTGCATTGTTGTAAAGAGCGTAAGTAGTGGTAGATATAGGGGTTGATGAGGCAATTGTAATTCCTTGGCTTACGGTTAAAAGATTGCTTGCGGTTGTGGTGGCAAATATAGAACTACCATCAACAATTAAGTAGCCAGAAATGTTCTGATTGGTTGATGAGGCATTGGCTAAAGTTGTATTGCCAGATATGATTGTGTTTCCTGAAAGAGTTGAGGTGGAACTCACAGACAGCGCCCCGCCAACATTAGTATCGCCTGCTATGCGTACTGTGCTTGAAGCGTAAAGCGCTCCCCTACTCCAGAATGGGATGGTTGAGCTTGGGGTCAGCATTGTTTGGCCAAAGTTATCGCTGAAAGTCCACTGCTGGGTAGTAGTGGCAGCAGCCGTGCTAATGTCAGAACCGTTCCAATAAAGAGCGTTGCCTTGGGCGTAAAGCGCTTGGGTGCTAGTGGCTGGAGTTGAGCTGGCTAGAGTTAAGCCATTGGCTGAGATTGTTAATCCTGTTGCTGTGGTAGTAGCCAAAGTTGAATTACCAGCAACTGATAAATACCCAGACAAATTTTGATTGGTTGAGCTGGCATTGGCAAGGGTTGTCTTGCCGGATATAATTACATTGCCAGACAGGGTGGTGGTAGCAGTAACAGACAATGTTCCGCCAGCTGATACATTATCAAAAAGTGATGAGCCAATAACCTCTAAAATGTTGCCAGAGGTAGTAGTGGCTGAACCGCCAATAATTAAAACATCGGTTGGGTCAATGGGATATAAGGCAAGGGAGTCGCTGGTAGTAGTAAAGAAACTACTCCCACCGCTTGATACAGTTGTCCAAGATAATCTTCCTGCGCTGTTAGTAGTCAACACTTGACTGTTTGAACCATCAGCGCTCGGGAAAAGATACTCTATACCATTGAAAGTGGTTGAGGCAGTAATTGTTAATCTGGCAAAAGTTGGGCTGTCAGAACTGCCTAAACCCAAAGAAGTTCTGACAGTACTGGTGGCTTCAGTGATAAAATTATTGCCATTGCCCACAATAAAATAACCATTGGTATTAGCCAACCCAGCGATGTCAGTAAGATTGGCGCTTGAGGCCTGTTTTTCGTTAGCAAGTTCATTGATAGCCGCTTGCACATCAACAGCAGAAATTGTGCCAAGGGCAGTATTAGTTATTTGAGAAGCAATATAGTCCCCTGTTGAAGCAGTAATAATGCCTGTTCTGCTAAACACACTTGAAACATCACTAGTTGAATCCAATTTTTCCCAAGCAGAGCCATTGTGCACTACCCAATCGTTAACTGTAAAAGTGCTGGTGACTGAACCCAAGTTTTGAGTCCCAGCAACCCCCACCACATAATACTGGCCTTGACTGCCTGTGCCATCAGCCAAAATCGGGCTGTTAGTAGTAGCATTCCAAGCGCCTTGATAAATCAAAGCGCCGGTAATACCGGATAAAAAGTTAGCTCTAGTAATTTTGACGATATTGTTAGTTGAATTGTCATAAACAGTCAATGTATCAGCATCATCATAAGCTGATATAGCAGTTAAATTATTAATGTCTAAACTCAATGTTCGATTGCTAGACAAATCCCCTCCACCGGTCAGGCCTGCGCCAGCAAATATAGAGCGCGTAGAAGTAACAAAATTTAAGGAATCAAGACCGTCTAAAGTATCAGCATTAAAAGCATAACCAGCCGCGCCCAATCTTTGCCGAGGAGTCATTTCTGAATCACTGCCAACCGTAACACCTATATAGTAGCTGTCATCGTTAAAACCCAAGGTCATTGTGTTGCCCGCGCCAGAACCAAGTAATGCAGTAAAATTACCATTGGTCGTACTTATGGCATTACCATTTCCTGCGGTGTGAGTCCCAGTCCATAAAGCAACGCCTCCAGCAGCCGCTGCATAAATTTTAAAAACCATATCATAAGTACCATCTACAACTGCTGCTCCGCCTTGTTTTAAAACACCATAATAAGTTAGCTGATGATTAATGCCAGGGGCGGCTTCTGCCCTGCCAAATGGCAAGCTGAACATCACCAAACTTATTACTAAAAAACAATAAAAACCTTTTGAGAAACAGAGAAAATATTTTTTGAAGCTCATAAAAATTAGTTAAACTAACACAAATTAAAAACCCGACTTTGGGTCGAGCTTCAAGAGCTTCTATAAAAAAACTTACTATTTATTATTCTTGACTTCTTATTATACTAATATAAACTATTTCTAAAACCTCTGTCAACCCCCTCTCCTGTGGATAACTCAAAACAAACTATACTTTAATTGTAGTCAAACCTAAAGTAAAGTCAATCCCACACCTTTTCTACACTAACCCGCTCAAAAATTTATCCAAGCTCATTTCTCTATTTTTACTAAGTTGATGTTTTTAAATATTTCCGCGTTGCTTCATCAAAATCGCTTTTAAAATTTTTATCTTGGGCAACACGAAATTTTTTGTATTCTGTTTCTGCTTTAAGCTTTGCTCGTTCATTACTTATTTTCCCCTTATCCTGCAAAATCGGATAGTTAGAAAGTTCCAAAAATTTGGTCAAAAATTTAGCCCAGTCTACCATTTTCATTACAATGCCTCTGTTTGCCCGATTTTCCGCCAAATCCAAATACGCTGAAACAATTTGATTCAATTCTCTAATATGTTCTTCATGTAAATAATTTTTTGCAATCAGATTATAAAAAATATGTTCGCGTGAAATATCACGTCCACCTTCTTTTTGAACTATTCGAATTTTTCGAATAGTTGAATCTTCACTTAATTCTTTACTTTCAAAAATCTCTTTGAGGTGATAGTTGATTGTATTTATTCCTACATCAAAAAACTCCGCCATTTTTTTCTGGGTGAGCCAAATTGTTTCATTTTGCGCAAATACCTCGATAATAACTTTTTGATCATTATCTTGATATAGTACAAATTGTTTTGTGGTAAGTTCTTTACTCATGATTTTATCTATGATTTGTTCTTCAACTCTTAAATTAAATTAATCAAAGCTGACCCCTATTTTTACTATATCAAAAAACCGCCGGCATTAAAAGATAACCCTGGCGATTTTCAATCTAAAAAATTATTTGAAATTGGGGAGCAGGATATTAAAGTCAATTAAATCAACTTTGCCGTCTTTGTTAAGGTCGGTTTTGGAATTTTTAGGAACGCCCCAATTGTTAAGCAATGTCTTTAAATCGTAAACATCTATATCATTATCTTCGTCTAAATCAAAAATGACTAATAACTGACGTTGTTTTTGCTGCTTTGAAAGAAAGTCTCCTCCATTTTTTAATATGAAAAACAAAGAGTAATAACCAACGATGACAATACTCAAAAAACTGACAACTAGTAAATTCAACTTTGCTAATCTCCTAAATGTAATACCATCTTCCTTATTTTTGATTTCTTTGTGAAGGGCGCGCATGACAAGGTAAGATGTTACTCCCAAAAAGTAAATAACAATAAGACCCACAACTGCCCCAAGCGCGCTAAAAATAATTATAAAAAAATAATACATATTTTATCCCCAAAAAACCATTAAAAGATTAAAGTCAAAAATATCTACTATGTTATCGTTATTGAGGTCAAAAGAACTATGTTCAAGGGTTAAACCCCAATTAAGAAACAAGAGATTGAAGTCAAAAATATCAACCAGGTTGTTATTATCAATGTCACCCTTGATGGTTTTAGCTTCTTCAACTTTTTTAACTTCTTCAGTAGGTTTTTCCCTTTCTCTAAACAAGGAGAACACGTTGCCTCCGCCAGCCGGCGCAGATGGCGCTGGTGGAGACAAGGACATATAACTGTAAACAGCAAACTTAGTGAAATGCTTTGTCCAAATAATTAAATCATCTCCTGCAGATATTTTACAGTCGCTATTGTCTGCTACTGTTGGATTGATATTATTTTCACAGCTCTTAATTATTGCCGTAAAAACTCCACCAGCTATTAAATAACCAGCATACTTGCCTGCCTGGTTTGACAATTTTAATTTTACTGCTTTGCTAAAAAGTAATTTTTTATCAGGAGAGCCAACTTCAACAACTTTGTCAACTATACTTTTTTGGCCGCTCATTTCCGGCACACTAACCGAATTATTTGCTTTAACAGATGGAAGCGCAAACCTACCATCCCAAGTTGCATCTAAATCCCTGATAATTGTTCCTGCTGGAATTACAAGCTCAAAATTATTTTCCAATATTGAAGAACTTCTAATTATTGTTAATTCATTAGTAACTGTGATTTGAAGATAAGGGGAGCCCAGTTGAATTAAAAGACCGAAATCTAAAACAACTTCTGTGTCATCTGAAACTGTATCAGGGATATTAATTTCTGACAAAGCGCCCGTACTTCCAGGCGCTCCTGTGAGAACAAGAATTGGCTGAGCTGGATTAACCACCACTTCCTCTGTACCGCTCTCAATCTTTTGTTCATCTGGAGCCAATACTCTTATTGAAACAGAAGATGAGTCTGCTGACACAAAAACATTGGGAAATAAATTTGCAGCTAGAATCAACAAACAAAACAATAGCTTTAAGAAAACCTTTTTCATCTTCTCTGCCTTTTGAAAAGCACTACTGCCAATATTATAATGATTAAAATAAGTAGTCCGATTATAACAATGACAGGTATGTTGAGCATACCTATGGCAGCAACGGCTTTTTCGGCATTAAACTCTGATTCTTTTGCCTGTTTCTGCAAACTACCCGGCTCCAGTACTTCAAATACTAAACTGTCTTCTTTCAGCAGAAGGTCATCTCGGTAAACAGAAACTACTGCCCAATACTGGCCAATTGATAAATCAATCGACAGCTCTATAATAATCTCATCTCTCTTAAAAGGCGCGACAAACCCCATTTCAGTAATATCCTGCGAGGCTAATAATGCTTCTTTAAATTTATCGTAAATCTCTACTTGAACTTTACTCGGCTTGGCTCTCACATTGCCCGTATTATTCACTAATATTCTAATTTTGGGAAAAAATCCCTGCTCAATTGATTCAATATTGATTGCATCAAGGGCATACTCCAGCACTTGCTTGCCGCTAATGGTTAAGTCAACTTGAATAGCAGCAGCCAAAGCAACTACCGTGCCGCTGCCTCCAGTTTGTTCTGAAGGTTTGGGAGAAGATATAAATCGTATTGTTCCTTGATACGAACCATTAGGAGTATCAACAGGCGCTTCAACAATAACAGTAACAGGAAATTTTTGTTTTCCTACTGGCCAAGTAAACTCTACGCCTTTGTCCGTAAACAGCCAATCTTTAATCCTGCCTTCTGTTACCACCTTAAAATCAAGTGTTTCTTTTGGCTCGCTGCTGCTTAAAGTAAATGTTTTTTCATAAACTGATCCTCTAAGCAAATGGTCAGCTGTCAGTCGTGATGGGCTGATGCCCAAGCCGGCGCCAACACTTCTTGCTGTCAGCAAAATTAGCAGAAATACAAACAAATAACTTATCTTTTTTATAAGCATAGAAACACAGTCGTTGGCAGGGTGAAAAAAGAGCGCAGCGCTTTCTTCACCCTGGCTCGTAAACTGTTCTAATCAGCGCCAAACTTAACCCTGTCAAATAATCCGCCTATGGCGGATTACGGCAAAGCCGTATTTGACGGGATTAATCTAGGTTCGGGTCTGAAACAGCAGTGAAAACAACTGTTCCACTGCAACTGCCGCCTACGCCATCTGCTGGCAAACCGAATCCCCAATAAAGCTCACCTGTTGTAGCAACATCAGTCCGCTGGGCTACATCAATATCTACTTCGTTGGCAGTATCACTTAGGACATTTCTTGAAGCATAAGCAACTGCTGTTGAGGTGGCGTATTTTTCATTGGCTATTGGTATAGTCCCCCAGGTGCAAGTCATAGAATATCCGTCACCGTCTGAACTGCCGTAGCCGTCTACATCAACATCAGCGCCTTCATTGCCAGTATTAGTAATAGTTGTTGTTGTGTCTGTGGTTCCAGTATCCGCGCCTAAAGCCAATTGTCCATAGTTGATAGCAGTGGTAACATCCAAGGCAGTTAAAGTAGCCATCTCAATACTGTCAGTATCGGCTGTACCAGCTGTTTCGTCAGATGGAACTACTCTGGCAGTCCAGTCAGTGGTGGAGCTTATAGAACCATTATCAGTTGGGTCAGCATAATACCAAACAGTAGTTGTAGCTGTGTAGGTGGCTGCTGTATCGCCGCTGCCGGCGCAAGTTCCAGTATCTTGGACCATAGTGGTTGTGGCATAGTGATTATTTTCATCATTAGCCGCGCTATAGCCCGTGGTCGTCTTGTAAAAAACAATAGTTACCGAGTCAATATCCTCACAACCGTTATTGTCAGTAACAACAGCAGTGGTAGTCACAGTAACAGTTGCATTTTCAACCAAGATAATTGAAGCTGCGTCACTATCAATACTGACAGAGCTGGCTATTGGAACTACATTGGCAACGCTAGCGTTAGAACTTGCTGTATCAGCCCTAACTTGGGCTCTCTGAAAAAGCAAACCCCCCAGAGCAAATACCAAAAGCAAACTTAAAGCTGTTATTTTCTTAAGCATATTTTTGTTTTACGGTTATTTCCGACCTTTACCCTTCACCTTTTGCTAAAGGTGAAGGGTTTATTCTATATTTCTGTTATTGCAGTAAAGGTGGTTACGCCTATACAAGCTCCCTCAATCCCACCAGGCGCGCCGACTTGCCAATAAAGTAAATCAAATATTGTTGAATTATCGCTGTCTGGCTTAGGCAAAGACGCATTAACATCAACCAGGCTTGAAGTGAGGTCAATGCCTACCCCGTAACTAAAAGCGCTTAAACTATATTCTTGATTGCCAACTAGAATACTGCCCCTTATATCACAATTAAGCGCGCTGCCAGAAACACTAAAATCAATCGCTCTGTTGCCAGTATTGGTTATGGTTGCTGTTCGTGTGCCAGTTGAATTTGAATTAGGAGATAGCGAACCGTAATTAATAGAAGCAGAAACATCCAGGGCAGTTAAAGTATCCATTTCAATGGTGTCCGTGTCGGCTGTACCAGCCCCTTGACCATCAGATGGCAGCATGCGGCAAACCCAATTTTCAGCTGCATATGTTCCAGCATCAGTTGGTTCAGCATAAAAATAAACTGAAAATGTGCAGGTAAAATCTGCCATATTTCCGGACTCATTAGAACGAGCGCAAGCTGACGGCCAAGTTAAAGTATAGTGGTTGTCATTGTCATCACTGACGCCCTCACCTACTCCGCTTCTGTACAGTTTCATTACTACTGATTCTATATCAGCATAACCATTGATGTCTGTAAGGCTGGCAGCGCAAACCACATCTGTTGTGGCGCCTTCATTTAAAGTTATTGAGCCTGCTCCAGAGTCAATAGAAGCATTACTGGCTGCTGGCAAAGCATTGGGCAGCCAACTGGTTTTTACTTTAAAATCCACCGAGCCGCAAGAGATGTCATTTGAACAATTCATATTAAGCCAACCAACATTTTCTCCCCAGGCATAGTTCAGAAAATATCCCTGACTGTCAATCGTAGTGGTAGAATAAGCAGTGTTAAAATTAAGCCAGCCAATATTTTCTCCCCAGGCATAACCAGATAAAATTCCATCTTCATTATTATTGACGCCCCAATCATCGTTTACTCCATCGCCATCATCATCCGTGCTGTTGCTGTCATTTTCATAGCCATAACTAGCGCCTGTTTGACAGCAATCACTGCCAGCGCAGCTAATATCACCTGTTTTAATCCAGCCTCCATTTTCTGCCCAGATATAGCCGGTTAAACACTCATCGTAAACTGTTACCCCATATTCAGTACTGTTATAAATAGGCGCCCAATTGAGCCAGCCAATATTTTCTGCCCAAGAGTATTTATAGGTTGAATCAATATTATCAGCCAAAACAGAGGTTCCGAATATAACACTGAAAAGAAAACATATTATAATAAGAAAAATTATTCGCATACTGCTCCTTGAATTTTTTCAATGGCGCATTGGGCAATTTGCAAAGCGCTGCCATTCAAATCAGCTGAAATGCTTGAAGAATCAAAAGTGCCCGCCAAGGGATTATAAATTTCCTCCAAGGTTTTCATTGTTGAGCCAGGGCTAGCCGAAGGTGTTAAACTGCCTGCTTCAACCTTTAAACTGACTATTAAAACAGCAAAGATAATTATTAAAACAGAAAAGATAATTTTGTTTTTTTTAAAAATCATTTTTCTTCGAAGCATTTTTCTTCAATCTCTTTAATTCTTTTTTCAAGTGATTCAATCTCTTTTTGCTGTTCTTTAATGGCCTCTATATTAAGAGCCGTAATTTTTTGGTAGTCAATCATTTTATAGCCTTGCATATCTTCATACACTAATTCTGGAAATAATTTTTCCACTTCTTGGGCAATCATACCCATTTGTCGTCCAGCGCCTAAATAAGTAGCCGGGTAAATAGTTCTGTCCCATTCAAAGTGTACCCCCTGAAGCTGTAAAACTTTAGCTAAAGCATTTTCAATTGGAACAATGTTTTTCTTCAACCGTTTATCAGAAGTAACTGTTCCATCACAAGTATCATTGGAGTCTGTATCCTGACAAATTGTGCCATAAACATCCAAAGCATAATCAGGGCTGATGTCGCCAATGCCAACATTACCCGAAGTATCAATTGAGAAAACATTATCACTAGTTAATGAAGGAACAGCGACAGCATCATAAGCAATTGAAAGGGCGGCGTTTTCACTATAATCAATGCCCCAAGCCCAAGACTCAGCATCTGCATTTTTAACTACATATTTTACATCAGCCACAGAGCCGGTAGCTTCGGCAATTATATCCGGTGAACTAGCTTCTATGTGCAGTATGCTGCTCGGCGCGCTTGTTCCAATACCAATATAGCCATTCTCCAGTATCCGTAATTTTTCGTCCCAGGAGGAACCATAGGTTTGAAATATAAGGTCATCTCCTGCGCCTATGTTCAAATCAGCGCCACTAGACCAGGTTCTAATCTTGGGCGAAGATTGCAAACCGCTGAAAGACAAAGAACTATACCAACTACTTCCATCATTAACACTGTAGCCAAAATATAATTTGTCTGTTGCGACCCTGGCGCGCCAATCGTAATTGCCAGCGCCCGTATCTATTAATTTTATTCCAGGAGTAGCTCCATCCGTAGAATTAACTTGTATGTATTGGTCTCCGGTACCAGAAATTTCTAAATGTTCTGCTGGAGTAAAAGTGCCAATACCAACATTGCCGGAATTAGTGGTGTAAATATCATCAGTAGAACTTGCCCAGAAAAGATTGTCAGCAATATATTTTAAATTCTCAATTAAACTGCCATCTGCATCAGCAGTAATACTTGAAGAATCAAAACTAACGCCGGCAACAGAATCGTAAATTTCCTGCAAAGTTTTCATGGTTGATGCCGGAGCAGCCGGCGGCGTTAAACTGCCAGCATAAACAATTGTGGAAATTATCAAAACAGAAATTATAATAGTGAAAAATGCTCTCACCTTGCTGGCTTTAATTAAGTTTGTCATATATGTTGTATATGATTAAAAAAAACTCGCCTTTTTAGCGAGCTTCTGGAGCTTCTAATCTTACTAAAAAACCCACGCCTTACAGCATGAGCTTCGAGAGCTTCTCTGAGTTTTTTAGGTAGAACAATTCTACATTTTTAATATAACACAGTCAAACAAAAAAACAATCTGACCTGTGGATAACTTATTCCTCTTTTTGAGCGCTACCACTTTTTCTATATGAACCACTTTGGTCAGAACAAAAAATCGGGCTGCGATTTAAGCCCTTAATCTCATTAAGTGTTTTGCATCTCTTGCATTTAACTTCAATTATAGCATCCATAAGCACGGCTCTAAAAAAAAGTTTGTTGCAGCATTTACATCTGTACTCTTCAAAAGAATTAGGCATATTTAAAAAAACAAAAACCCTTAATTGTATCCAACCACAATTAAAGGCAAATTTTATTAGATTTTCAAATTAACTATAATCAGCAGGCACACTAGCAAATTTATTTTTAGCAATAATAATATGGTCTAGCAAGTCAATGCCAAGAATTTTTCCTGCCTCAATTAACTGCTTGGTTGTTGTAATGTCTCCTTTGGTGGCTTTAATACTGCCCGAAGGATGATTATGCGCCACAATAACCGCTGCTGCAGAATACTCTAAAGCAGGCCCAAACACTTCTCTAGGGTGAACAATGTTTGCTGTTAAACTACCTACTGAAATCACTTCGTCATGGATTAAACGATAACGGCTGTTTAAATAAAGTCCCCGTAATTGCTCTTTGGGCAAATTGCCCATATCTCGGAGGTAATTATAGGTTTGCTTTGCTGTTCTAATTGTTACTTGTCTACCCGGACTCTTTTTAAAAAACCGACGTCCTAGCTCAAAACAAGCAACCACTTGGCAAGCTTTGGTAAGCGGAACGTTAAATTCTTTTTCAAGCACCTTGGGGTCGGTTTGATTAATAATATTTTTCTCGCCATACTCTTTAAGAATTCTAGAAGACATTGCAAAGACCTCTTCTTTTTTAGTGCCCACGTTTAGAATAATAGCCAATAAATCAGTAGCTGATAAAACTGAAGGGCCATGCTTTATTAAACGTTCTCTAGGCTTGTCTTCTTCAGCCCTGTCTTTAATCTTTAAAACATACCTTTTGTCCTCACTGCCCAATAAAAGATTATTTTCTTTAAAAATATATTGAACTTTCATATACCATTATTATACACTATTATTATACCATAAAAAAATACAAGTTGAAATTTTTATATAATAAAATTATAATAAAGACATAGATGCCTGGGTGGGATGCAGGAAGTGGTTGGATATTTTACCCTCCTGCATCCCATTTAGGCATTGAAATAAAATTGGTTGGATTTGTTTAATCATAGCGCTTTGCTTGTTAAACAAACTTAAATAAAAAATAAAAAAATATTAAAGTTATGCGACTCTTAATTGTTGAAGACGATAAACAAATTTCTAGCTTTTTGAAAGCCGCTCTAGAAAACGAGTGCTTTGCTGTTGATGTTGCCAAAGACGGAGAAAAAGGCCGTTTTTTAGCGCTAACCAATGACTATGATTTAATAATTTTAGACTATATGCTGCCTAAAAAAGACGGCAGGCAAGTTTGTCAGGAAATCAGAAAAGACGGCAAAACAGTTCCAATAATGATGCTTTCAGTAAAATCAGAAATGCTCACCAAGGTAACTCTTTTAAATGACGGGGCTGACGATTACTTAACCAAGCCCTATTCTTTTCAAGAATTGTTAGCCAGAATTAAAGCCCTGCTTCGTCGGCCCAAACAAATTGAAAATCCTGTCTTAAAAGTTGATGATTTAATACTTGACAGCAAAAAGCATTTGGTCAAACGGGGCAAAAAAGAAATACAATTAACCCGCAAGCAATTTATGCTGCTAGAGTATCTAATGAAAAACCAAGGTATGGTTTTGTCTCGCGGAATGATTATGGAGCATGTTTGGGATATGGAAGGCGACCTTTTTTCCAACACTATTGAAACCCACATCGCTACTTTGCGCCGCAAAATTAACTCGCCAAGCAAAAAGAAGCTTATTTATACTATTTCTGGCATGGGTTATAAAATATGTTGAAAAGTCTCCCTGAATTTATAATTATTTTACTTTTTGTTCATTTTGAATTGATATAATTAAAGCTGAAAGGTCGGCTTTGTTTAATTAATTATAACAAACATATGAAAGAACTAATTGAAAAAATACTCACCAATAAACTAATGAGAAGCGCATCAGTATTAAGCGCCCTAGCTATAGTAATGAGTGTGGCAGGAGATCCTTGGGATGGGACATAAACATAGCTAGTTAAAATGGACACCCAAATAAATCAACAACCTAAAAGGGGTCATCCCCAAAAAAGGACAGACCGATTTAAAAAAGGTGTCCATTTTTTATATAAGAAATTAATAAGGCCTAAATCAAAAAATGAAGATTCACAAAGACGCGAATTTATTCTAAATATAATTTTAGTCAGCTTTATTATATTTGCATTACTTTCTTTCATAAATACACTAATTAATTTTATAAGATTAGGTTCTGCTGCTTATAGCGGCAGAGGAATGTCACCGTTAGTTCTCTTTATAGTGTTCCTATTTTTTTCAATCTTATATATTCTCTCTCGGACTGGACACTTCATCGTATCTGCTTATATTCTTCTGTTAATCCATTTTATAGGCACTACTTACTGTATCTACAAATGGGGCGTGAGCTTACATGCAGGGCTATTGCTCTATGCATTACTTATTGTTATAGCCGGCATACTTATCAACACCCGATTTGCCTTTTTCACTACTTTATTTACATCTTTAACTCTTCTCATAATCAACTACCTCCACACTCATGGAATTGTCCTTCCTAATTTATATTGGAAAACAAACAAAATAGTAGAAACAAAAGAAGTGATCATATTTGCAACTATGCTTTGCATAATAATGGTTGTTTCCTGGCTCTCTAATAGAGAAATTGAGAGGTCATTAAAAAGAGCCCGTAAATCAGAAGCAGAACTTAAACAAGAACGCGACTTATTAGAAGTAAAAGTAGATGAACGAACCAAACAACTTAAAAAAGCGCAACTGGAAAAAATGGAACAGCTTTATCGTTCAGCAGAGTTTGGCAATTTATCTGCCGGCTTATTCCACGACTTAGTTAATCCTTTAACAGCTATTTCTCTTAATTTAGGACAAATTCAAAACAGGGAAAACCAAGAATTAATTAGCGCCAAAACATATCTATCTCAAGCCATTTCCGCCACCAAAAGAATGGAAAACTTTATTATCGCAGTAAAAAAACAAATCACTCACCAAGAACAAAAAACTTTGTTTTCTCTTAATGAGGAAATCATTCAAATAATACAGCTCTTTTCTTATAAAGCCCGAAAAGCTGGCATAGAAATTGTATTTTTTCCAGCAAACAATATTCAAACTTACGGTGATGCCATAAAATTCAGTCAAATAATAACTAATCTTATCTCCAATGCTGTTGATGCTTATGGAAATATTGAACAATTTGGCAAAAGAAGAGAAGTAGTGATTAATCTTTCTATAAAAGATGACATCATTTACTTGACTGTTCAGAACTGGGGTAAAGGAATTTCTCCAGAACACATAAACAAAATCTTTGAGCCATTTTTCACCACCAAAACTGATACCAAGGACTTAGGCATTGGGCTTTCCATAGTCAAAAACATCATTGAAAAAGATTTTAGCGGAAACATTAAAGTTAAAAGCCGACCAGAAGAAGAAACTATTTTTACTGTTGAGCTCCCAAAAAAACAAAATTCTCAAGTAATATGATTAACCAACAAATCATGAATAACACCATAAACCAAGGGGTCGCCTTTCTTGCAAAAGAACAACTCCAAGATGGCAGTTTTTTAGATTATTCTACTTCTAATGCTAAAAACTTCACAAAGGCGAAAGAATATCGTTCGGTTTTCCCTTCAGCCCTAATTCTTTCATGCTTAAATACCCTGAAAGAAACATCGCTGATTAAAGACATTAAGCAAAAACTGGTTAATTTTTTACTTTCCCAAAAAAGTGAGCACTGGTCGTTTAACTATTGGGCTCGCGACTCGGAAGAGTCTAGGGCGCTTCCTTATCCTGACGATTTAGATGACACATGTTATGCCATGTCCGCCCTCATGCAATACAATCCTAAATTGATTGATGGTTCGGTAATGGCAAAAGTCGTAATGCTTTTAACAGCAGTTGAAGAAAAAGAAGGCGGGCCTTATCGCACATGGCTTGTTCCTGCTACTGCCAGCAAAGAATGGCAAGATGTTGATTTAGCTGTTAATAGCAATATTGCCTATTTTCTTTCTTTACAGGACATTTCTCTCCCTAAACTTAATTCTTTAATAGTAAGGGCAATTGAAACCAATAATTATTACTCGCCAAATTATCCACCCGGCTATCCAGTTATTTATTTTATTTCGCGGTTCTATAAGGGCAATAAAGTGAACAGGGTAAAAAATTTTCTTATTTCAAAACGTCAAAATAAGATTCACTGGAGAAATCCACTCAACACTGCCTTGTCGGTTTTATCGCTTATGAATTTTGGTTTTCCTCCTGACAGGCTTGAAAAAAGCATTTTGTATCTGATAGACAAACAAAAAAAAGGAGTATGGAAGCCGTATGTTTTTAATATTGACCCTGCCATCAAAAGAAAAACTTATTATGCTGGTTCGCCTGCGCTAACCACTGCTTTTTGTTTGGAAGCGCTGGCTAAATATGAATTAGGAATTAAGAATAAAGAATTAGGAAGTAAAAAGTTGACTGTCCAACAAGTGAATGGTAATGAGAAACAACAAGAGATTTATAAAAAAGTGATTGAAAAAGCAAAAAATAAATGCCTACTCTTTGACACAGATTTAAAAAAGCAAGCAATTAAAGCGCTGGAAACAACTTTAAAAATTAATAAAGACAAACAAATTGTCCTACTCCCCTTTGTTTTTAAGACTGCCCTAGGACAAAACACACAAAGCATTACCGATCAAATGCTTGTCCAGCTTGGCTTAGCTAATCTCTATGGCTGGACAGCTTACACTATTTATGATGACTTCCTAGATGATGAGGGCGACCCCAAACTTTTGTCCACAGCCAATGCTTTTTTAAGACACCTGACAATCATCTTTAATAATGTCCTATCTCCCCAATCTGGATTTCCTGACTTCTTCCATCAAATAATGGATACACTTGATTCTGCTAACACCTGGGAAGTGGCTAATTGCAGAATTAAGAATAAAAAATTACCAATTAGGAATTTGAAACTACCGGATTTTGGAGATTTTTCTGTGGTGAGCCATAAATCTTTAGGCCACGCCCTAGGACCTTTAGCTATCCTTTTTTCTCTTGGTCATAATACCCAAAGCCCAAATGTAAAAAACCTAATAAAGTTTTTCAAATTTTTCTTAACAGCTAAACAGCTTAATGATGATGTCCATGACTGGGAACAGGATATAAGCAAGGGCCATATCAGTAGTGTTAATGCGCTTGTCTTAAAAAAATACCAACAAGTAGCGCCTACTGGGCAATTAGATATAGCCACCATACCAAATATTATAACAGACCTACAAAAAATATTTTGGTATGAAACAATACCAGAGATATGCCAAGATATTTTAAAATATATCAATCTGGCAAAAAAATCATTGCAAAACATTCCTCTTATTACAAATAAATCAGTCTTGGAAAAATTATTAGAGCCGATAAAACATTCAGCAGAACAAGCATTAGACAAAAGAGCAGAAACTCTTAAATTTCTAAAAGCATATAATGTATGACCAATACAGAAGCGCTAGACATAATTTTTAACTTCCTGCCAAATGCTCTGCTGGAAAAATTAAAAACACAAGGCCTTTATGGTTTTGTCTTATCTGGGAAAATTAGACAGGGCGCCGAACTCTATGATTATTTAACAGAAGAGCAGGCCGCCCTGCAGGACGCTGATTACTTTGGGTTGGCAAAAGCATTAACGTACTTGCTCAATACTGGCTCAATTTTACAGCTTGGCTGCGGCAGAGGCAATTTGTTAATGTATTTGGCGCAAAAAGGATTTACTCCTATTTATGGTATTGATAGAAGCGCGGCAATGCTGACAAAAGCAAAAGAACGGCTGGCAAACTTCAAGGATGTATATTTGTCTCAAGAGAAAGTGGAAAATTTTGATTTTGCCTCTTTAAATAATATAGCCAATGTGATTATTCAAAATTTCTGGAGCTTGCTGCCGGAAAAAAGTTCTGTCAATCTCTTAAATAACTTAAAAAACTGCCTTGCATCAGATAGCTTAATTATTATCGGCCCCTGCCCCCAAGAGCCAAAAATAGAAAAACTTTTAGCAGAAAAAACTTTAAAACAAAATCTGGGTTTTACTTTCTCCTTCCCTTTTTTCCAAAATTTCAGCCTTTGTGGTTATTCTTCTGAAATTAAAACCCTAGCCTCATCTCCATACTTTTTCCTTACAATTACCAATTGACAGGAGCCCTGTCGTAAGCAATAGGGAGTATATCATAAGTTTTTATCGCTCCCCTATCGCCTTAAACCACCAGTCAAAATCGTCTGGGAATTTCTTAGCGTTTTCTTGAAACCAATCCTCTGATTTTATAGCATCAATAGCGCCGGGCATAGATGCAGGAAACATTTCTTCAGCATAATCAGGGTCTAATCCTAATTGGATAGCTAAAATCTCATATCTAGCTCCAATATTATCATTAGGATTAGCTCTTAATAACTTACGGTAAAGATAAAGAGCAAAATCATATCTTTCTTGTTCCCAGAGCTCTCTGGCGAAAACAACCAATGCCCTAATCAAATGTCTATTCTCTAAAAATCCCCATGGCATACTCTCTGGCCAGCTGCCTTTTCCATCAACTATTTTTAACATAGCTTTTCTAAAAGCATGTTTTCGGATATCGTACGCTTTTTCAGGCTCTTCTTTTTCATCTAAGGTTCCAGCTAAAGCCAAGTAAGGGTCAAAAAAGTCAGGCTCTTTCCTTATCATCTTTTTTAATAGTTTAATCAGTTCCTCTGATTTCGGGTCTGCTTCAATTAAGTCATAATATTGAGACATAAGTTTTGGGCTTTCTAAAACAAGCTCTTTAATTCTTTTTTCTCTTTTGGGGTTTTGAAGATAAATCAGCTCCTCAATATCTAAAATATCTAATATATCAACCCAAATGGCTATAAATAAAGAGAGGTATTGTTTGAGTTGTTTTTCTTTAAGATTATTAACTGAAGCTGAAACTGGGCCGTGAGCCAACTTTTCTAAAACCAGGAAGGGTGTGGCTAATGTTGGACCTAATTTGTCAGGCAGGGTTCTAATAAGTTCTTTTTCTGAATAGCCTAAGGTTTGCTTTTTTACATCAATAATATTTCTTAAAATTATATTAGAAGTAATTCTGGCAATTTCAGCATAATCCTTGTTTTCAAGTGCTTCTTTGACAATGTTGTCCAACCTCTTATTCAGTTTGCCGAAAGCTGAAAGAAACTTTAAAAAATGTTCAATACTCATTTCATTCTTCATCCGCAAAACATTCTCCCAAAGCAAACTATCCTCAAACAGGCCCTTACAGCTAAGCCAAAAAATATTGAAATCTTTTGTTTCAGTTAGTTCATCTATTGCTTTTTTAAAATTATTGATTTTCATGTAGTTTCTCTTTAATTAATGCTATCCACGCATTGATGTTAATGATATTTTACTTGACATTATAACATGATTTGTTATACTTAAACCATAAATCCTCACTGGATGGGCGTTCACGCCGGGTTCGTGAGGTTTTTTGTTATTTTAAAATAATAACTTCTTTATGACTTTATCATATCAAAAAACCACTTACATTGTAAAGATAAATAAAAACAGCCCTTCTTAAAAAAGAAAGGCTATCCTCTACTCTGCTCTACTCTATTTGATTGTTTTATAAATCTTTAAAAATTAATTAGAGTTACCCTTATTTCAGGCTCCTATTTCGCTGATTCACTTATCTACCTAATTGAGTTATCCACAGTTTGACTACAATCGCTTGATTTTTATATTATTTATGTGTATACTGTATTTAAGAAAGCGTGTCCCAGGTGTGGGTGCCCGCTTTTTTATTTTCTTAGAAAATCTTTACTAATAACGGCTTATTTATAATCTTAATTAAATCTTTATTTCTTTTTGTAAAATGATCTTTAATTGCTCCACTAACTAAATCCGACATTTGCATTGCATTAACATACTCCGAATTAACATGGGTAACATGCTTGATTCTTTGTATTGTTTTTGTATTTACTCTTTTTTTTAAACGATTATCGCAATTTTCAAAATTTCCATCCAACAACCTCCGATCTGCCCTATCAATAATAATCTCTGTATCAAGAAACTCTGATTTTCTTGTTGCTAAATTGACTAACTTAATTAAATTATACTCGTCAAAAATGTTGTGATTTTTTCTGCCAGGTGCTGCAAAACATCCCTTATATTTTTTCTTATCAACAAGTCGATAAAAAACCTTAATATCGAGTTGATTTATTATCTTTAAAAGTGTTTTATACAACGGCAGTGAGACATCTGTACTTTTTATCTCTTTTTTGTATCCAAACTTATTTTTTACTTCAATTATTCTATCCTCTAATAAAAACAATTGTTGGGAATTCATACACACAGCAGAAAGAATATAATAAAGACTAGCTCCTGTTGGCATCTTTTTACCTAATGAATTAATTTTAAAAATCTTACCAGGGTCTCCTGATTCATCAACGAATATATAGTTATAAGATTTATTTACCATTTTTGCAGTTAAATACGAACCTTAATTATTTTCATTATATTATTGTCGAAAATGTCAACGACTTTGTTTCATGGAAGACTTACGACGCCTCACGGTCAAGGCTTGAGTAGTTTACACTGAGCTTGCGAAGTACTGGCAACTTCGGTCTAGAACCAACAGGTTTCAACCCCAGCAGGCCTCCTCAGCGATTTAATCCACCACTCCCCCAACCCGTCTCGGTCAACGAGAAAAATCAAAAACGCCCCTTTTTTTATTCTAAATTACAATTTTCAATAATAACTATACCGTTATTGTAATTTTTCACTACTCCATTAAACTTGATAAAAATTTCTTGATCTATGGTAGATAATTTTTGTGTCCACTGTTTACTAAACGAGCACCATACCGATTTAGAATTTTCGTCATACTGATCTACGCTTCTGAGTAAAACACTTACACCTGCTTCATTTATATTTTCTTCAATATACACAATCAATGCAACTTCAACTTGTGTTTGCATCCCCGAATATCTTTTAAACGCCGTCTGCTTATCTAACATTGATGAATATGCTTGTTGTTCGTGTTTATGGATTATAGAAAAGATTGATTCATTAAGAATAGTTGTTCCTTCCACTGCTTCTGACACAAATGGAAGATCTATACTATTTTTGAATGTTTCAGGTAATTCTCCTTTGCTAATTATGAGCAAAATAATTCCTACAAGGAGTGGAACAATAAAAAACCACCACCATTTACTCCAAAAGCTAACTTTTGATTTCTGATTTTCTGAAATATTACTTCTTTGTGAGTCATGATCAACCAAATTCGGTCCAAAATTGTTTTCCAAAAGCTTATCTATTTCTTTTGGGGGTACACCTTTCGCTCCATCAAGAGAGATACACTTCTTATCTAAATCTATTGTCATACGTATTCTTCTATCCGCACTTTCAAACTTACTGAATTGGTCAAACGTTACCGTTCTAACCTTATCCTCATATTTTCTCCATACAAAAGCAAAGCCACGAGGGTCGTCTACGCTCCAACTAAGAGATATGTGCTCCAATTGAAAATCTGTAAAAATATCCTTAGAATTTTTTGGATAAAAACGAATTTCTCCTAACCCATGATTATTAAAAACATCACGGATAAAGCCTACAAATCCACGAAAATCAAATTTTTCTTTAAATTTTCTCTTTAACATAATTGGATATATTTTTTGTTCTCTCAAACCTCACTCAAGATGGCTAACAACTTTGGTTTGAAACTGACAGCTTGCAACCCCAGCGATTAAACCCGCCACTCCCCTCACCCGTCTCGGTCAGGGTTATTTTATGATATCTTAACACAAATGAGACAAATAAGACACTATATCATATATTTTTGAGTGTCTCATTTATTGATTTATAAAAAAATCAGCTTATTTAAACAAAATCCAATTAAAAAGTGGCTCTGCTTTGTAGTAGAGCCACTAAACTTCAGCTATTGTCTTCTAGCGAAGTATTGTCCATGGTTTTGCAATCTCCAAAAAACTACGGACTTTCCTTAGATCGAAAACTGTATCATCTTGCGATCTTAATAAGGTTTCCGCATCAATCCAAATTGAACTGGTAGTAACTTCGGAAATCCTCTCCAGCTCTTCTTGTAAGTTAGCTGGTGAAAGCCCACCAGCATAACCATAATATTGATTAATGAATTGCTCTGGCCATTCTTTCGGTAATACCCCAGCTCCACCAGATAAATCGAACAAAGAAAATGCTGAAATTCCCCTTCTTCCATCTAGAGCATAGAAGATTTCTTCATTTATTCCATCCATTTGGAAAATAGTTGATTTAGAAACAAAATATTCCCTAAGGACTTTACAAAATCCTTCATCATCAACTGTATGAGGTTCGGCATGAAAATTTAATTGTAAACGCTCAAACATCTTCCAAATGTATCCAAAATCTTCGAAAAAACTTGGCTTTCCAAGACATAAATCTCGTAGCCATTCTCCGCATAAATGTCCTGACAGAGTAAGCTTTTCCTGTCGCCATAGGATATACAGCTCCTCCAACCAATCTCGAGACGGAAATCTTTTAGTTCCTTGTTGTTTTTTTGACAGTAAAATGCCAAATTCAACAAAAGGATACTCTTTGACGACTGAAACTAATTCTTCCAGTTCTACACTGTCATCTGCTCCAGTAACAGTGACAACCCCTATAATTCTTTTTTCTTCAACATTCATTATAATCTCCTCTTGGTATTATTAATTAGAAAATACCCATAAACGATTCTGGTAAGCCTTCATCTTTGTTGTCTGCCTTTATTGCTTGTAAAAGTGCTTCTAAAGCCTTATAGGTGCGTGGTGAACAGCCACCACCAGCTATTTCGCTAGGGAAATCAACTGTCTCTGTTCATCGCCACCTATCTGCCCTACTGATATAAATATGTCTCCATCTGGATCTTCTCTTACTTCCAAAAATGTGTTATGCCCACTGCCCATTCTACGCTGTACCATAACTATACCTCCTTGTTTATTGTACACTCTAAATCTAAAGGATTACTTAAATAAAATCAAGCTCATTATCTAACTTTACCAAAAACAGCCCCTCTTAAAAAAGTACTGAATGTAGTCCTGGTTTTATTAAAAACCAGAACCCCTGGGTGTTTCTTAACGCTCCGCCAAAGGCTCCGCTAAAACACCCGTTCAAGACAATCAATTGTCTTGAACCCCTACTTTGCTTTATTTGATTGTTTTATCGATAAAAATTTACAGCTTTTATAGGAATTACAAAACCCTCTTCCATTTTCATCTTACTACCAATTCTTGTAAGCTGAGGATGGCCAACATAATATATGCCTTTAAATTTAGAATTCCAATATTGACTACGTTTTAGAATAATCTCCTCCCTTGCCTCTTGTTGTGACATCAACCCTTGTATAACTAAAACACACTCACTCACATCCTTGCCCTGCCTTTCATATTTCAATGTTTTATCTTTAATCGCAAATTGCCATAGACCGTAATCAAAATGAAGCAAAATATCATTTGGCACTCTTTTTCTGTCTTCGCGAAGTTGTAAATTTAATTCAGGAAAATTTTTACTTTTCGAAACCGCTACAACATCTACATCAGGTAGATTCAATGATTCATTGTAAGGTTTAACAGTAATATAATCAGAGCTATACCTTGTTTTAAAATGCTTTAACAATATCAATGCGCCATTCTTTTCAAATCTAAACTTACGTTGTTTTCTTTGATTAAATTTCATATTTTTGGACACGTTTCGGGCGCCCTTAAGTGCTGCGAGAACAAAACTCTCTCAAACTCTTCACTATCACTATACCAAATTTAATACACCAGTCCAAGAAAAAAAACCTGCATTGAGGCACTGCTTGGTAGCTACGCCGTCTCCGCAAAACAGAAACAAAGACGGCCACCCCCGTGGCAAGTGTCGTGTCAGTGGTAGTACAACGACCGTGACGACACGACGACCCCGAAAAGAACGGCTGGCAGTAGCCAGCCGAACCAAACCCAACAAAAATCCTTTTTACTGAATTGTATGCGTGGGCAATTAAAATTTTTTCTTAAAATGAATGCATTTTTGCTGGGTTTGCAAAAATTGCAGTAGCAATTTTTTCTTTTCGGAGTTAATTCATTAGTCCGCCCTTTGGGCGGAACAACAGGAGGGTAAGAGAGCCCCCCTCCATTTTTGCCTGCCTGTTTT
>SDBU01002674.1_pt1 | contig 23437 bp, 48 predicted proteins | sample 2277071 | NCBI WGS metagenome assembly SDBU01 (sample SAMN10397929, study PRJNA504765) | marine sediment metagenome | isolation source: marine sediment core GS08_GC12, 126 cmbsf | place: Arctic Ocean: Gakkel Ridge, Loki's castle | collected 2008 | reverse complement strand
AGTAAAGTAAGTAAAGCTATTTCAGTGTTACGTGTCCTGAAGATATTCTGAATTGCTTATTTGTTAGGGTATTGACGATTACCAGATTTTGTCTGTACTTGGTATAATAAGCGTCATAGACGTGCTGCTGTCGGGTTTCAATAACTATTAACTCCGTGTTGAAGTTGAAGTTGATTTCATCTGCTTCAAGGTCGTAGTCAAGCGGTCTGCCGTTCAAGTGTGTACAGCTTGAAAACTCAATTACTGATACTCGGTCACCGATTTCTTTGCGGTAGCAGTCACGGTGCTTTTCATCAAGCACCGTGTTTATCTCTTCGAGGTTAAAGTTGCTGAAGTCCATTAGTTCCAAGTTGAGGGGTTAAAGCCTATCGGTACTTTAAACCGTTGCTTATCGTATAGAGCGAATCTGCTATAAACGTAGTGAGGTAGATATACACCGTTTTCAATCCAGTTGTACAGGTAGTCAAACAACTCGGCTTTCGTGCAATTCGCTACTGACGTAGCTACGCCATACTTAAATCCTCTACCGAACGCATTATCATTCCAATCAACGTAAATGGCATTGATACGGTTTGCGCCTCTTCCATAGACATGGTTAAAGTCGCATCTGGTTTTAAAGTCTTTCTTAGTCATGGCTTCTGTATTAAAGGTATGTAATCAACTGCGGGTAATACTGCATCCTCATCGGCTTCTGAGAGGTCAACAGAGTGTATTTTCTGGTCTTCACCCTGAACGTAGTACTGCCATTCTGTATTAGGATTTCTTAACCATTCTTGAACGGTTTGTGCTGCTGCGAGTGGAGTTGTTTCATCCATTTCGATTTCGACTACTATTTTGAATGTTGCCATTGTCTTTGGTATTGGTTTATATTATGGTATACGTGACTTAATTAAAAAGGTTACGTTATTCCCAACCTTTTTAATCATTTATGTTAGTAAGAAATAGATTCTAATTTTCTCCTAATTTCTTTGCCTTCGGGACTCGGTGGGTTTTGTCCACCCCAACCATAATGTAGTTGTTGGGGTCTGATGTTAATCCACATCATCAAACCCAGATAATCAATCAGAACTTTGGTGGTGTGTTGGCTCTGTTCAATATATTGGAAGATAGGGATTTTCAAATCAAATCCATAGGGACCACCATAAGATATATAATATCCCATTGCCCACCATGCGATTGATTTGCCTTGTTCCAGTGCTTTGTTAAGTCTTTCCTGTGTGGTTTTCATGATTACAGATTTGAGGGTTTGACTTCACAATCAATACAGAGTTGCAGGTCGTCTTTGTCTCCGTGTCCCAGATTAAATACCTTGCCTTTGAAGTACAACTTGATTTCCTCGTCACTCTGCTTACCGTTGACTGACGTACTGTAATTGTAAGCCGGGTCTTTAAACTGCACGTATGCTGTCTTAAAACGGGGTTGGTGTTCCTGTACCTCTTTGGCTGTAGGTGCATGACCTAATTTGGCTTCGAGTTTCTTAAAATCTTTAAGGTTCATGGCTTCGGTTTTAATTAATGTCTCAATTAATATAGTATACGTGGAAAAAAGAAAAAGGTTACACTATATCAGCATAACCTTTCTTAATCTGAACGGGTTTGGGATTACTTCCTTATCTCAAGTCTGTCGGTTTCAATCTCAAAGAAGTCCGAACACTGGTCTTCGACTATTGCCGTGCCTCGGTCTTCAAGGATGTCAATTACGTAACCTATGAAGCTGTGGTTGTGAATGTCACTGTCGTTTGGGTCGGGTACGTTTACGTCCTGTCCCACTTCTAAAAGGAATCCATTTCTGTCTAACATGATTGTGATTTTTAAAGATTAACTTTATGCTTTTTTCTGTGCGGCTTTCACCTGTGCATCACTAACTGGTTTCCAGTTCTGGATTTGTCCGGTTTTCATGTCGATGTCTAAATCAACGTAGTCGCCATAACTATCAATACCAATTCCTTTTGGTACGTACCCATCGCTTTCGGTTTGCTTTCCGTCTTTGTCGATGTAGTTTGTGAAACAAAGGTCACTGCATTTCGCACTAATTCTTAAAATTCCCATGATGTTTGTGTGTATTGGTTATACTATGGTATACGTTGAAACAGAAAAAAGGTTACACGGTGTGCAACCTTTTTAATTAAGACTAAACTATTTTGAAGTACCAGCACATATCTGCTGACATACCTAATTTGATTCTGACGTAACGGTTTACACCGCCTGTGTAATCTTTGTAATCTTTGGCAGTTCTGTACAATAACTTGCACGTACTGCTATCGGGATGAGTTTTAAGATGATTCATACCCCGGACTTTGAACTTTATTGGAAGCACGGGAACACTAAAGTAATAAGGCTGGGCATTCACAGTAAAGAACCCACTGATATAAAAATGTCCAACACTAAATACGATATCAGTAGCACCAATACTCTGCAATTCACGACTAAACTCTTTCTTAAAAACTTTGGTGAAGTGCTTAAACTCAGGAGTTTTACCACTGCTACTTTCAAATCCGGCTTCGAGTAATCTAAGTGTTTCTTTCATGGTGTTGTGTATTGGTTATACTTGGTATACGTAGAAACAAAAAAAAGGTTACACGGTGTGCAACCTTTCTTAATTAAAAACGGACATCGGTTACTGCCCCGGCTTCTTGGGTATCGTACAAACCCTGCAATTCGCTTTGAAGTTTCTGGCGTGCCCGTGAAATCATACCCTTAACTGTTCCCATTGGTACATTGAGTTCATCAGCAATTTCTTCGTAGCTCTGTTCCTTTTCAAAATACAGACTGGCAATTCTCCGGTACTTGAGTTTCAACCCTCTAAATGCCTTATCCAAACTGATACGCAATTCGTTGTTCACTGCGATTTTCTCTGGGTTTCGAGTGTGAGTTGACGTAACCTTGTAATTATCATTGCCATCAGCATCAAGGAAATCAGAAACGGGAGTGAATCTGTCTTGGTGGTTGGTTCTGAAGAAATCAATTATTACGGAATTGGTTACGGTACGCACCCATGAACGCAATGCTGCTGGTTTACCATTCTTTCCGGTTCTTTTGGGATTGAAACGGGTTTCGGGTTTGCCATAGAGGTTCATGATTTTGGCGAAGACATCAACTGTTACGTCTTCGGCATCTTCATGATTCTTTACTACGTATTTCGCATAGTTGAACACCTGCTCATAAAATTCGATATAAATGGGTTCAACTGCCTTACGGGTTTCTGCACTAACTGCTTTGATTTTTTCGTCTTTCATGGTATTTGGTATCAGTTATATGGTATGGTATACGTAAAGGTTACAAAAAAGTTTCATCTTTTTCAAATACTGTCGCTGTTTATAAGGATTCCAGATAAGCTGGACATCATGGACATTATAAATGTACAAACAAAAAAAGGTTACCTAAAGGTAACCCTTATTAAAACTATTTGACGGTTCACCTTATACGTGTCCACCACCTTTAACCGTGTCCATCACGTCTTCCAGTGTACGGCTCAGTGGCTTAAAATACATATCTCTTTCAATGCCCAACCCAAAAGGTGGGAATTTAATTGCCTCAATCTCTCGCATTGAGACGGGTCCACATTCGGACATCTCAGGGTCACCCAGATTAACAAATGCCATGTACATATCTTCATCGAGTTTCTGATAGACATACCAACTGAATGCACCGCCTCCAAAAAGTTTCATGACAATCTTAATCTCAGACATCTGCATCTGTGAAGTGTCGCCCTGCTTTTCAAATGCTTTTTCGATTGCTTTGGTTATGAGTTTCATCTGTTTGTGTATTGGTTTATATCTAAGTATACGTAGAAACAAAAAAAAGGTTACGTTAATCGCAACCTTAATTAAAACCGGATATTGCTGAAAATTGTTAGAATTAACTCTCAGGAACTCCTGCTGCCTCTAACAATTCAACATCATCTAAATCAATATGTTCTGCTAAAGATTGTAGTTCGGCTAACTCTCCATAACTAATACGTTCTTGTCTTAGTTCTTGTCTTAGATATTCTAATCGTTTTTTAATTTTCATGGTACATTGTGTTTTGGTTATACTTGGTATACGTATCAAAACAAAAAAGGTTACGTTTGGTTAGAAGATTTGAAACATGTACATTTGTTCAGCCATGCCCTCACCGATTTTAACATAGTGATTAGCTCCACCCGTGTAATCTTTATAAGATGCAGCACGTCTGAAAAGCAACTGAACCATACAAGAATCAGGATTGTTACGTAAACCATAATCCATGCCTCTGACATCAGAAGTGCAGAAATAATAGATTAAACCATTTACTGTAAAGAATCCACTTAGATAGAAATGTCCACGACTGAAAACAATATCAGTTGCGTTAATGGTTCGGAGTTCTTTAGTAAACTCCCGCTTGAATGTCTTAAAGAATGCAAGCCATTCCGGGGTTTTTCCACTTGAAGATTCGAACCCTGCAAGTAATAATTTTAATGAGTTTTTCATGGTACATTGTGTTTTGGTTATACTTGGTATACGTATCAAAAGAAAAAAGGTTACACGGTGTGCAACCTTTCTTAATTAAAACCGGGTTTGATTAATCCAGGTCTTCAATAGCAAATTGTGTGATTTCGGAGATAGTTACCCAAACATCAAAATATCCGATTCTGGGTTTAACCATGTCACGGTCATAAATTTCTGATTTGGCTCGGTACATGTACCCAACAGTTTCATAACCACTAACACTGCCATCTTCATCATACACATCATTATGGACATTGCCCCGTGGCTTACCTTTGTAGGTTAATTCCATGCCATCCTTTTCACATAAGTCTTTAACGACTTCATGAATATCTTGGGTATCGGGGTCGAAGTCAATCCTTTTATTCTTAATACTTGACTCAAACCAAAACTTGTTGGTGTTGTCGGTGTAACTCACATTTATTAATAACGTTTTCATGGTATCTGGTATTAGTTAATATAATATAGTATACGTATCAAAAGAAAAAAGGTTACACGGTGTGCAACCTTTCTTAATCTGAAACAATAAGTTCTTACTTGCTCATGGTTTTAAGTTCGGCTTTAATGGTTCTGGCAACCTCACCACGCCATGTATTGGCATTGCAAAGGAAATAAAGTACCACAGTTTTAGCTGAATCCATGCCGTAAGCATCATCTATGGTACGCAAACATTCCATTGCATCTAAATAAGGAAGTGCCCCGAAATAAACTGATTTCCAGTCCCTGCGAATCTCTGCTGCAATTTCGTAAAGCGGTCTAACAACTTTCTTTGTCTTCATGGTCGTTGTGATTTGGTTTATATAGGATAGTATACGTATCGGGATTAAAAAGGTTACGTTTATACCGTATTAAATAAAGGGAAAATATGGTATAAACGTAACCTTTCTATCAGAACTGCGTATACTAAAGGGAACACAATCACAAACCAATATCAGATAAACATGAGAAACTTTAAGAAATTAATCGACAAATTCCAGAGCCTCAGTGGTGCGAAGTTCATCAGTGTTAACAATTATATCGCTAAGACCAGTGGTGAAATTGCTAACCACGTTGTAAATGTGAACATCAGCGTTCTGAATGCCAAACGCAAGGATTTGCAAACCCTTAAGGAATGCAGTGCTGACGTTCTGGCTCTTATTGCTGTAAACAGCAAGATTGCCCTTGAAACCCTTAAACAAGCACTTCAGGAAATGATTGCAAGCAGCGCAAAGAACCTCAGTGCAAAGAAAGAAGATAGGAGCAAACAAAGTCAGGCGCAAACCGATGCCTATATCTTCCTGACTCCCGCAATTAGGTTGCACAAAGAAAGTTTTGAGGTCAGTGTTTTTGGTCAGGCCATCAACAAAACCGTTATTCAGGAAGGTGAATATGATGATAAGAAAGTCAATAGCAGTGACAAAACCATTGCAAAAAAACTAATCACCAAACACCTGAATCTCAGAGCAGGTAAATATCGTAACTACGTTCTGGGACACGTTGATAACCTCAAAGTAAGTGGTGAGGTAATCAACTGCTAATCCATAACCAGTCCAGATAACAAGATATGTAGTTATCAATAACCAGTCCAGATAACGGGGAGCCTTCGGGTTCCCCTTTTTTACGTCCATATACAGACGTTCATCTTGAATGGGGTGCTGCTACGTCCAGAGATTGTTATGCTGACAGCAGCAAGCTGTGGACGTGGTGTGGGTATCCCCCGGTAGGGTAGCCGGGGTCAGACCCCCCTCTCTGGAGCCGGGGTGCTCCATGACAAACATTTCTACATGAAACCCTAACCTCTAAAAATCTGGTAAAAAAGTTCAAAAATTTCCAGAAAAAAATTATAAGAATTTGGTAATCAAGTCCTTATAACTTAATACCCCCGGTTTTTCATTTCAACAAATATATCCTGCATATCTTTGCCATCCCTAAGTTCTACCAAGAACTGGTTTTCGAAGTCCGAGACTTCCAGAATAAGTTGTCTGAAATCATATTGAATATAGTTTTTCCTGATATTCTCGACATGCAATCTGGTTTTGGTATCACAAAGGAATTCATCACCATCATAAACCAATACCATATATGAATTCACGTCATCACGATGTGCGATACGGTGTTCATCCAGATAATAACTGAGTTTCTGATACACGGTCCCATTTACATCATAAAACTTACATTCGACATAACAATCATTAATTACAGCACCGTTTCTAATTTTAATACAAAATTCAATACGGTTATCAATATAATTATTAAGAGGATAGTTTTTAATTAAAAACATATTGTCTTCTGCTGACAATAAGAATTTATTGATATCCGAAACACCTTGATTTATTAATTCCGAATACCCGTAGACATTCAATAAATCATTTGAGTCCAGACCAAATAAACCGCTTGACAACAACTTGTTTTCCACTGTGGTTTGAAAATCAAAACCACTTTTCGTTGATTTTACTTCCATGATATTAGAATAAAAATGCGTTCCATCACATGATGGAACGCATTTTCAGGTTAGGCATAAACTTTTTGTATCTGCTTATAATAGTCTTCGGGTTTACCCGGCTTGACTTTAAGAACACTGATTTTCTCCAATAACCTGTCATAATCCACGACAACATCTTTCTTATTATCATACATGAAAGTCAGCAAGCCGATAAGGAAAGGATAGCGTTTGATTCCGTCACCCAGACAATCTTTTTGAGCCAGAGCCACGATTTTAATTGCGGTATCAAGTTCTTTGGTCTTCTCGAAATCATCGAGATTATTAAGAAGATGTGCGCCACCATTTGCCTTTATACCAAAAACCATTTTCGGTTTTTTATAGGTAATTGCAATTAGTTGTGGTAGCGTGATGTTTTTGTACTTATTCACAAACTTCTCTTTTTTATCTTCCATGACTTTCACCTTATGCTGTCTCAGTTCCTTATTGGCATCAATAAAGAATTTATAAAACTTCTCTGAAGTCTTATTGGTTTTGGCATAGGTTTTCAGCAAATCCACATCTTTCCAGCGATTATGAACTTCTCCATGAACCAGAATTTCGGGATTTCTGTCTTCACTAATAACATAATAAACACCGACACCCAGAAGTTTTGCTGCAACTAAGGTGTTTTGTCCCGAAATCACTTCCATATCGGGATTTACAACAACGATTTCGTTAATCCATGTTCTACATTCCTCAACGCTATTAATGATTTTCATTGCGCCTTTAATTGCGATGTCTCGATTATAGACGCATTTCTTGAAGACAGATAGATTTTTGGTGAAGTGTAATTTATCATCATGATATTTAAGAATTTTTATGTCCTTAAATTTTTCTGATAAATCTTTGTTCTGGTCAACTTTGTTCCATAACGCTTCAGAACTTTCCTGATTGACCTTCAGGTTTCCAGTAGGCTTTTTCTTGCTGTTAGCAACGGACGCATAATTTCCGGGTGTTCCTTTTTGAGGAACAGGTTTTTTTTTTCTCATTTGAAAAAAAGATTAAGTTTACAATAAATGAAAGAACTTCATTAAAATCGATTATCGATTCTGTTGCAAGTATACTAATTTTTTTAAAACCCCACAAATTTCCTGCTTTGATTTTTTACTATTTAGAACTGTTCCAGATAAGAATCATTAAAGCACGGCTTCGTTATGAGTCTTTAGGTATTCGATGGCTACAGATAACATGTCGAGATTGTCTTTAGCTTTCCCCAACATAATATTACATTTATGGCATAATAATCCCCGTACTTTTCCAGTTTCATGACAATGGTCAATAAATAATGGTCTTTTAAGTTCGCTTTCATGTTTATTACAAATAGCACATCTATGATTTTGTTTTTCTAATATTAAATTGCGTTCATCTAAATCAATACCATATTTAGATTTTAATTTAGTATTCCTATTTTTTTCTTTATTTTTTTGATATGATATTTTACTTTGCTGCTTTACTTTTTCGGGATAATTGATTCGAAATTCTTTTCTTTGTTCAGAAATTTTTCCTTTATTTTCTATTACATATTGTTTATTATATTCTCTATAATGTTCTTTATTGACTTCATAATGTTCTTTATTATATTTCTTTATTCTTACAATATTCTTGACATAAGAACATTTACTTGACTCTTTTATTCTTTCAGGATAATTATCTTTATATTTTTTTCTGATTTCAACTATCTTTTCTCCGTTATTTTCACGCCATTGTTTACTATATTTCTTTATTTCTTCCTTATTGTTTTCACGATAGATTTTACTTTCCTCATTAATATATTCTTTATTTTTAGCATAATATTCTTTTTTATAGTCCTTTATTTTTTCTTTGTTTGCTGCACGATATTGTTTTTTTTCTTTAGCTATTTTTTCTTTATTATTAAGACGATATAATCTACTGGATTCCTTTAATTTTTCCCTATTATTTTCACGATATCGTTTATTAACTTCTTTTATTTTTTCTTCAGAACTCATATTAATATTTTAAATGATTTTGGGTTCGTTGTGAGATTCGAGGTATTCGATGGCTACAGATAATATATTATAATCATCATCACACATCCCCAACATAATATTACAATCACCACATAATAATCCCCGTACTTTTCCAGTTTCATGACAATGGTCAATAGCCAATTTTTTTTTAAATTCATCTTGATGTCTACCACATATTAAACACCTACCTTTTTGTTCAAGAATAAGATTGTTATATTCTTGAATTGTTATACCATATTTTTTTAATTTTCTTGTTGTTTCACGTTTCTGAATTTCATCTTTATTATTAAGACGATATAATCTACTGGATTCCTTTAATTTTTCCCTATTATTTTCACGATATAATCTTTTTTGTTCTTTATTTTCTTCAGGTGTCATACTAATATCTTATATATTTTCTAAACGTCTTTTTATAATATATTCGTACTTCGGGTTCAACTCCGAACCTATCCAAAATCTTCCTAATTGCCGAGCTACTTTAGCAACGGTCCCCGAACCCAAAAAAGGGTCGTAAACCACGTCACCTTCATTTGACCAAGTGGTTATGTGATTTTCCACGAGAGGTTCGGGAAATACCGCAGGGTGCTGGTAAGCGATATCATCTGTGCCACTGAAGCCTTTCCCCGTGGTGTATTTCCAAATATTTGTTCTTGGACTGAACTCAGGTATGGGTTTGAACTTTTTCTTCGCCACGAGAACATCGTCTTTATTTCTGTCAGTTTTCTTTGAAGCAAAATTTGTTGTCCCACACCATTTATTGGGTTTATCACTGATGAGCCTCACAGTGGCTGGCGTGCCTTTACTGAACACAAACATGTACTCAAAAATCTGGCTGTAACGTTTACCACTACGTCTTGCTGGAAACGTAGTCGTATTTTTTTCAAACAACATCGTATCATGTAAACGTAAGCCGATGTCTTTGAAATACAGAGCCTGTTTAAAGCTAGTTCCAGTTTCGCTACCCCGAATCGTAGCGTCTCCCACGACCCAGACAATGACACCTCCAGCTTTTATTTTTTTTGCCAGTAACCCCGCTATGGTTTCGAAATCGAAGCTATAGTTGTTATCGTAACTTCTGATATCGTCATAAGGAGGGGACGTAAGAACTAAGTCCAAGGAATTATCAGGTATTCTATTTTCTAGTGTATCTATGCAGTTTTCAATATAGTATTGATTCAGGCTTTCATTAATATCAGTCATTAAAACAATTTAACATAAAGTAATTTCATCAAAAATACTGAAATTAACTTGGAGATGCAAGGCTTTTAATAAGTAAACTGTGTCAAGACGTTATAGGGTTTCTTCAGAGCCAGCAGCGCAATTTCCACTTCTTTCAGGCATTGTTCTATCCCGCCTCCCGTCAACATAATCTTGCCTCCGTAGGATTTCAGGAACTCCATTAAATCCGGGATATTAACCATGTCATCGGCTGACTCCAATAAATCCCTTACCTCACTCTCATCAGCACCGCTATACCTAACGAAGTCCTGCCACATCTCAGCATCAATATCCCGGCTATCATTTATTTCATTTCTTATCATGTACTGTATGAGCACCACGATATCCTGCTCTGCGATGTTTTCGTCCATGCAGTACCTGAAAAAAGCGTATCCCTTGTCATAGAATCTGCTGTCATAAACAATCTGTTCATCTAAGCCGTATTCAAGTAACCATTGCTGGTATTCGGACTCCGTGACCATATCCATAGTTTCGCTGCCGTTATACAAGAACGTCAGGCTCGTCATGCTGTCGTGGTTCTCGTTAAGGTATTGCAGATACTTAAATAAATCGAAACCAAGGTAGTTCTGATATTCTGGTTGCACGTCCACACTAATCACGTTGGCTCCCTGCACCACATTTAAGCCAGCGTTTTCGAACATCTGATAGCGTTCCGTTTCTCTAAGTAATCCCGGTTTTCTCATTGCCTTAAATATATGGTTGTTGTAAATCCACGACATTGAATTCAAATTGTGGATTGAGTCTCTGCACATTAGCTATGTACTGCTGACTATCACCTCGTACACCCGTATCGACACTATTGAATTTCAGGGTTTCCAACAACCTATGCCAAGCCACGTAATCATCTCTGGGTATGCCAAGATTATCTGCCATATCAACGTGCAGATATTCTTTATCGAATTGTCCCACGAATAGATTTCCTTGGCTATCGCTTATAGCTCGTACAGCAGTTCCGAAATTTCGCAGGGACTTGGGATTTTGATAGATATTAATGACTTCCTGATTATCGTCCACCAATCTCTTAACCAGTACTCCATTATCATTGGTTTGGTTTCTGGCTTTCAGATGGTCTTGATACTGTTGTTCCCATTTCTGTTTTTCCTCGTAACTGCTATAGCCTTCACTAAGGACTTCGAATGCCCGGATTTCTTCTGTGATGACTTCCGACACGTTTTCATTATAGTTACTGGCACTGTTCTTGGCATTGACATCATAATAGATATTCAAAACAAAGTCCAAATCAGGATGTCTGGCTTTGAGTTCCAACATTCTTTCCATGAGGTCTTGGTCTTCTTGTTGCGCTCTCATCTCGAAGCTATCACTGTATCCGAACCTGTTACTGCCACCCGAACGCTGCCAAGTTATGTTAAGGTTGTCATCATAGGGATTTGACCCCACTACGGACTCAAATGCGTCATGAACGAAGTCGTCATTGGTTTGAGCCACATACACGTTTCCGTCAATATCACTAACTGCTCTGACATCGGCATCGAAATTCCTTAAGCTCTTGGGATTTCGAAATATTGGTACCCTTACTCGCTTACCATAGTCTTTAGCTGTATATCCCACATGTTCTCCCATATCTGGACTGAATCTGCTCTGGTCCGCACGCCTCTCCCATTGTGGCATGGTATCGGGTATCCCAAAACGTTTTTCCGCATATCGGTCTCCTGTGCCTTCTGGCATCTTCATGAGTCTGTGGTCACTATTTTTAATCAGAGCCAGTTCTTCTCGGACCATTTTTTCTAAAACTGTTTCTCTAAGGTCTTGGTAATAATCTGTACTGAAACTGAATTGTGGATGCCGGACTTCAAGTGCTTTTATATATTCTTCGGGGTCTAAGTCATATTCAGTCATTTTAAAAATCAGGGTATCACTTGCCCCGAATTCGTTTGTGTCTCCGACTCTATGGAATTCAATATAGTCGTCAAGCCTACCTATTTTCTTCTCCAAACTAAGTTCCATATCGGCATGAATAAAATCTCCGTCTTGATTTGCTACATACAGGTCTCCATTTGGTAACGCTATTGCTCGTACCTCGGCATCGAAACCCCGTAAAGTCCGGGGGTTTTTATAGATGCTACCATATTGTAATTTCTGGAAGATATTGCCTTTGTAATCAGTTGCCCATATCTCCACCATCTTCTCACCCATATCGGCATCAGGTACTCCTTTATTACTAAATTGTCTGTCGGCATCAGGAATACCAAATGCTTTCTCAGCATACTTATCACCTACGCCTTCGAGTTTCTGAATTTCATCGTTATTCTCACGAAGTCGTTCGGGGTTCACGAGATTCTGAAACATATATCTGCCTTTTGACACGGCTTCGATTTGCACACTAGTCAAGTCCTGAAACATTTTAATCACGCCTTGGTCGCCTTGATTTCGGAACGCATTATATAACCACTTACCCATGATTTCCAAATTCGATTCTGGATGTCCTTGACTTCTGAGGTTGGCTTTCAAAACTTTTTCTAGGTCTGGTATACTATAGACCCCATTCATTTGTTCGGCAATAGATTCTAGTTCTTCATCGATGATTGCAGATATGCTCATGTAAATAAATACGCTGGGAATCAGCTTTAGTCTAGGCAGTCGTAACACTGGAATTCGTCACTGGTCACCAGCACTGGTTCCCTCAAGTTAAAAACCAGAACAGCCACACCGGGCATTCGTGGCTCAATACTGCCATCTTCGTTGTTTATAAGCTGGATTCCCGTGTTTTGATACCGTAGAGGATAAACGGGTAGCCACGTGCCCTCAATGGCTTTAAACCTGCCTTTACACGTCTTACAAACGAATACCTCTTTTTCTAATTCACAACACATAGTCTCTGATAATATAAATTGGGTTCAAGTATTTCCTCCTTGCTCGGTGGTTTATTACTAAGTATTAAATAAATTGCTGGTTTCAACCCGTATTCCAAAATAATTGGTTTCACGAATTGCGAACCATATCTGTACTTGACTTCGTAGTTCTTGCGTTTGGCTCTACTCAAGTCGGATTTACTTATGCCGATATCGTCTTCGTAACAAATCATTTCCTGCATTAATTGCACCACGACTTCACATATACCTTCTTCCATGAAACCCGTATAATAGTTGTTAACAGGTATCATTCCCAGTCCCTGTCGCCATTTGTATTCCAGATTTTTATTATGTTGTGCCACCATCATTATTTGGTAAATATAGGCATGGGTGAGTTCATGCATAACAACTGCTCTTACGAACAGATTATTTCCCTTATATCTGCTTTTCTGATAATCACTGAGTCTCTGTACTTCGTAATCGAGATAACGGGGTTCGTTACTAATAACGATATTATCTGGACGTTCGAAAAACCCAGCAGTGCCTTCATTGTAATCATAATAATCACTTAGGTCATCGGTGCTGATGAACGGCTCAAAATATAGTGTGTCTCCGATAAAGTTTTGGTAATCTATAACAAATTGATATTGATTGCGTTCAACATAGTTATCTATACCTTTACTTGTAGGTACACCCCATTTATACTCGTCTTGTTGTGGGATGAACAGAAACAGTATCGATATTACGAGCCATCGCATTTCGCCATTTTTTCGAAGTTCTCTAACTGCTTTTTCATTTCCTCGTACCTCTCCTTGTTTTCTAGCATATCTTGTACCGCCACACAGACACTGCATACATCAAGAAGCACACTACCCATAGTTAGGTCCGCAGGTCTTCCACATCGTTTACAGATTTTTATTTCCGTGTTCATAATCTCTTTTTTGTTTTGGCACTGGTAGCACCACGTTTTTATCGCTACGCATGTGTTCATCTGACCCGTCTTTAAAATCAGCAGCACCGGGAAAGACATCGATTTTGGTCTCGGTATTCCCGGTATGTGGTGGTAAATGCATTACGCCATCCTCACCGATGTTCTTCAAGACATCGAATTTATAATCCGGGTCTGGGTTCTCGAATAATCTGGTTGGGTCTTTGGGACTTACGATAAGGTGTATGAATTCCTGAGTAATGAACATGCCGTTTGGATAAGCAATCATGTCTTCACATATTTCATAACCCAGAAACGTTTTGAATTTGCCACTGAGTGCATCGTTTATGATGATGTCCACACCTAGTTGTCCTGCTGGAGCATCTTCAGTGGGTTCTAAGCGATACATCTCCGTGCTAAGTAGTTCAACACTTTCCACACCAGCTACTTTGCCTATCATAACAAGTGCTGCATTAATTATTGGATTAATTTCTCTATTGGTTTCCATAATGTCTATTAATATATGTAATTATTCTTAGTGTTTTTACCACTGACATAATCGTAGACACCAGTTGCCCAATTTTTGGGATACTGTCTGCCGTTCATATCTTTTACTGGTTCGTATTTATCTGCTCTAAAAACCGCACCACTGACACCGGGAATACCAACCAAGTCATTCAACTCTCCACCAAGACAAATATCTTTGCCCCGGTGTTTAGTTATGCCGTTGTCAAGAATCTCAAGTATTTCTTGGGTATGCTCGTTAAGACTTTTATCAACGTCTTCATGTTTTTTCTTGTGTTCCAGTATCTGTTCCTTTCTGAGCTTGTATTGCATTTCTTTGAACTCGATTTGCTGCTGGAGCCTGTCATGGTGTTCGTGCTTGGGATGCTTGCAAATTATCATGGTCATAATTTCACCGTCTTCCCATGCCCGGAATTCCCTAGCACTCATTTTCGACATCCATTCGCTGTCGATAAGCTGTCTGACAACTGGTCTCCTGACCAGTTCTTCCATTGTTGGTGCTATCTTACTCATGGTCTATTCCCTTATCTTTAGTTTTTTGCCATTCATCCACATATGCCTTGTATTTTGAATGCATTTCATCCACATATGCCTTGTATTTTGAATGCATTTCATCGGTAAGTCTTTTTAATTCCAGTGCATCTTTATGGGTCTTCAATTCAATGACAGGAATATCGCTATCATCAGTAGCTGGTTTTTTAAATTTGTCAATGAATTCCTGACGATTTGCTTTGGCAGCAAGCATGTCCTGTTTTAATTTTTCTAATTTTTCCATAATTTCTGCTGGTATTTCGGCTCCACAAATCTCACAGACCCTGTGATTTTCGCTGCACACCGGACACACTTTGTTACAGGGTATGTGCGGTGTCTGAATCTCTTTGTCGCAAATCGTGCAGTTGCCCTTGCTAAAGGCATGCATGACTACCATTTTATCGTGTCTGTGGCATTCCATTATTCGGGTATTGGTTCTATTCCATAATCGGTTCCGAACAACTCGTTTCTGGTTGTCAGGTGTTTCTGACGTTCTGACTCCACGTTCTCGGCATTTTTCCTGAATTTCTCAAGTCTTACTTCATCATTGCTATTGGCAAGGTCGTAATAAAAAACGCCTTTATCATCGTCTCGGTAATCCCAGATACCCACAATACTTTCTGTTCCATCATCATCGACATTGATAGATAATGCCATCCCCAGAGGATGTAGAAACTGTCTGTTGAGTTCTTGCAGAAAACCTTGTCCTCTGAACTCATTAATACTTATTAGTTTTGGTATTTGATTCTTTTTACTCATGGTCTACTAATTTCTCTTAATGTTCTTAATAAATCAATTCCAAGTCCTTCGACTCTCTGGATTTCGGCTTGGAGTTCTGGACTGAAACCAGATTCTGGTTTAGTTAAATCCAAGAATTTTCTTAGTTTCCGTTTTTCCTCATAAATTTGGTAGGCACAATTTTCTTTTAATCTCCGATTCCAAACTGGTCTACATACGTCACAAAACTGATTAGGTTTGTTATGCACGCAAAGCACTTTCTCATAGAGTGGGTCATATGTTACGTAGACAAACATTATATGATTGAGCGTTTATTTTGTAAGTCATACATTATTACTTTGTTGTTAACGGAAACATATATACGGTCTGCGGTATAGATTGCCGTCAGTTTTTCCTTAGTTTCTCCGCATTTCCTGCAACGCTTGGTCTTGCGGTCACAGAATAAGTTCCTGCCCATGTACGTACAGGGTTGCTCGAAATGCAGGTCAACTGTCTTCCATCTATGTATATGAAACCAAGTCATTATTCTCCGTAATTATCTCTACCAAAACTATTCATTGGACTACTATCATCAGATAGGTCTTCATTTGTCTGACTTGTTTGAATTGGCATGACATCGGGTTTGTCTCCGGTTGTAGGGATTTTCCCTAAGTCCAGTGGTGGATTCCCGGTACTGTCGTAATCAATGATTGGATTGGTATTATCCAAGTCAATTGGTATTGGTATTTGCTCTCCGGCTTCTGGTAGGTCGCTGAGTTTCGGAGTCCTGCCGTACCATTCTTCACGTTGTTTAAGTGTAGCGTCAAAGTTTTTCAGGCAATTGCTGAGATATTCTGCTAAGATGAAGTCAGGTGTGTCACTGCCGTTCTCCATGCTATACTGATTAATCAGTATTTCTAGTCTGAGTTCAAATTGTGTTTTCATAATATTTATTCATTTATTAATTTTACTTATTAGTTGTTCTCGTTGAACTGCGTGTCTGAGGGAGTCCATCGGCACATCTAAGTCGATTTCTGGGTCTGTTGCTAAAAGAATCCGTAGTGCCTCATCGTGCTTATACCAGAGATTATTATAACAGAATACCTCGGCTTTGAAATAATTAATGGCAGCATCAAGGTCTTCGAGTCCGAAGTCCTTAACAATATTTCCAGTAATGCAGACTTTTGCTGGTATTCCATTATCACCAGCAAAGATGCTAATTCTTACTTCGCCAACCCAATCTTCTTTATTGTGTTTATATCCCATCGAGACATCACAACCCTCTAATAATAATTTTTTGATATCCATTACTTAAAGAGTTTCGAAATTAATTCTACAATCCAGTGAAGTAAGTATGCACCAAGTGTTGCTAGGAATCCCATCACATGTAATCCAAGTACACCATATACCCCGGCTTCATGTTGAGGGAGTTCTATGCCTTCGATGGTTACTGTTGTGCCAAAATACGTGGCAACACATAGTATTACATATAGTGCAGGTAACATCACCAATTTGTTTCTCGTTAGAAACCTATCGAATCTAATCATTATCAACCAAATTATCTCTATCCTTATAATATTTATCCATTGTTTTTTCCGGGTCGTTGATATATGCAGTGAAAAGTTTAATGAGGGTTTCCTTGGTTCCCAAACATAGTGTCTGGCAACCTACTTTAACTAGATAACCCAAGTCCATTTGTTTGATTACTAAGTCATTAATTTTATTGGTTCTATTATCTGGTCTGACTTCTTCTAGGTTTGCCATTGTGATTTCTTCGTCACGGCATTCGTCATTACATGTTTTTCCTTCGTCCATTATATTTTATATTTAGTAATTACAATTATTTCTTTATCTTAATAAGCACAACTGAGAGTTCTCCAAAATAATTTTAAAGTCCCGGTTGTCTCTGGCGCAATTGGTCTCAACGATTCTATTGAGGGCAAGACCTACGCAATCATTTATTTTTGAAAGACAGTAATAGATAATTCTACTGTGTTCCTGAAAATCATTAACGACATTAATCCTGATGTTTTTCTCAGTATCAATACCTAACATCCCATCTGGAAATTCCCTACACCATTCTTTGAAATCTTTTTTATCTCATGCAATCACACCGATATTACATTCCTGTACTTTGGTGAAATGATAGTAACCGTCATTCCATTTCTTCGTGACGGCATCGGGATTCTGAATGTATTCGGTTAACCATTTAATTAGTTTGATTTGGGTCTCGATTGCCAGAGTTTGACAACCGACTTTAACTATGTAGCCGTAATCGATTTCTTTGATTACGATGTCAGAGATTTTATTTTTTTTAATTGGATGATAGCCAGTAGAATATTCCAATCCACCTAAACCAATACCTGAAGCGTTTCCTGATGAAGTAAATATTGGTCCGAGATAATGAGTGCCTTCAACTGGCATCTCGTCATGTGCTAGACCCGAAGCCATTGCTGGTTCTTTATTGCAGTTGCAACCGCATTCTTGTTTTCCTTTTTCCATTAGTTCTCTTCTTTATCTGGATTGTCTGGTGGATTATCGTCTTTCTTCAGGACACCATCAAGATATTCCTGTGTGCCGACAATCATTCCCTGAATTTCTTCATCATCTTCATTTGGAATAGCAAGACCCCACCCCATATCTATAGCAGCCATGCTGATAACAAATATTGGGTGAACTTCTTCGCCTTTATCAAACTTGAGTTTCTCGTAATTCAATACCTGACCTTCAAGTAATTTAAGAAGTGCTTCTTCTGCTGACATCTGAGTCAGGAGGTAATCGTAAAATTCTTTTGCTTTCATATTCCATCCATGTTATAATTTTCTTCAATATTTTTTAATGTCCTTTTCGACATAATATTTAATGCTTTCAATAGGTCCGCATCGTCTTCATAGTCGTGCCTAAGTGCCTGTTGCAAGTAGAAGATTGATTTTCTGAGATTACTAAGTGCCATTATTTCCGCATCTTTTATGTGCATTTCTATCATTATATATTTGAATGTATTCAAGCATGTTGTCTAGGCAATCATCGATGTCTTTGAATCCATCTTTAGTACAGGCGTTGTCAACTTCGTCTTCATTGAAATAAGTGCATGCCCAGAATATCTTCATATCCCAGAGTTTCGTTTCGTCCTCACAGGTAAACTGTACTGGTTTGTTCAAGATTCTAAATGGTAAACGGGACTGAAATACTTTATCTGCTTTTTCTGCTGTTGTCATTTTGTTTTTTGTTTGTTATAATATTTGTCACAAAGTGTTCTCCACCAACCTAAGTCCCTGCGTAACTCACCTTGTTCTCCACAATCTTCACAGGTCTCGTAGGACAGTTTCTCATATTTTTTGATGATATCATGGACTTCCTCACTTGCTCCACCAATATAGAACCGGAGTCCACCGAACTTCTCCTTGACTTGGTGAATGTCCTTATCCCAATTGGTTTCCAGTAGTTCGGCAAGCAAGTCATGAATGAGTTGATACCAACCCTCACCGATTTCCAGATTACCAGTTGTCATTTGGAAATATTCGTTGATGGGTCTGCCCTCGGCATCCAATACATTCTTTCCCTCTGTATCTCTTTTATAGTAGAGGTTCATGAGTTTCATGTCTATTTCGACAAGATACTTATTTAATTCGGCTTTTGTCATCGCTTCTTTTTCTTTTTAATTATTTTACTGACTTTGCTCACGAAATACTTCTTGCTTTGTTCAGCAAGTTCATCGATGCTTGTTGCCATGAAGTCTTCGTGCACGTTTATGTAGATATTTGAGCCAATTCTCACCTTATAGGTAATAAATGGCTGTTTAAGGTCATAACCATCCATGTAATCCACGATGATTCTCTGTACCTCGCCTTCGAGGATAAATATTCCATGTGGTTGCAGATATCCGCAGTTATTAAACATGTGGGTTTTATCGTTATTATAGAAATAAACGATGTCTTCGACTTCAAACTTGCTTTTAAATTCCATAATTTCTGTTATTTTTCACCGCTTAAATAATATTTGTTGGTAACATTTAAACCTAATTGTGTGGGGTCTGGAGCACAAAAGTCTTCGTGTACCTCAACCTGTTTCACTCCATTAGAGATTTTGATATAAATATTGTAACTGATATCATAATCATCATAATTAACGATAATGTTAACATGCCCTACTTCGCCCCTACACACAAATACCTCACCTTTTTTTCGTATTTTCTCGTCATCATTGAGATAATTCGAATTTTCTGTTAGAAAATACACGATGTCCTTTGGGTTGAATTTTGTTTTAATTTCCATGTTTTTATAATTCTTTATATTCTAAAACTGCGTCTCGTTGTCAATCAAATCTAAGGTTTCTGTACCAGTCATCTGCTTTCTTCATAGCATCATCATAATCCTGATAGGTTATCCACTTAGACCACTGCATTATTATTCCATCGATATTTATTCTTCGCAGGAATATTCTTGGTAATCTGCGCTCACCCCAATTTATAATGCATTGCCATCTATTATTTACTTTCTTCATCAGGTTGCTTTATTCTCCACTTGTGACCCATGTACCCACTGAAGGTCAGCCAGTCTTTTTCACCAGCGACTATGCCTCCATGTTCCACATCGAATCCACAACTAAAGTCTTTGCCTTCCACACCAAACCACGCTGATTCCTCCCCATTGGTATGGAGTTCGATGTCCAGTATTTCCGTTGTCAGGTCTCCAAGTTCCAATGCTCTATCCATTGAGTCTCCGCTATCATGTAGTGTTCCACCTATCCACTCTTCTTTCTTTTCAACAAACTGACCCCACAAGGGATAATCTTTTCCGTTTACTTCCATTATATATTTTTATTATATTCTATATGTTTTTTCACTCTGAAACGCTGTAGTTTTTCTCTGGCAGTTAATGGTTTTGACCCAGCTAATTCTAACGCAACTTCTGGATAACCACCGCTATTAAATGTCATGGTGTGTTCTGACCCAACATATCTATTAAGTAGTTTCTCGGCTGCTTTTTCATGCCGTTCATCCATATCTTTAATGACTCTGCGATATTCGAGTTCTTTCTGGACATCGAAATCCAGTCCACCGTCTTTACTTCTTTTCCAACCCATAATTATTTTTCTTATTTAATTCAGTAATTCGTTTTAATAACATCCACTGGACTTCACCTTCATGAGCATTTAATAATGACTCTAATTGTTTTACATTTAGGTTCTCCAAATAATAGTCTTCTACTTTAGGTGGTGTCATACCTTTATATGTGTAGTGGACTGTCATTTTAATTATCTGATATTATATTTAATAATGTGTGGAGTTCTACTTTTAATTGTCGTCTCCCCATTAATTTCAGGGCACATCCCATTTCCCTAAGAATCTGGTCATCATTCATCTTCTTGCCATCAATACTAAAACGCTGACCATTGACTCCATTGAATACCACAAAGTCATCCATGTCCAAGTCGTTGGAGTACCAAGTCCTATAATCGAAGTCAAGTCCCAATGTTTTTCCAAGTCTAATTATTTCATTTTTTTTCATCTCATTTTTTCGTCTGGTGATGGACATCGATTTAATTTTCTTTTCTCGTAGTCGGTTACTGGTCTGGCATCCTGATTAACAACGTAAACGTTTACGATGTTATGATTTTCTCCAGCTTTTGCGAAACGCTTGGCGAGTGTCCATGCTTCTTCTACGTCATTTATCAGTTCTTCCCCTTCGCTTTTGTCGGGGAAATAATCTGTACGTAGAATATTACCAGTATCTACTTCAAAATGAACCATAAAACCTCGTTCATGGTCTTCAATCATTCTCATTGCGTCTTTAGTTTTCATTGTGTTTTCATATATTTTTTTACGTGGTTAGCTTTCTCTTTCTCATTGAGGTCATCAAAATACCTGACGGCAATTGCTTTGCCTCTTAGAATTTGCCATGCATCAGCGATTCTGGTTCTGAACCATCTGGGGTTAATTGGCTTGGCATTTACCCAACCAGTATATAGTGTGTCATCAACCCAGACTTTCACTTCTGACTGGCAACCACCTATGTTATCAATTACTGTCATTTTCCTTCAATGCTTTTAATACTCTAGCAGCAAGTTCATCTAAGTTTTCATATCGAGTACCTTTAATTTGAACTGCTGGAATTTTGATTTTCCCTAAATCGATTTCACGTATTGTAATAATCCATCTATATTCCCAAGTTTCAGATGCTCTTCCACTGAATGCTTCGAAACCACCTTCGAGTTCTGCTGTCATGAAAACATGGGTTCCGGTATACCATCCCATTTGTGTGAAATGTCTTTCCAGTTCTTTTAACATGCAACAAATATAGTGTGAATAAATTAGAATAGCAAGACATATAAACAAAAAATGGATGCCCGGTGTGGATATCCATTAGATTTTATTATTGGTATTAATTATTAATTCCGTAATACTGTTTTAATCCATCTATTTGTTTGGGATAAAATAATGTGTGCATTATATGATTATCCCAATGTTTAATATAGGAATCAACAAAATCTTTGTAATTATATTGGTGGTCAGTGAGATATTTTTGCAACTTATTAATATCGAAATCTTCTGCGGGTAAGAAGATTTTTTGTTCTTTGTCATAATATTTATCAGAGTATCTTGATTTTTCATCCCCAACATATTTTGTTTTTAGGTTTTCTTCAGTATAATATTTTTGTAAAAATTCGGTTCTACTATACTTAACCCATTGACCGCCATGTCTACGTTCGTCTTTCATTCTATCACTAACCCAAAAATTCCTAATCATATTGGGGTTCACGTCTCCAACAAAAAGAGCTTGTTTTTCAGGACCATCATAAAGTGCCCAAGCCAATTCGGGTCTATCGGAATTCGCAATTGCACCATACTCTGATTCCCGATGTTTTTCACGATTAGCTAATTGTTGTTGTTGACGTTCTTCATCGTCCTTAAATGATTGTGTATATTCTCCTTGAATATAATAACTTTTTCCACCAACCCAGACGGGTGCTTCAAGATTACTCACTTTTGTTGCGAGTTCCATAATAACACCACCCCCAGCAAATTCTCTTTGGATAATACTGAAGTCAATACTAACGAAAAGACCTTTTGGATTATTACCCACTTCATAACTATAGCGTCTACGAGCAGTTTCTTTTCCAGTAAAACCGAATTTAGCCATTAACAAACCTTCTTGAAAGTCGCTGAAAGCATGATATACTATGATGGTTTCATCATCACGCAATGGTATGTTATTTTCGATATCCTGATATGGTTTAATATATCGGACTTCAAATAGGTTTTGAATTTCTTCGTTTATGACTTTCTTGATATTCATAACCGATTATAATTTCTTACTTAGAACTTTTGCAGCATCATGTAGTTTGCGAACCAAGGAGTTTTCATAAAGTCTTTCAATAACTGCGTTTCCATGCATTTGCTCAACCATGCTGTCACCAAACATTTCAAGAATTTTTGAGTCTTCGTCCATGAAATTAATTTTGGCGTAGTCAAACATTCTTTCAACAACCGACCAATCCCACATTTCTTCAATTACTGAGTGCCCATGCATCTCATCAACTCTTGACATGTGTTTAAGTCTGTCAGCTTGTGCTTCATCATGCATTTCCATGATATTAGAATCGCCTTTAAGAACTCCTATTCTTGCATAATCGTACATCTGTCCTACTTTTGCCTGTCCGTACATCTTAACGATTTTCGAATAATTGTACATTTCTTTGACCTTGGCGTACCCATACATTTCTTTGACCTTACTGCCGTCATTCATTTTTAGAATCAGTGCGTCATCAGTCAT
>SDBU01002673.1_pt1 | contig 23442 bp, 34 predicted proteins | sample 2277071 | NCBI WGS metagenome assembly SDBU01 (sample SAMN10397929, study PRJNA504765) | marine sediment metagenome | isolation source: marine sediment core GS08_GC12, 126 cmbsf | place: Arctic Ocean: Gakkel Ridge, Loki's castle | collected 2008 | reverse complement strand
CGACGTCTCAGTGCCGGATGTACCGCTGACGTCGTTGACTAGCGTGAGTAGATCAGTCAGAGAACCACTGACGCCAACGTCGGCACCGAGCAGCTTGCTGTCCTGGATGAGTTTACCGGTCGTAGTATCAAACCGAGCGAATGCGTTGTTGGTTGCACTGCCAGGACCGACTACGTCGCCGGAACCACCGCCACCGAGATTGATCCACGCACCATTTTCACGTATCTCAAATTTGCTCGTTGTCGAGTTGTAGCGCATGTCGCCATTGACAGGCGTGAAAGGACGCTCGGCAGTTGTTCCACTTGGAACTCTAAGAGATGCAGTCCCCGCAAAAATACTTTGCCCAGCTCCTTTGGGAACAACCAAGAAATCTACGTCAGCGTCACTTCCCGTTGCATCAAATCCAGGTGCTTGACCCGATGTCCCGCTATACTGGATCAAGTAGTTTACCGCCGGAGAACCCCCAGGAGTCCACCTTGTAAAGGATGCTAACGGGTCACCATTCTCATCTATTATTTGGACTCCAGAGAGTGCATCAAGCTGGATGCGATTTACGTCTATGGTGCCGGTGACGCCGAGGTTGCCGGTTACGTTGGTGTCGGCATTCAGCTCTAGCGTGCCTGCATTCTTCGTGTTGAATGTGCCGCCGACGTCGGTATCGTCGCCGGTAAACGCTACGATAGGATTGTTGTTCGTTACATGATTGGAAAGCTGGATAAAGTTGACAGCGGAGATGCCCACGTCCACAAGAGCCAGCAACTCATTGCCATCTTCTTGATAAAAGATGTCACTAATCAGTGACAACCCGCCCGTATTGTCCTTAACCTTCCGCGTGCCATCTACGCCTACGGGGATGACGTTGGCGGCGAGCGTGGCGGCGGCAGTGACGGCATTCGGAGCAACACCGCTTCCGCCACCAGGGAAGGTGTGGACCGTACCACCTTCAAGAACTTTCAATACGGCCATTACGGAACCTCCCGCCACGAGAGCGAGCCCTCGATATCGATGTTGACGGAACCGTTAACGGGACGCACGGCCAATACTATTTCGTCTACGGTGCCATCGATTGCCGCACCGAGACGCAGGGCCTCCTCGAATTCGGCACCAGTACCACCACCCTTTTGAACGGAAGAGAAGTAACCGCCGGCGAGAACCGTACCGCCTGTTACCGTATTAGCCAGGGCTCCCTTAAAAGTCTGTATCGCACTGTTCGTTTCGTTGGCCCACGTGGGCGTCCCCGCCACCGTGGCGTTGAAAATCAGTAGCCATTCCATGTTTTCGTTTCCGGTAAACTCCTCAAGAGAAGCGGAGATCACCGTTATACTGGCACCAAGATGAGTGGACTTGAGCCGAATGCCGACGATCGCGTAGATGATATTCTCGACATTGGCATCCACGTGAGTGCCCTCAGTGGATTTATGCCGCAATATACCAAGTGCGGCCACGCCACCTTCCGAAACAACGGTCGTACAAATACACTTCATCGTCGAAGCAGGTGAGCTTCCCGTGGTTATCATCTGAAAACGCACAGGAAGATTAGGGGTACTCATGTACGGCTTATCCAGAATGTTGCTGCTGAGGAAGTCGTGTACCCCCCACGCCCGTCCTCCCACCTCAAGGCCCATTCGGACACGACCAAGAGATAACCACTTGAAATCAATAAAGAAAATTTGACCCTTCGTCCAGTCTATCGTCACTTCGCTTGGACCTGTACCGTCCATCTTATCAACGTTCCAGCTTGCCTGGGCAACTTTGTTGTCAACAGGAGAACCGGTAACGTGAGTCCTGCGCACGACCTTAACGGTTCCTTCGTCGTCCTCAAAGAAGAGGCCATTGTCGTCATCGAAGTATCCTATGCGCCTCTGAACCCCTGTCCCTCCACCTGATCTGTCGAGAATGCCCGTCAACACAATCTGCTGTGACTTCCCCGGCTGGTAATTGAAACGCATGAACGTTTGACGGGTGAACTTGCCAGCGGTGTTCAGCGTAGACGTAAGTACTGTTGAAGCGGTGTCAACCGAATGGGCAGAGGCGATCCCAGCCCCGGTCTCCAGGCGTTCATCCCAGAACAGAGGTTGATTATCGAAAATCTGTTTGGAATCGAATATGGTCAGCGGCTCTGAAACGCGAAGCCTTTCAAACGCATCCAGGTTCGGTGAATCAGCGTAACGTATTTCTCCGAAGAATGCCATTAGATTATCCTCCTGCGATGCGGTATTCGCTGCCGTTGGACATAATCGGCATCGAAGGAAATCCTGCACCTAGGACTTGGCTAGATGCGCCATTGATCGTCCCTACTACCGTGACAGGTGAACGCCCGATGTTGGTGATGACAAATGGACGTCCGGTATGATCGGCAGCGGGCGGCAAGGTCACGACGATCGGCCCCGAGGAAGTATCGCAAAATACGTGGTGATTCGACGAATCCAGCAAGGTGTCAATCGTGATCGTGACAAGCGCTACCGTAGGCGTTGTAATGTCGTCGGTGTCCAGCCACACGGTGCCGGTGGCTGGAACGTTGGGGGCATCCGAAGACACTTCTACAACGCCAGTATTCCGGAGCCGGTCAAAAGTATCGTAATCGGTAGTTAGGTCGATTCTCGGCACGCCTAGACTCGCTGTAAATCATTGACGTCAAAAAGCCCTACCTCTATCGCCCAATGTTGCGTTCCGGGATTCGTCCACTCCAGAACCAGGACGTCACCGCGCCGAAACATCCAGCTGGGGTACTCTTCCGGGTCGAGTCTGACGTTCAGCATCCTACTGCCGCTGCCGACAAGCTCGATAGTCTTCAATGTGAAGTCGAACGGCGTGGTCTTGGGCGATCCGCCTATCACTTCGGTCACATCCGGTAGAGCGTGACGCGAATCGACGCGAATGGCGAAACTGGCCGTCGCCGCAGTGCCCGTAAAGCCGCCACGGATGTACTGAAGAGCCCAAATATCAGCATCCAACCAGAAGCGGGCCTTGCTATCGACGTCGGTGACGTCGCCCATGTCGCCTGTGCCAGAATCGGTGAACGTTTGCACGCTCGATGGGTGTATGACCAGCATTTACGCCCTCTCCAACCGGTAATCATGGAAATCGTAGCCTGCACGCTTGTTTGTTCCGGTGAACAGGCTCTTGTCGTATAGGACGGTGGATTTGGGCATGGCCCAGAGGTCCGTGATCGTCTTTTCGACTGTGTTGCCGAGCAGATTGAGCGTTGCGCCGGGGTAGACGATTACCGTAGTGGCTGTCGTCCAGTTGTAGATGGCAATCCCGCCGGGCAGGATGTGCAGCGTCGTGATTGCGGCTACGTCTTGTTTGAGCGTACCCGCAACGTACGCCGTTGTGATGGCACGGCTCGATACGCACGTACCGCCGCCCTGGCGTAACTGTGCCAGCACGTCCGAACCGGCTGCAATGTTGAGATTCACGTCGCTTGCAAGGTTCTCAACACATCCGACTTGGATAAGTCCGTTGGCATCCCACGTCAGATCGCCGAGGATGCGCACGGTGCCGCGATTGAACGTCATCGTAGTATAGTCACCAGCATCACCAGAGACGCTATTTAGCTCGGTGATTACCCGGCTATTGGCGCACTGGATTAACACCTCATCGGTCTTGAAGCCAGAACCGGCATTCTTATCGCACGTATAGAAGAGATTGCCGCTTCCGAAGTGCTCGAGCAGCGTTGCGGAGATTTTGATCGGCGACGCACTGGTAAATATCGGCTTGTCATAGCCCGCATGAATGCGGAACAAGGCGAGATCGACACCACCCTGATCCGGTGTTCCGGTGACAGCGGCTCCGAGCGTTTCAGGGATGGCCACCTCGTCACCAGTAACCGGGACTATCAGACTCCAATTGCCAGCCACGCCCCAGTCTATACCTTGCAGAAAATTAACAGCCATAACTTAGGCTCCTATGGGTTATCCTGTCGCAAGTCTATGGTCAAGGATGCAGCTTGTGAGTTTTCCAGAGCCGAGCCCAACACTTCGGATTCTGGGCCAAGGATTAGAAAGCTCACAGGAATCGCAAACAGAGAATCACGTACATCGAGCACGCCGTTGATTATAAATCCCGGCAGATTGCCAGTGGGATCAACGATCGGAGCATACTCCAACACCCCGCCAGAGCTATAAACCAAAGTCGGCCCCTCTATGATGCCCTCTTGGCGAAACGTTCCACCATCAACATATATGGTATTGCGGCTGCCGGTGTTCGTTTTGTTGCGGTTGAAAAAGAACCCGTCATAGCAGATCAACTCGCCTGCCCAAGTCGTATCGTCGCTTGGTTGAATGGTTAGATTCGCATCGGCCTTGTATGTTGCTACTACGGCCCCCGCCTCGAAACGGCTGTTTTCGGTGGCCAAGACGGTGCCGGATACTACATGCAGATTTGGTAACGCGGTTCCATCCAATTCGACATAGCCACCGGAAACCATGTTAACAACAACAGAGGCATCATTGGTTGGTCTGATGTAATGATCTCCGTCGCCGCGAATCACAATCTTTGTTGTGTTTACGGCAACATTGGAAAGGTAATTCCCAGGTCCGCCGATGCCGCCGTGGAATTGCTCTGTTACAGTCAGTGTGTCTGGGCCATTGCTACCAAGGGAAATACGAGTTGTTGGCTTGACTTGGCTTGTCGCATCGAAACGCACGGCATGCCCCGACGTTGGAACAATCCCAAGACTCCAGCTTGCGGTGTTGCCCCAGTCGCCATCCTTTGACTGCCAAGTATTATTCGTCGCCATAGTCACCGTCCCATCCAGCAGCGCTATCGGCTCGGGCAATGCCAGCGGTCGAATACGCTGCACATCCTTTGGCCCGGCAAGACCAACCGCCGCCAACACCAACACTACAACAGAGATTCGGATAACCCTCATCGTCGCTCTCCTGAAAAACCCACGTTCTAGTAAACCGCGAAGGATTATAGCAACAGGTGGACGGAGGGCCAAGACGGGGGAGGGTACAGCCCGTCCGTGGGTTATGGCCCCCCGCCCGTGAGTCGCTGTTATCCATCACACACCGATCCTTTCGCTCAGTTGGTCTGTTACTTCCCCAACCCACCGCTCGTCAACCCAATTCGCATTATCCAAAAAGCCCACGCCTGTGACGTCAGGCCTCGCCCGTATCCACGACAAGAAGTTAGAGAACACATTATTTTCTCCTTCGAGCGCATCCCGCGTCAGCGATGCGCTTTCATCCATTAAGATCAAAACCGCGAACCGATCGCCGCGCAGCGTTATTGGAGCGGCAACCAGATTCAGGAACGCCTGCATCGCGGCGAGATCGGGCTCTGCTTGCGGCAGTCGTCGGATCGTATGCACGAGAAAAACCGGGTCCGGCTGTGAGAATGTATCCTGGAAGCGCGACTGGGGGACGATGCTTCGGTAGGCCCAATGGTCGCGCAACCAGACGCCTACGTGCATCACGCCGCCACGCAACTGCCGAGTCGGACTGGAGTATCGTGCGTCTTGCAAATCCTGCCAGTTGGCGATATGCGCATCAAAAACACGGGATCGCGCCTCCTCCTCGTCGCAATTCCGGTCAGTGTATCCAAAAGGTATATCGTCAGGCCCACAAGACTCGTCGATAAAAACAATGGCAACGACGTGCCCATCCCACGGCTCGCTAGATCCGGTATTGAACACCTTATGCGTTGATTCAGTCCGGACCCCACCGAGTGACTCATCAAAGCTGTCAAAATCCGACGTCATTGTCCGTTCTCTCGCGTCCAGTTACGGCCCGTGTATTCAGATTGCCACACCACTTTTTCGTCGTCTGCGGTTTCTACGCCCGTGTAAATCTCCAGCGTAGCGTAGATCAAATCATCGACGACGTATCGTAGGATAACAAGCTGCTCTTCGCTGACGGTAGAGCTTGCATCGTCTGGGTCCGGGTGAGTCGATGTCCGCTTCGTGCCACCTGCGCCCTCGGCATACGTCAGCGTGTTGCCGTTGCGTACCTTCCCGTCGAACGGTGTACGCTGAAGTAGCCACGGCTTTGCAACCATCGTATCAGTCGCGGCTTCGACGCCATCGACATCGAGCATGCGACACACGAGATAGTCATCTCGGATTTCTTTCAGTAGAAACGCGCGGCGCACCGATGTGCCTGGCACCAATGCGTCAACCGGCTTGGGCGATAGTCCAATATGCAAGAGACTGGGAGAACGACTGAGCGTCAGCCCATCGCCCACCGTCAAGCTGTTGATCGCTTGGACGGCATCCATAGCATTACGCCATTCACGCGAACTGGTATCGCCGAAACGTGTACCATGTTCAATGTATGGGAGAGAAGTCATATGAGAATCCGCAGTAAGTTGTTGAAGTCTTTGCTATTGGCAACACTGAATTGATCCACAACTGCATTACCATCATTCGTGCGTACAATCATCTCATAACCGGATTTTGGATCGGGGAACGTTGCGACCCGCTCGATTGGCGTCCAGCGAAGAGACGAAAACAAGAACAATAGGCTTACGCGATAACGCTTGCCGAGTTTCACGGGGCGTCGAACGCCGCGAATGCCACCACCCACAGGGTTGCTGTTTACGTCTTCCGGCGCAGCTAGATCGATGTTGAAGTCGATAAACTTGACGAAACCCGGCGCAGCATCTTTGAACTTCTTGCTGTTAACCTGCTTAGAAAACGGTACGATGCGATTGATTAGCGTTTCCTTGAAATTCGTTACTGTTCGAGTTGCAATACCAGTTCCCGCAGGCCATTCTCGCTGGAAGCCCTCGCGCTTGCGTAACTGTTTGCCATTCTTGCCGGTAGCAGGCTTCAGGGCAATGGTCTGCGGATCGCCATTTTCATCGTAAGATTCGACGACAAACTCAGGCGGATTGGGACTCGGCGGGTCCGTGGGTTTCACCACTACCCACAATCGCGGGCCGACAAGCACGTCGGGATTATCCGGATGGCCCGGACCCGCGATGTCCGTTTGTGTTTCATCGACCACCTGCTCAAATTCCGTTTGCATGATCGAGGCGCCACGAAAGTTCCACAGCCATTCATCGGTCGGCGGTTGTGTTGCACTGGGACGGGTGAAATCGACCCGCACAGTCCAATGGCCGGGAGCCGGTTGCGTGAGCGTGGTATACCCGCTTGCTCTAGCCGAACCATCCCAGCCGTGAATCGAGCCACGTGCGATGAACTGGGTTTCAACTAGGCCACGTGGATCAGGTGCGATACGTGTGCCATCTTCAAGGATTACGAAGTCTTCGGGTTCCGCCAGTACGCGGATAATCATATTCTCCGGCGTGGCGTTCGTCCCGCGAGTTGCACCCGTACGGCTACCGAGTAGTTCTTTGAAGAGTGCCATTAGGGACCGGCTCCGCCGCCGAATGGATTGGCGCCTTGCAAAAACCCAACAATCGAGAGTGCGCTCTTCTTTATCTGGCTAATATCGGAGGCCTGCTGAGTCTCGCGCCGCTCTTGCGTCATCTGGCCAACCGCCGCTGCATCCGCTGCACCACGCCCCGCACCAGTTCTACCGAAAGACGATAGGGCCAACGAGCCACCTTGCGGACCGGCAATCTGCGGAGTGGGTGGGGATATACCCAACCGCGCCAACCCCTCTTTACCGAGGAAGAACTTGACTATTGGGTTTTCGGCCAATGCTTCGAGTTCTTTCCTCTCCCGCCTCTCTCGGACCGCGCCGAATATTGCAGCAGCCACTTGACCGATCGGGGTTTGTTCAAATGCTCGCTGTCGTCGTTGCTCTTCCGCGATTCGTTGGTCATTTGCTACCTTCTGTTCGGCCAATGCCTTATCGGCTGCCATCTTACGTTTTATCTCCAGCTCTTTCGCCTCTTGATCTACGAGCGCAGCCATATTCCGCTGCGTTTTGCGTGCGTGGGCCTTGCGTAGTTCCAATACCTTATCAAGCTGACTTTCCAGAGCCTCCACGGCGGGCAGGTTGCTGAGCGCCAATTGCAACTCCTGTATTTTGGGGTCTTGCGCTAATGCATCTATACCGCCTAAAACCCCCACAAAGCCTGGTGGCCCTTCTTCTTGCTCCTTGCGTAACGTTTGCAATACCACTACCCGTTTCGCGATATCCGCCCGTAGCTCCTTTTCCTTCCCAAGCCTCTTGTCTATCAGCGAACTGATCTCGTTCTCTTGCCGCCGCGTGGCATTCAACGCAATCTCACCGGCTGCAACCACCGTCTGAAGCGGTGTAACGGCATTGAGGGCAAGCAATTGGTCGCCGATGGTGCCTACGGCTTTGGTTGCGACCAGCGCAATATCGCGGCTCTCTTCACCTAATGCCGTGAGGCTTTCGGTGAATTCCTTGGTCTCTCGCTTGGTCGCCAGAAACTTCACCGCAACCAGGCCAGCGGCGGCACCCACTGCCAACAGGATACCGGGTAAGCCAAAGACCGCTGACCCAAGACCTGCGAATGCGCTACCCAAAGCCGCAACCTTGCCACCTACGCCACCAGCGATACCACCAACCGCCGACATCTGCGCGCCGAAAGCACCAAATACCTGCCCAGCACTGGCGGCACTCTTGCCGGACCTGTCGATCGATGTGCTGACTTGGTTGAGGCTGCTCTGCATCTTGTTCGCAGACTGTTGAGCTACAACCTCGGACCGCTTCAACCCACGACGCATCTCCTCATCGTCGTGACCGATGACCATTACCGCGCGACCGAATTCCTCAACCGCCATCGCGCGGCCTCCCAGCTTCGGCGATCATGCGATCGCGGAATGACCAATACTGCGGCCAAGTCAAGTTAAGAAAGTCGTCGGGATTCATCCGATAGAATTGACCAAACGCCGCCATTTCATCGCCCCATTCTTCCGGGATGCAAGCATCCATTTCCGCTAGGTATCGGTCTTTGCATCTAAAGGGTCGGTGGATTCCTCCGTCGGCTTCGCAACGTTGCAAATATGGAACAGGACATCGTTGAGAACTTGGCGATCGAACGGCGGCATCTCATTCAATACCCATTCCCACGTGATAGGCGGATCGTTATGCCTGATTGCTAGCCACAAGAGGTACGCTTCTCCCTCTGAGTCGCCCCATATCGCCGTAAGCGGGATCGGACGACATACAATCTCCGCCATAGTGGCAGACCGCTCGGCATCCGACAGCAGGACTTTGCGCGTTTCTTCCAGGTAGGCATTGATCCGAGAACTACGCAAGAACGCCTTGGCCTTGGCATTGTCGCCAATCTTCAACACACGCAAATCGTACGTCCGCGACCCGCCCTTGTCGTCTGGGATGGTTAAGGTTGCCCCTTCGGAAGAGATGTCCAGTAATGTCGTACCCTCGCTTGCCGTCATGCTATTGCACTCCTATGAAAACAAAATCCACGTCGAAGGTGTCAGCCCCCGAATCAATGGTAATCACATCGGCCGTTGTGGCCGTAACAACATAACCGTCCGTGTCGTTCGTCACATACAGTATTCCACCCGGCCCCAGCTTCAGCGTCGGCGTTGTGCCACTTAGTAGAACCGTAGCGATGAAGTTACCCGAAACCGTCAACACATCCGTTGCCGTCGTTGACTTGTTGACGATCAGCAACGCCCGTAACGTTACAAGGCTGATAGTGTTGCCGTAGATGTCCGTCAGCGAGCCGAACAGATCGCGATTGACCGACGTCGCCGCCAGTGTGATCGTCTCTTCATAAAACCGATTCGCGTTGCCGCTAGTCCACGTGATCGGCTTGACAATCGAGATTGGCGCACTAGGCGCCGCAAGGTCCGCCGTTTCGGTGTACTTCGCATCGAATAACGCTCGCGTGATTCCACTGAAAGCTGGCATAGCTTACCCCTATATGTCCGCCCGCGGCGTTACGGTAACGTCGCCACTCGATTCGAACGAAAGCGTGATGAACGCCCGATCAGTCTTGACGACCGTGGTGTTGATGTTGCTGATGATGCCGCTGAAGTCGTACTGGGCGTCCGTGCTGGTTCCCGAATGCGTTTGCAGCAGGAAATTGGCAATCGCCGGAGCGTTCTGGGTGCCGAAGTCGCCGATGCTGAGCGCGGAATCCTTGACTACGGTGCCACGACACGTGCCGACCAGATGGTACATTGTCGCGATTTTGGCTTTCCAGTTATCGGAGCCCTCGAAGTTGCTATCGTCTACAACCTCCTGCTGAATGTCCGCAAACCACTCGAAAATGTGCAGATTCGTCGCTTGGACGATTCCCGCGCCCGCCGGTATGGTGACGCTTCCGTCAACGCCTGTAATTGTCGCCATAGCTGAAACTCCTAAGACTGATTGACGGCAACGGCACCGCTGGACTCAAACGCCACCGTGCAGATGATCCGATCCGTTTTGACGGTCGTTGTTTGCACGCTGGTCAAAATGCCAGTGAACTTGTAGTTCTTGGCGGTTGCACCTTGAGTCTCCAGCTCAAAGCCGGCCGTGCCAACTCCATGCTCCGTCGCCATCGTACCGATAGCCGGAGGACCACCGCCGGCACCCACCGCGCCGGTAATCGTGCCTCGACAGGTGCCCACGAGATCAGCCATGCCGCCGAGCTTCTTACGAGCGTTCGTCGCATCGGTAAAATCCGAATCGTCGAAAATGTCGCGACTTAGATCGGCGTTCCATTCAAAGATATTCAGCACCGGCCCTTCGGCCAGAGTTACCGAACCGTTGACTCCAGTTAGTGTGGCCATATTGAGCCCCTACTTTGCGAACTTCCTGGTTAGAGTATTGAGCCGCCTTTCCCACTTCCTGCGCTGCTTGTCGATCGTGCGATTGACGAACGGCCGAGCCGCCATGTTCCGTGTGCCGCCCTCAAGGTAGATACCCACCTGTGTCGTCTTGACAACCAGAGTCTTTCCACGTGCCACCACTTCCGTCTTGGACCGCAACCCACTTCCCGGCCGTCTCATGTGCGGCGGATTGCCTGGTTTAGATGCAGGCGGATAGGGAGCACTGATTAGACTTTTCAGTTCCTTCGTCATTTCCTTGGCAACTTGACGACGGGCCTTGGCCATGGCGCGATTGGCCCGCTTGATCTGTCGCCCGGTCGTGAACTTGAGATTGCGTATTCGATCCTGTGCTCGTGCCATATCAGGTATCCCTATTGGCCGGTACGAGCGTTCGCATGGTTACGAGCAAGTCGTACGTCAGCGTCGCCTCGTACACACCTTCCACGAGTTCCGGGCCAGCCGCCCGCGTCTCACGCATACTCGATACCGTAAAGTCCGGACTCACCAGCGTCCCGTCATCGAACGTTCGACGCAATTCCCGCAAGGCCTCGGCCACCTTGGCTGGCTGCTGCCCTTTGCCGCGCAAGGTAAACTCCAGCGAGTACATCGGAACGTCGGTATCGAACGTATCGAAATCGTGGTGTACTACCTCGCCGGTTACACTCACGTACACACGGCTCTTGAGGTTCTCGCTACCCAGCCCCTGATAGAGCTTGCGAGCTAGCAGGACAAGCCGCTTGTTGGCCGTGAATCGTCGCTCTAAGGCTGGGAAGATGTAGAACATTGTTGGTGTCCCCAGCGACGTGCTCCGTTGCGCGGCTCTAGCTCTATGAGCCTCCCCCGCTTCCCCAAGAACCAATGCCACCACTTTCTCAACGGAACCTTTTTCACCCGCAAACTGCCATCAACAATCGGAGGAATCAAAGTCTGAATCCTTGTGTCGCCAATTTGCTGGACCCAGAATGTAACCACATCATTAACCGATACATCGATTATGACGCGCTGCGCGTAGTCTCCTTTGTGGATCATGCCGTTGGCAATCAGCCAATCCGATAGCTCTTTCGTTAAAGCCGTTCCCACAACTAATGGCATCACAACCCTCCCTGAGTCGCCCGCGTAAACCGCCGGGTCGAACTACTACCCGTAGCGAAGCCATGAGCCGCAGTCGGATCAATCGCATCCGTACCAGGCTGGGCGGCGGCGGCCGGGAGCACCGCGTCTCCCGTACCGACGTCCTTGGCCCATTGGATCGCGTTGTCATACGCCCGTAACTTTGCTTCCGGCACAATGTCGCCACGTTCAAGCAGCTTGAATTGAGCTACGTCGAGCGTCATGGTTCGCATGAAATTGGCCAACACCGTATCACTGGCCACGTCTATCGGGGTACGGTGCTGGGCGCCGATGTACGCATCGAGCAACCCCTCGGCACCGTCAACGACTTCGGTGAGCACAGCGGGATCGGGCGTCCCCGACTCCGCTTCGTCGGTCAAAGCAGCAACTTCGGCCGTATCTTCAAACCGCGCCTGAAGTTGCGCAGTCGTTGCGTAATTACCCATCTACTTATGTCCCTTTGGGTGGCCGGCCTCGATCGCCGCGTTTCCACACTCTCTTCTTGACCGGCGATGCTTCAACGACAACTGTCGCCATTGACGCGCCCGCAACCGTCTCGGCTTGAGCCACCGGTGGCAATGGCATCTGCCCGCTGGTTATCCGCTCGGCGGATGGCTCTGACGCAGATTGCCGAGGCGTGAGCCCGCCGATGCGCTCTTCCAACGCCTTCCCGTCTGCCTGATGTTGTTCGGCGAGAGCCTCGCGTCGCTCCTGCAGATGCTTAACGCGATATGGCGTTTCCTCGCGGCGCTCTGCGCAAAACTCCGACCATCGCGATTTGAGCAACGCCTCCATGTCTTGCCCGGGGAACTTCATCGCAGCAAGAACGGGATCAACGACTCGGACCGAGCCCAGTCGTGGGTCGTTGTCGTCACGCATCGTTTCGACAACCGGCGAGTAATTAGTCGCTGCAGACAATGCGCCTTCGGACCTAGCCTCTTCCACGCGGTGGAGATCGGCCTTGCATTGGGCCTTGATTTCCCGCATCGCGATGTTGGCTGTGTCTTGCGTCCACTCAGTACCGTCGGGATTCAACGGTCGCATAAAGCCTCCAATCAAGTAATCAGTATCACGGCCATCCGACGTGGTTCGCCGTAAGTCAAACGGAATCGCTGACGCACAAGCACCAGCAACCCATGATTCTGCGCGATGTCGTCCGGGCTGTTGAGGATGTTGATCTGCAGCGCCGTCCGCTCCTGATGGATGATCGGCATGCGCGCTGCATCGCCCAGGGCCGCGACGTACAGGTAGTCGTTCGACCCGCCCAGATACGGGTTGATGACCGGTGTGGCGAGATTCTGGAAGAACACATTGGAATCTCCACCGCCCAACAACTGCGCAGCCAGCACCTCGGTCAACGCCTGCTGATACGTGGGATTGCCCATGATGGCGATGCTGGACATCGCACCCCAGTTGTATCCCGGTCGATTCGTATCGTCCGTGACGCCCTGAATCCAGGCGAACAACTCGGAGACCAGAACCTTCATCTCCGCAACGGTGGGGAACGACGGGTCCGAAGGACTAGAGCTGGCCAGCAGGTTATCCACATCCGTTGTGGACTCGGGCGGCGACGTTGAACTGCCTATGACGTGACTGTTGTTGAAGAACGTCACGCCGTCGTACGAGTTGTTACCCGACGTCTGGCCGTCGTTCATCAACGCTGCAAAGAGAACGTCTTTGAACGCCGCCCACACCTGAGCGGCCTCGGATATGCGGCGATTGATGAGCCCGTGGCGATCGTCCTCCAGCGAGTTTTGGTCGATGATGAACGACAACTCGTATTCCTTGTTTGCGACGTTGTACGTGAAGTCGCGGATGCCAACGAGGCTACGTTGGCTGATGAACTCGCGCGGGTTCGGCACATTGCCCATCCACACGTGTTCCTCATCGGGTGCATCAGACGGAATGGTCTGTGCGAACTTCTCCCAAATCTGCGGCACCGTTTCCAGCTTCTCCATGAACACGCCCTTGGTGCCTCGGGCGGTTATGTTTGCGTATATGTTTCTTGCCATATCTGGCCTCCTTTATCGAATGGCGAACGTGGCGACGATGTCGATCGCACCCGTCGGCGCGGTAATTGGTATCGTGTCCAGGTGGGCAAAGACCCCCACATCTACCGGCACAACAACCATTGCCGCATTTGTTGCGTTCCACGCTGCACCAGCAACGTCGGCAGCACCCATCAACGCCCCGCCGACACCTAGAACCTGATCACCGGCTGCCATACCAGTGGGCGTCGTAAGCGTACAGCCGAGCGTGGTGCCTGTTGTAAGTGTGTGGCCAATTCTCACAATCGCGTTGCCGCCGGCGCTAGAGATGACCTCCGTCACGAAAGCATTGCAACTGTGAAGATACAGGCCGTTGTGATTCTGCGTCTCGTGCACGAGGTACACCTGATCATTGACGGTCACAGACCCCGCATCAAAGCGTCGCGTCACGGTGAAGAGGCCGGACGCTTGTGGCTGCCGAGACGCAAAGGTGCCCATATCCACAAGCACATTGCCGGATGACGGAATGCCAACGACATGCCCGACATGCTCGTAGCCGCCACCCGTTGCCACTGCCACCGGAACCGCACTCTTGATCAGCGTCGCATTATCCAACGCGAAGACCGGCTTGCCGATGTCCAGTTGCGCGGCAGCGCTCAGGGCATACTCGAAGTAACCGGAGATTTGCACGCGGCACTTCTTGTCGCCATCAGATGTTTGCGATGCCACAGCCTCAAGCGCAATTCCGACAAACGGCGTACCTGTTGCGGGTACCGCCTGTGCCCAAGGGATGTAGGACACCAGATACCCCGTCGCATTGAAACCGACGAACGAATCCTTGTAGATGACCGTCGAAGCAGCCACCGGGAGATTGACCTGCATCCCGTCTACCGGAATGACTTTGGTCTCGAAATGGTTGACGTTATCAGCAGTAATGGCTGTCATTACTCACCGCCTTTCATGGTCTCGGTCTCACCGTCGGTCAAAGGCTGCATGCCCTCATCCGAAAGTGCGGCCGCGATGTAACTCTTTTTGGTAGAGCCAAGCCCAACCTTTGGGTCGGCGTCGTACTGGGACCCGGCCTCAGCGATCAATGTGCCACGCTTCCCGCCGTGACCTGTGACCTGCTGGCCGGCTTCGACGATCGGACTCATGCTGCCGAACAGATTGGCGAACATCGTCTCATCGTGGTTCGCCAGTTTGCGAGCCGAATCCATGGCCTTTTTGTCGTGCGGATTTAACTTGCCCGCCTCGATCTGCTCGCCCATGAGCATCTTGACCCGAGCAGCCCTACGCTCACCTTCAAGCTCGGCAACTCGCTTGTCGAGTTCGTCATGCCGAACAGCCTTGAACTTGAGCGATGCGATTTCAGCGGCCAGTTTCTTCTGATCACCGACCGTAACGCCCAGCTCCGCAGCGATGGTATCGACCGTCTTTTGCGCAGCGGATTCCTCTTCGGTAGGAGCCGCCGTGTCCTCGGGCGCCTTCTCTTCGGGCTGATCTTCCAGCATTGCAATAGCCGCACCAATCACAGCCTCAAGCGGAGCATCATCCTCAAGCTCGGCACCCTTGGCCTTTAGCGTATCGATCAACTTCCCAAGCAGCTTCTGCGATTCGTCAACAGCCGGGAACTCGGGCACTTCATCGACCTCCTCTTGGGCCACCATAATGTGATGCCCTTTGGCGAGTGCCAACGTTACGGCCTTCAACTTGTCGAATTTCGTCATACCAACATCTCCATTTCGTGCCAACCACTGCTCGGCAGCGTCCAATAGCTCCCGCATCGCAATGGTTCGCGGTTTGTTCGTCAGCGCCACGCTGTGCAGCCACATGAGCTTGTTCGTGTCCTTGTGCCGTGCGACTACCGGCGAGAAATACTTGTACTGCCCACCGAGAATAGACCGCACCGCATCAGCGTCGGTCCACTCCACAGGATCAGCATACAAGCCCTCGCCCTCAACGTAGTCCAGACCCTTTATCCAGCCAACCGCGGGGGCGGTGCCGCCTGCCGTGATTCGTTCGGGGTGCTCTTCGAGTTTGATTGTGGAATGATGATAGTCGATAGGAATATCAGCGCCGTGCTTTTCAAACGCGGCGATTATGGTTTCCGCCTGTGCGGCGTCCAGCTCCACCCCTTCGAGATTCTGCCAACCGATGTCGCCTTCTTTCAGCAGCAAGAGCCGTGACGGGAGCTTGCCGCCTTTGTGCTCAGCCCACTCGATCTTGTGGAATGCGAAGCCTAGTTCATTCATCCTGTTGGCTCCTGCGGCTTGCGATCGCGAGACCACTCCTGCAGCGACGGGTATCGCTTCATCGCGTCTTGCGCCGCTGCCTTGTCATCGCACGTTACGCTCGTGGTGATGCTCACCTTGTAGCTGCCATCGGTGAAGCCAGTATCTCGCAGGCGCTCAATCGTCCTCTCGTCGCGATCTTCATTCATCCGGCACCTCGTCCAGTTCAACCGCAGGCTGCGGGATGCCGAGCATGTCGTATTGCACATCGACATCGATCGGCAACTGCATCTCGCCAGCCTTGGTCAGCTTGTCTATCTTGAGTCGATCGCCCTCTACGTCCGCAGCTTCCAATATCTGCCGATTGAATTCGGGCACAATGGCTTTCGTGCCGGGGAACCGCAAGGCGACCATCGGCCGCAGTATCTGCTCACGTATCGTGCGTCGTTCGTTCTTGACATCGCTTTTCAGGATCGACGCCTTGACGTTCTGATGCACCTGAGCAGCGGCGAACGAGCCGACCGATCCCATTTCAGTAGTGAGCGTCTGGCCGAGCCACAGAATAGACGTCTTGCTTTCGATCCAATCGACCATGTCCGAGAACGGCTGAACGCCGCGGTTGGCCTCTATGAGTTGTAGGTCGACCGAAGACGCCGTGCCCCAAGCATCCGTCGTCATATCGCGAACAAAGGATTCGGCCATCGTTCTTTCGGCGGGTGTTGCGTCTTTATCAACCTTGCCCCATCGCACCGGCATGCCAAATAGCTCAAGAAATGACGCCCAATCAGAGAGGCTGAAGTGGCGCATCAAGAACAGGTAGCCTTGGGCACGCGTGAGCGTTACGCGAAACGGGAATCCCGCTCGGCTATTCGGAAGGTGCATCACATACTTGCCCGGCGGCGCAGGCTGACCTTGCGGCTTCTCGTCTGTAATGACCCAAATGTCAGGCGAGTCAATGTCACGGATAAGACGATGGCCGGGGATGTCGTTCGTAGAGGCTAGCGCATATCCATCGAGTCCCACCCGCCACACTAGTTCCACAGCAGCTACCCCCGGTCCAGTCGCCGTGGCCAGATGTTCGAGCGTTTCAGCCCATGTTGACATCTGCCGCAGGGTTTCGTCGCAGTAATCCGCCGCTATTTGAGCGAGAGCCAGTTGATCTTTCGGCGTGTTCTCCGGCGGCTCGATTTTCCAGTCAAGTGCAGTCAGTGCTTCGCGTCGCCTGGCAGAGACGCCTTGAAGATGGGCATCTTTGCCCTCCATCTCCTCTTGCAGCTCCGCCATTGCAGCGATGTCGCCATCGTCAACCTCAACCAGCAAACTTGTAAGTCGTTCGGGTGTTAGATCGTTGGAGAGGTAATCGCGCCTGGAATCATAGGTAGGCGACCATCGAATCTTGCGACCGATTTCGATTTGCATGCGGCCAGTATTATTGCCTGAACCAACAGCCATCGTCAGCTACCTACATAGCACGCATCCTATCGCGGCGACTACGGGGTATGTCGTCCCGTTCCTTCGGCCTTTCGATTGCACCGTGTCGCGTTAGGACGCCCATTACACAATATCGTAAAGCGTCCAGCGTATCGAAGTGGCCCCACGCACTACCCCGAGTCTGGTCTGGTTTACCCGTCTGAGAATTCCAGAACAGGTTATCCGCCTCAATAATCAACTGCTCTGCAACGCTTGTCAAGATAAAAAGCTTGGACTGCCGGATTAGCGAACTCACGGCTCGCCATTCTTGGATGACCATATCACCGCCTGCCGCCTTGGCCCTGGGTGCTCCAACCAGCCCGATTCCGTCATTCCCAGTAAGCGTTGCCCGCATATCTTCCCGTGCCTGAACCGCTGAGGGGTCGCAATAATAGCGATGGCCTACCGCCAATTCCTCTGCGTGCTCGCTCGAAAGCCCCTTTGTGGCGCGATATGTGCCCACAACGTAGAGCACCTGATCCCGATAGACGGCATGGACAATCGCCGTAGCATCGTAGAATCCGAAGTCGATACCACCGACCCGCTCCTGATCCCATTCCGTCGCATCGTAGGCGAATGGCAATTCGTCGATTAGGCACTCTCGCATCCCGGCGAGCACCTGGCCCTTTTCGGCGGATATGGACTCCTCGGGCGTTGATGGGTATTCCTGGCGGAATCGGTGTTCGCCAATGTCGGCTATTTTCTCGCGGCGCCATGCTAGCTGTGGGTCCGCTATCGGAACACCGTAGCGCAAGCCGATTTGAACAAGCTGGCTTTCGTCCTCATCGAGCGTGAATTCATCCGGGACGATGGCAGTGAGTTCTTCGTCCAAGAACCAGGGAAGGAACACCTGATCGTAGGGATGGGCATCGACCCGTGCAGCGTCCCAGTTTTTGAAGAATAGCTCTCGGCCACGCGCTGTGGATTCCTCGACTATGATCGTGGTGAGCACAGCCGGAACCGCGTTTGTAGCCGTGTAGCGGGACTCTTCTTTCTTGGTGTGCGGCCACAACGCCACTTCCGATAGGTGCAACAGGTTCGGCGTGCCGCCGGCGCCGACGCCTTCGCCACCTGCTGTCTGGCAGTTGTAGATCCCGTCCTCTGGGTAGAAGAACATGAGCGTCCGATTGACTCGCGGTCGCTGAATCAGGTCTTTGTCGCCAATCCGCCTGGCGATGTCGAAAATCTCGTGTGTTGAATCGCCGTTGTGGGCCAGCATCAACGCCCGTTGATTCCGGTAGTGCCGACAGAGGAAGTAGAACACGGCCGATACGATCGTGCTGGCACCGAGTTTCCGGGCCTTAAGGATGGCGACACGGACGGGTACGCCCCGCAGGGATTGCAGGAGCATGGTTGCGAAGATGGTCTCTTGCGCCCGGTTGGGCTCTAGCTGGATGATCTTCTCGTTCTTGTCGCGGATGTAGCAACCACCCGCGACTATCCACTGCCAGCAGAACACGAGACGCTTGGCCATTTCCGGCAGTTCGCCGGTGGGACACAGACGCGTGACTTGGTCAATCGTGCGGCGTGGATTCCAGTCTAGCGATCCGGGCTTCAAGCGTTGCGAGTACATCCTGATTCGTCACAGCCTCCCGGCCAGCGTGCTGTTGCACTTCGAGCACAAAGGTACGGGAATTCTGACTGTGGTCAACCGTGAGGATGTTCACGACGGCCGGCGGGTCTCTGAGTATTGGCGAGATTCGATCGAGAACATGCCTGAGCGGCTCTGACCGGATCAATCCTTCCTCGCTGTGACGCATGGCCGCATCGGCCACCACGCACGCCAGCTTGCGTAGCTTGGGCATTGCGACGGCCTTGCCGTTGATCTGGTGTGTGCAGGTGTCGTCCAAATAGTCGGCTAGATGGTCGATCCAGCGTTTCTTGTGGGCGCGCCCCCCCTCTGGGTTGTGGATCTCGCCTGGCTTGAAGTGGTGGGCCTTAAGGGCTGCAAGCTGCTTAGGTGTGCATGTCCGTTTGCCGTTGCGTTTGCCGTTACCCTTCATTGGCTATTTATCCAGTCATGCTTCACAACAGCACACGGCTCATAATGCAGCATTTGGGTATCCGCATGATCCCATCAATCGCATTTTGATCGCTTCGGTGCCCGGCGATTGTAACGCTCAGATCATCTTCGCAGATTACCCAGCCCACCGATTCGTTTGTCAGTTTACTTCGCTGTGGCTCCTGTTCTTTGAATTCGTCGACATCCGTCCAGTGATGCCACCCGGCAGCATCACGCCACGTTATTTTCACGGGCGAGTCCGGCGTAGGACTTCTCCCAGCCGGAGGCGTGGGGCCTTTGATTGCGTTCTTCACAGCCTCGATCGCAAGATCGCAGCACACCGGGCACAGGTCGCCTTGAAACTCTACCCGATTGTGGGGTGTATTCTTGCTGGAAGTGTTGAACACTGCTCCCGTAACCGTTTCAACATCCGAATCAACACCGCAACGATCGCACAATTTCATACTCTAACCCTCACTTTACCTCAACCCTTGTTCCACGTGCCGCACGATGGATCGCACGATGGTGTTCGGCGCAGACCCACTCCACTTCTAACGGCTTATTGTAGTCCCGATGGTGGGCCTGGACAATCTTCGATCCACATACCCGGCACGGCTGGCGAACGAGCTTGCCGCGGCGAACGTAGACGCCCGTGTAGGATCGGCAATTATCTCGGCGGCGTTGCTCTTCTGTCAACGGATGGGCAAGGCGCCAATTTCGCATATAGGCGGCGTGGCAATGATGACAGTAACGCCCCGGCCGACCTCTTGGCCCATGGCACCGTGAACACACCATCACCCACCCTCCGCCTTGGCGTGCGCGGCCTCCAGCGCATCTCTCGCCAGATCGTAGGCATCATCAAGAGCCGGAGTCGCGGCCCCCGGTTCGACACCCCGATACGCTTCAACGAACGCCGCGAGCGCTCGCTCCATCGCCTTGTTGTCGTCCATGGCCTCCCACCTTTCCTGCGTCTCGATTGCGTGCGCTTTGCCCAGGAGCGTCTCTGCTGGTTTGGTGCGTGCCATCGGACATCTAGCCTCCGATCGTGGCGTGGCGGTAGCTTAAAGCGGCTTCGACTGGAGAATCTGCCATGCCCCGTAGACCATGCACCCTATAATCACTACGGCAATGAACCAGAGCGCCAACCCCACCTTCCAATCTGGATCGTGCCCTTTGGCCATGTCAGAGGCAGCCGAGAATAACCGATACCGCAGCAGCTCCGGCCACAGCCTGAAAGAATCGTCGTCGGTTCATATCAATCTCCAATGTACGCCGTTCCCCATTCGATCGGCGGTGGATTCCTCAGACGAAAACTGATAATCAGCACGGGCTCGCCGTTGCGGCGTGCAGTCTTAACACCGGCACACTCCAACCGCCGGACTTCATCTATGGTCAATCCCTCAATCAACGGAAATTCCAGCTTTGGACTTTCGGCCACGGAGAAATCTAGCTTTAAGGCCAATCGTCGTCGGTTCATCATTCCTCCTACCTACTAATTCTGCATGAATTAGTGAGAAACTAGTAGGTCAGCCGTCGCCCAGCTTCTTCATCTTCTCATCGATCATCTTCTGAACGCTGGCTTTCGTCAGGGTTGTACCGCCGAGCATCGGCACGTTTAGCTCAAGGTCCACGGTCAGGTGCCCATCAGCTACGCCGGGCACGTTGAAATTAGACTTGCTGTTATGCGCACAGCCCGTCAGCCCCAAGAACCCCAACAGCCATACTATCAGCAGATTCCTAATCCAGTCTTTTCCAAACATCGTTCAATCCTTTCGTAAGAGTAACCTATCTAGCTTATCGGCGTTCTTGCCGACTGCCTTTTCCACCCGTGCGACATCCTCGCGCACGCCCGTGAGCTTTGCGTCAGTCGTTGCAATCCTAACTGCATGCTCATTGATTGTAGCGGCCTGAATCACCGCACGATCGTCTACACGATTCAACCACCAGCTACCGCCACCCAGAACCAACGCAATCAGAACGCTGGTTATCTTGATCCACAAGGCACTACCGTTTATTTTGCCCATGCTACGGACTCCTTTCGGGTCCGAATTTGACACAACCGAGCGGCGGTTGTCAAGGGAAATCTACGGCGGCTTGCCATACATTCGATAGTATCGCCACCAGACGGACGACGTCACCGCCCGCCCGCATCCTCCCCAACCAGTTCTTCTTTCGCACTCGTCGCGCACCCTTCCTGGCTCCTGCTCTCTGACTTCGCGACGAATCTCCATGACACGCTTAAACGACTTACGTTCACTGGCTGTAAGTTTGCGTTTCATCGCTCGCTCCAAGAAAACCCGGCGACCCAGCAAACACCGCCACTTGCTTTGTCGCCCGCACGTGATCCTCGTACCGAAACCGCTCGTTCCAAAAACGGTAGTAGGCGGCGCCCTTCATGTGCGTTACGATCCGATCATTGACCTTCACCTTGCCAAGCCGCGGAGCCTCTCGGGCAACATCGATCCTCAGCGGACCTGCCGGGCGATTCTTTAGCGATCGGCAGTAGACCAGGCCGGCGTACTCCGGTATGTCGTCGACAGACACGAGCCCTTCTGGCACGGCGTAGAAGAAACGCGTTGGTACAAAGCGGGTGGCTACGGGATTTCGCAACACGTCGTGTTTCGACTTGCGAAAGTCAGCCCTGAAGTCGGCGGCGCTCAGCTTGATCTCATACTCAATGCTGTAGCCGGACTTCAGGACGATGAACAGATCGCACTCCTGCCAAACGAACGGCGTGTAGTTCGGAAGCATGATCTGGCAGCCGCCACGGTGTCTCCAGTATAGTGCTCGCTGGATGTTGCGCTCTGTCATGCCCGCTACACCGTCCATCATTCGCTCCAAGAAAACCCGGCGACCGCTGGTGCTGCGCCGCGACCATTCTAGGGCTCCTACGTCCCTATCCGGCCGCCGGGCTCGATATTTTGCGCACGTTCTCAAATGGGCTACGCCGCTTCAAAACGGATTTCGCACCAATCGTCCGCCAGCATATCCGTTTGACTTGCCAACCACGGAACAAGCTTGGCCTGTACTGTTTGGATGTAGATGTACGGCAAGCTCATCTTACTATTTTCATCCGGTCTTTGGAGCGTAAGAAGCTGTCCGGGGCCATTCCATCCTTTGCGAGCCACAGTCTTGCCGTTCTTCAATCGCTTCAAGGCCTCACCAAAATCAAAATCTGGTTCCATTGTTAGTCTCCACAAGTGTCCGCGTTTCAACCGTTGCATAATCTGCAACACTTCAGTCGTCCACAATCTGTGTACGTCTCGCTGTCTCAGTTGTCGACAATCTGTCGACACCTCGCTGCCGGAGCCCGGACTCGAACCGGGACGCATGTTCGCTTTATATCGATGTTACTTTACCGACCACGGTTATTTGCGCGGCCTTCCTCCGGCCAAAATCATCCCACCCACCCTGCCACTTGCGTAAGACATATATGCCCCGGAGGGTGCCACTCGTCGCACACCGGGCATCGTTGTGTCTTACCAGCCATCCGCATCACCCCCTTTCAGAGTTCGCCTAGCTCAATCTGCCGTTTGCGAGCCCGCCATCCAAGTTTTGCGGCAAAGGCAGCGGTATCGTCGTCATTCGTTGATAGGACCATGTCCAAGGCCGCACCGTGCGTGCGTGTGTCAGCGGCGGGCGGCAAAATCGTAATAGCCTGCAAGTCCGCACCGTTTGTGTCTGTGTCATCCATCTCCATCATTCCCTTTCCGCCCGTCGCCGGACGCTAGTCCGCCTAAGGAACCGTAATCCATTCGTCATCTGTGAGCCAGCCTCTATTCCAACACCAAGATTCCTTGCGTCCACAGATACTACATTCGCGATCGTCGCCGCGTTGTGCGGGAGTAACAACAACGCCCAGCGAGTTCTTCTTAGGAGCATAAACCCAGTAATGTGTACCGAACCAATGGAACAGCTTTCTGATCATGGATGAATCCTCTCGTCGATAGTCCGATAGTCGGACGCAAC
>SDBU01002672.1_pt1 | contig 23449 bp, 23 predicted proteins | sample 2277071 | NCBI WGS metagenome assembly SDBU01 (sample SAMN10397929, study PRJNA504765) | marine sediment metagenome | isolation source: marine sediment core GS08_GC12, 126 cmbsf | place: Arctic Ocean: Gakkel Ridge, Loki's castle | collected 2008 | reverse complement strand
GCATATCGATACCTCCTAAGTCTGGGTGACATCCAAGGTGTAATGGATCAGGGCGATATTGCGGGCCCGCTTGATGGCCCGGGTCAGCATCCGTTGATGCGGGGAGCACACCCCGGTTACTCGGCGGGGGATGATCTTCCCCTGCTCGGTTACGAACCGGCGCAAGGTACGGACGTCCTTATAGTCGATCCTGGCAACCTGGTTCTCACAGAACTTGCATATTTTACGGCGGCTCATAAAAGCCATGTTGCTATCTCCTTAAGTAAGCCGCAGCGTCCATCGAAATCGCTCGGCCGCGTGAAATACTCACTGTCTTAGGTCTAATCACCACTGGTAGTCGGATGGCGACGGCTCATTCCGCCGGCTCCGTCGCTGCTTGATCTTCATCGGCGGGCACTTCTTCTTGCTCGGGGGTTGACTCGGCCGTGAGCGGCTCTGTCTCTTCCTGCGCCGGATCGACCCCGGTTGTAGAGCCCTCATCCGTATTTTCCACAGCGCTCTGAGCTATCACTTTCTCCGTGGTCTCCTCTTCTTTCCCAGCGACCTCTTCATGGGTTTCCATCTCGGCCTCCGGCTTGGGCTGCCGTACCTCATCCTCCTCGATGCGCACAATTATATGGGCCAGGATGTTATCCTTGTGCTCCAGGTCGCGGTTGAGTTGCACGTTTTGGTGGCCCTCGCTTTTGAAATGGAATAGACAGAAGGTGCCGAAACGCTGTTTATCGATGGGATAGGCCAGCCGTTTCTTTCCCATTTCCTCGTCGTAAACGATATCACTCCCGCGTTTTTTGAATATATCCTTGGTCTCCTGGACCAGGTGGGCCAGGGCCGCATCCTCCAGCGCAGGGTGTACAATGAAAATTGCTTCGTAATTTTTCACTTCCAGTCTCCAGGGTATTACTTGATCAGCGGCGCAATCACGAGCGACACGATCGACGTCAACTTGATCAGAATGTTAAGCGAGGGCCCGGCTGTATCCTTGAACGGATCCCCTACAGTGTCACCGATCACGGCGGCCTTGTGAGCCTCCGAGCCTTTACCGCCCATGGCGCCACCCTCAATATATTTCTTGGCATTATCCCAAGCACCGCCGGCATTAGCCATGAAGATCGCCAGCAATACGCCCGAGGACAGAATGCCGGTGAGCACTCCCGCCAGCATGCCCGGTCCTCCGAAAAAGCCCACTACCACCGGCGTAAACACCGCCAACAGACCGGGGACTACCATCTTCCGCAGGGCTGCTTTGGTGGAGATGTCAACACAGGCGGCGTAATCGGGCCGGCCGGTACCCTCCATCAGGCCCGGAATCTCCTTGAACTGGCGCCGTACCTCCGCGATCATGTCGAAGGCCGCCTCGCCTACCGCTTTCATGGCCAGACCCGAGAACAGGAACGGCAGCGCCGCCCCCAGTAATATCCCGGCCATGACCTGCGGCTCCATGACGTTGATGCTTTCCAAGCCCACCACCTTGGTATAGGCGGCGAACATGGCCAGGGCGGTCAAGGCCGCCGACCCGATGGCGAACCCTTTGCCGATGGCCGCGGTGGTATTGCCCACGGCGTCCAACCGGTCGGTCCGCTGTCGCACTTCCGGGGGCTGCCCAGACATTTCGGCGATGCCGCCGGCATTGTCGGCCACCGGCCCATAGGCGTCCACCGCCAGCTGGATACCGGTGGTGGCCAGCATTCCCAGAGCGGCGATGGCTATACCATACAGCCCGGCCGAGAAATGGCTGAGAACAATGGCTGAGGCGATGATCACTACCGGCGCTACCGTCGAAAACATGCCGATGGCTAAACCGGCTATGATGTTCGTGCCCGCCCCGGTCGCGGATGCATCGGCGATACTCCGTACCGGCGAGCGGTTCTCGGCGGTAAAGAACTCGGTGGACAGACCTACCAGCGTGCCACCGATCAGCCCGGTGACCGCGGCGGCGAATACTCCGCCGGAGGTGATCAGCCGAGCACCCAGATGGATGGATTCGGGCAACTGCCACCGGATCACAAACCACGCCGCCGACAAGGTGATCACGGCCGCCGACAGGGTACCGGCATGCAGGGCGTTCTGCGGGTTGCCCTTGTCACTCACCCGGACAAAAAAGGTGCCGAGTATGGAGGCCATAATACCGGTGGCCGCCAGGTAGAGCGGCAGCGTCACCAACGCCGGAGTGGCTATTCCGGCAGCTGTTAATCCGGCCGCACCCAGGACCATAGAGCCCACGATGGAACCGACGTAGGACTCGAACAGGTCGGCGCCCATGCCGGCCACGTCGCCCACATTATCGCCCACATTATCGGCGATAGTAGCCGGGTTACGAGGATCGTCCTCGGGAATCCCGGCCTCGACCTTGCCCACCATGTCGGCACCCACATCGGCCGCCTTGGTATAAATTCCACCGCCCACGCGGGCAAACAAGGCGATGGAGGAGGCTCCCATGGCAAAGCCCGAGAGCACTTCCATTGTGCGAGGCAGGCCGTCGAACAGGGGGGTGTACAAAGTGAACAGCCCCACCAGCCCCAGCACGCCCAACCCCACCACGCTCAGGCCCATCACCACTCCACCGGCAAAAGCCACCTCCAGGGCGGCTTTCAGACTCCCGGTGGCAGCCTGGGTGGTGCGGTGGTTGGCCTGGGTGGCCACCCGTAAACCTATGAAACCTGCCAGACCGGAGCATAGCGCTCCAACTATAAACGACAGCCCCACCAAACCCAGCAGCGGACCACGTCCCTGGTTGGATAGGTAAAGCACCACTGCCACGGCTAGCAGGAAGATTGCCAGCACCCGGTACTCGGCTTTGATGAAGGCCATGGCCCCTTCCCGAATGGCGGCGCCTATTTCGACCATTTTCTCGGAACCAGGGTCGCGCCTAATGATCCAGCGAGTCTTCCAGAAAGCAAACAGCAGGGCCAGCAGCCCCGTCGCGGCAACAATCATAAATAGTTGATTCATTCGCTGGTTGGGCTTTCCACGGTTTCACTTTCTTCCGGGCCGCTATTGAATCTGGCCATGGCAACCTCGATATTACTCTCCATGTATTTCTCCAGCCCCTCCACCGCCGTAGTCACCGTTTCGGCCACCAACGGTAGATCCTGCTCCCGGAACGGGTCCAGTACATATTTTTCACTGGGTTTCATGGGGGCATCAGTGGCAATCCCCAGCCGCAGGCGGGCAAAATCCTCGCTGCCCAGCTGTGCTATTATCGACTCCATCCCTTTGTGACCGCCAGCGCCACCGGAAGGCCGGAAGCGGAGGGTGCCCAGCGGTAGGTCGATATCATCATATACTACCAGGACATCTTTAACCTCGGCCTTGACAAAGTCCATGGCGTCGAACACCGCCCAACCGCTCTCGTTCATGAAGCCGACCGATTTGACCACTACGAAATGGTCGGCTTCATGAACGGCAATCAGGTAATCCCCTTTGCCGGGCTGGTAAGACATATTCCGAGCCAGCACCAGGGCGTCTACCACCCGGAAACCGAAATTGTGCCGGGTACTGCTATATTCCGGCGCGGCATTGCCCAAACCCACGATAACCTGCATACGCTCTCCTTTATTCCCCGGCCGGTTCTTTCGGCTCTTCCTCAGCTTTGGGTTCCTTACCCTCTTCAAAGACAAATTCTTCTTCTTCCTCTTCGGTCACTTCCAGTTCCTCTACCCCGCGCGGCTTGGCTACCGTAGCCGCCAGCGCGTCGGCGGGTATGGCCAGCTCGGCTGTGCCCAGGTCAAGCTCCCCGGCGTGAACGGAATCGCCCAAGTGTAGATCTACTATATCCAGGTCGATATATGGCGGGATTTCGCCGGCCTTGCAACGGAGCGTAATTTCCATTAAAGCCTGGTGGAGTTGGCCGCCTTCCTCACGTACCCCGATCGGCCGGCCATGGAGATGCAGCGGTACGGATACCTCCACTATTTCGTCCATCCGTACTCCCATGAAATCTACATGGAGAATATCGTCGGTAACGGGATGATACTGGATTTCCTTCATCAGTACATTCTTACGCTCACCACCCACAGTTACGTGGTATACCATAGCCTCTCCGGAGAGGGCCTGGTGCAGCAGTTTGGCCTCCACCTTGAAAGGGATCGCCTCTGATTGCTCGTGGGAATAATAGATCCCCGGCACATAGCCCTCGGCTCTTAGCCGTCCCATGGCGCTCTTGCCCTTCTCATCGCGCTGGGATACTTCGATCTTGAATTCTTTCATTGGCATTGTTAGATCTCCATTTCAAACAGCGAACTGAGTGAGCGGCCAGCAGTGATCCGCTGGATTGAGGCAGCAAATACCTTTGCCACCGATACGATTTCCAGCTTCGACTCCAGGCCCCGCGCCTGCACATCGATAGTATTGGTGACAATCACTTTTTCTATGGACGCTGCCATCAGCCGTTCCACGGCCGGTTTTGAGAACAGTCCATGGGTGGCAACCGCCGTGATCGACTTGGCGCCGTGTTCCAGGGCACTTTCCGCCGCACTGACCAGCGTCCCTGCCGTGTCGATCATATCATCGATAACGATTACATGGCGGTCCTTAAGGTTACCGATCAGGTGTACCACTTCGGCCCGGTTGTGACCGGGCCGGCGTTTGTCGATCAGGGCAAATCCCAGGTCCAGGTAGCGGGCGTAGGCCTGGCCCATGCGGGCACTGCCCATGTCGGGGCTTAGAACCACCCCGTTATCCGCGTTCCAGCCCAGCTTTTTAAGCCGTTCCAGCAGCACCAGCCGTGAGTAAAGGTGGTCGAAGGGGATATTCACAAATCCCTGAATCTGGGGCGAATGCAGGTCCATGGTGATCACCCGGCTGGCGCCCACCGCCTCGAAGGTATCCAGAAACAGCCTGGCCGAGATGGGCACACGGGGCTTGTCCTTGCGGTCCTGGCGAGCATACCCATAGTAGGGGATCACCGCCGTCACACTGCGGGCCGAAGCCCGGCGGGCGGCGTCCAACATCAGGAGCAGCTCGATGATGTTATCCGCCGGTGGATTGGTGGACTGGATGATGAAAACGTCCTGGTTGCGGATGTTTTCCTCGAACTTGACGTAGATCTCGCCATCGCTGAAGTTCTTGATGGTCCGGGGACCCAGCGGAATGTCCAGCTCGCTGGATATTTCCTGGGCCAGTTTTAAATTCGACCGGCCGGCGAATATTTTCATCATAACCCTGCCATTTCCAGTTGCTCCAGTTCGGGGACGAGGAATCGAACCTCGATTGGCGGGACCAAAACCCGCTGTCCTGCCATTAGACGATCCCCGAAAAGGCCTCGCGCCGGTACGCGGGCAAATCGGTTGCTATAGATTGGGGGGCAAATCGGGTGACCCGGTCAAAACTAGCCGGGCGGCTGTCTCGGCATCGTCAAAGCCCGCTTTTACACCCGGGCAGTTGGGACATGCTCCCCCCTTCGGATATGACGACAACGCTCCCAGGCTGCTAAGCCTCGAAGGGTGCAAAATTACATCTCTTGCAGAACCGAAACAACAGCTGTCACCCTTGGACCGGCGAACCTGACCCGGTTCCCGGCCCGCCAGAGGCCAATCAGCGGGACTCCGACACGGCTGCCTGACAAGGCCTGGCAGCGGAGCCGATCTATGGGTGAGGCGGCAAAACCGGCTGCATACGCCGCTACTCCGTCGGGATAAATTGCCTCAGCATTGGTCTGGTGGATACTCTCAACCTGCTCACCGCGCATTAGATATGTCTTGATCACATTAGCTATCATTGACAGTGACTGTATTAACTTCCGCGAAGCGGCAGCCGGCGGGAAAAATGTGACGGATTCCGGTCAATGGCCGATAAGGGAGTCAGGTAGTATTTGTTGGCGACCTCTTTACTTGGGATGAATAGTAGCATTAAACCTGATTTTATCGTTGCAGCACAGGCGTATACCGCTTTAGTAGCGGCTTGGTCCGGGAAAAGGGGCTGTTGCGAAGGCCTGGGCCCTGCCTTTCACCGACTAGCGGCGGTGGAAGCTGCGGCTTCTCTTAGGATATGGAACAAGCGTACCAATGATCCTTTATGGGTTGGTTGGATCGACGCGACACAAGATTGATATGAGAAACTATCCATGGCTAGGGATTCCAACCGCGCCTTAGGCAACTACTTGGCTGATATCAGCAAGTTCGAGCCTCTGGAGCCGAGGAAGGAGATCGAGCTTACCCAGCTGATCAAACAGGGGGATACCAAAGCCCAGCACGAGCTGATCGTCGCCAACCTGCGATTCGTGGTTAGTGTGGCCAAGAGATTCCAGGGTCAGGGGCGGCCCTTGGAAGATCTGATCAGCGAGGGCAACCTGGGTTTGATCAAGGCGGCAAAACGATTTGACGAGACCCGCGGGTTCAAGTTCATTTCCTACGCCGTCTGGTGGGTGCGCCAGTCGATCCTCCAATCCCTGTCCGAACATTCCCGCCTGGTACGGGTGCCACTTAACCGCCAGGGGGACATCAACAAGATAGTCAAAGCCACCGAGGATCTGGAACATCAATTTGAGCGGCCGCCGCTGGTGGAGGAAATCGCCAAACAGGTGGAGAAGCTGCCCTACGAGGTAGCTCACTCCATCCAGATCAGCCGCCGGCACCAGTCGCTGGACATGCCCTTCTCCAACGCCGATTCCAATTCGTTGATAGACGTCCTCCCCGATCCGGGATCCCTTGAACCGGATTCCGCCTTGGTACATTCTTCACTCAAGCAGGAGATCATTTTTGCCCTGAATACCCTCAAGGAGCGGGAGCGGGAGATTATCAAGATGTATTATGGGATCGAACATGAATATGCTCTGACGCTGAACGAGATTGGTGAGGAGTTCAACCTGACCAGGGAGCGGGTGCGGCAGATCAAGGAGAAGGCCATCCGCCGCCTGCAGCACAAGTCCCGCAGCACCCACCTGCGGCCGTACCTACAGTAGTTGGCAGTTGGTAGGGCAGTAGCAGTTGCCGGAGGGCCGGTAGGGGCGTAGCGCGCTACGCCCTTCTGACCGGACGGTTTAGCACCGCCAAGGGATCACGATAGGGCCTATTTGGGATACATTTAGGCTAACGATAGGTTCGCAAAAGGGTCACTAAAGGATCACCTTCACCGACGGGAGAGGTGAGCCTTTTGTTTTTTTTCAGAAAAAACCACAATGACACAAAGGGTAGAAATAAGAGTATAAGACATTAAGAATGAAGAGGTTAACCGCCTTTCAATACCGGAACCCATTTGCAGATACCGGGGCCGGACCTCACCCCTTCCCCGCCATCGGCCTGCCCGGCCAGGGCGGGGTTCGGTCCGCCCATCCGACAAACTCAGGGCAGGCCTACTCGCTTCGCGAGGTCCCTCTCCAAAGGCGAGGGAAAGCGCATTCTACTCCCTTTTTCAAAGAGCGGGGGGAATATAGGGATTTTTTGGAGTGCTGTCGTTCGCCTGGTGCGCGACCTTACCCCGAACACCGGGGGACTTGGGGCTTGGGTCTTGAGGCTGCAGACTAAGAACTTGGGACTGGGGGAGCCCGTCGTTCGCCTGGTGCGCGGAAGAGAGCAAATCTTAGTAGCCAGTGGATTGCACCCTGCAAGGCGTGGGGTTCCCCCGCTTTCATCGGAGTTCAGTTCATGTACCTCCCGTCGGTTAATGACACTTTGAGGCAGGAAAACAGGGAAGCAATATTGCCCTAAGGTGACCTATCCCGAGTTATTCAGATAAGTAACGGGATAAATCGAAAAACGCTTCGAGGGAGGAGTGAATTAAACCTTGGAAAAGCAGAATGTCTCTCGTAGTTTTTAGCCCTAGGTAGGTAGCTTTGCTTTGACGACATACACGGATACATCGAATAATTTAACGTGAAAATAAGAGATAAGGCGGGCTAAAGAGTGGGGGCAGGCCAGTATTGAAATGAAAAGAATAATAAGTACCAAAACCCTGCTGCTATGTGTAGCGGAGGTGCTGACAGTGAACCACATTGTCTTCGCCCAGGTTTCTGTATTTCCCGAATTCTTGAATTTCGATGAGGTAATCTTTGGGCAAACCGTATCACGACCCCTTGTCATATCAAACCAAGGAGATACAATTATTGTTGTAAATGATATCAATTTATCCCACTCTTATTTCCAGGCTTCAGATACCTCGTTTTTCATAGCTCCACACGATAGTCAAATAGTAGTTGTTGCTTTTTCTCCACAGGAGAAAGGTGTAGCTGACGGAACTATGAGTATTTTTGTAGATGTTCCTTCTGATACAACATTGGAGGTAGAATTGACCGGCTGGACTCCGATTGACTTGAACGTTGAATTGTTCAGAAACGACTTTGCGATGCCTATATTCTTTAACTTGCAGAAATCCAGAGAATTTCTTCTCCATCTGCGAGTGTCCTCTGAGACCAACTGGTCCATTCCCGACTCAGAAAGCGCCGTACTAACGATCTATATCGATAGTATAGATAGCTCTCAAAATCAGGACATCGTTCTATTTAAAGGTGATGAGCTTTTCGTATATAAGGTATCATTAGGGAGAATAGACAGTGGAAGCCATTCTATAGAAGTTTATTTCAATGGAGACAAATCCACTCCAGGCGCCCAAGATGTTTATCTGGAGAAATGCTCTATTATTCCCGTGCCTTTAAGCGACCAGGACTATGACATCTATCGATTTTCCCCCGTTTTGTACGGCAGGGATCTGATCAGCGACGATGAGAGCAATCACACGGACACGCCGCTTTTGCTGTGGCACGAAGTTGAATATGACGCGGTAAACAAGTGGATTCAGTACAGTGTGATATGGAGTAATGAGGATAGCAGAACCGGGATCGGCATATCGAGTCTAATGTCCCGGTGGAGCCGAACGACCGATATTGAATGGATTTATAGAGTGAAAGTCGATCCCGGAGGAAACGTTCTTGAGGAATATTTTCAGGGTTCAGGTCATGAGACTTCGCTTTTTCAAGGTAATCGGATTGATGATCACCCGGTCTTAAAAACAGTTACTTTAAATAATATGGTTAGTGATGCTGGAATATCACAATATAAGTTTTTTCTTTCTCCTGAGAGGAACAAGCCCGAAATCCACTCACGTGAAATCCTCATGGATGAAGATCCATGGACTTATGAAATCATGGCTTTGGAAATGATCGCTGAGGGTAAATATGAAAGCCCGGCTGACCCTTTTACTCCGGATGTAAGCGATGCCAGAAACTACCTTTACCTTGAATTTAATACACAAATGATTGGATCCTACTTAAGATTGACTTTTGCAACCAAGCTGAAAAATGATCCGGTTTGGTATTATTCCGACCATGGTCTCTCGTCTATAGGAGCAGTAAATGCGGGAGGGTGGAGGCGGTCTACCATTGAACTTCCACCAGAAACCACCCTTGAGGATCTTGACTCATTGAAAATAATGGGTTCCGCTTCCGGTTCCTTTTCCATTACCTTTGAGGAACTTTCTAAAGTTTTTTTGTTAGATGAAGATTTTTCGCTGTTGGAGTATCCCTTACTATTGGATGAAACTTTTGTTTTGAATGAAAGCAACAGCTCGATCCGGTTTGCCTTTGATGAATTGACTTCTGTAGGTAGAGAAGAAGTGGTTTATGCACCAAAAATATTCATATTATCTCAAAACTATCCGAATCCTTTTAATGCAATAACTAACATACAATACCAACTTCCAGCGTCTAGTGAAGTACTCTTAACGATATACAATATACGTGGATATGAAGTTTTACGTTTGGTTGAAAGTGAACAGCTGGCTGGATATCATCAAATCACATGGAACGCTACTAACGTCGCATCAGGAATTTATTTCTACAGAATTCAGGTGGGCGATTTTGTGCAATCGAGGAAGATGCTTCTGCTAAAATAGCAGTGTGCCATAAACGCGCCCGTTATAGCAAATGACTTCGCAGTATGCCCCTGCCCCCTAATCCAAGATGTGTGCTAGCATCCTTTGCCGAATGGTAGAGGTTAAAACTGTCGATCAGATGGACACTCGATACTCGATACTAGATGTTGGATACTCGATGGGACCACGCCAACGGCGGGGCTAGATAGCAATAACTAGAAACCTTGGCCTGAGCTTGCCGAAGGCTCGAAACTAGTAGCCAGTAACCGAGACAGTGGGTTAATCCTTCTCCTTCAGTTCCTTGAGGTGCGGGCAGTCCTCATGCTTGGTGGGGTCCCACTTCTCCAACTCCTCTTCGCTGAAGTACCACACGCACTTGGGGCAGGTCCAGGGCTTGCCGTTATAGCCTTCCTGTTGCTTGGTCAAGTGCAGTGGTTCGCCGGAAAATGGGCACAGGCGCTGCACCCCCGGCTGCGGCCAGCGGTAATTACTATAGAGGAATTCGTAGGTTTTTTCCGTGGTACTCACGGCGGCTCCCGGGTAATGAGATTTAAGGCAACGGGTCAAAGTTACGGCTGCCTGCGACGAAGGGACAATATTGCGAGCCGAACAGTTTGTTTGCCGCCGGGCACGGGTGTAATTTTTTCAGCGCCGGGCTGAGTCGTCCAGGCCATATTGATCACCCTTGGCGGCCAATCGGGGCAGTCAGCGCGACCTAACATGCTGGAATCCAACCTAACCACCCCCCAACCAACCGACGAGGACCGGGTTGCCGAGAAATCGCTCCGGCCCGATAATCTGGGCGAGTTCATCGGCCAGGAGGAGGTAGTGGCCAACCTGCAAGTGTACGTGGAGTCGGCCAAGCGCCGCCAGCAAGCCCTGGACCATGTGATCCTGTTCGGCCCGCCGGGGCTGGGGAAGACCACCCTGGCCTTTATCATCGCCAAGGAGCTGAACGTCAATATCAAAATGTCCTCCGGGCCGGTGCTGGATCGCCCCGCCGACCTGGCCGGCGTACTGACTAATCTCCAGGACCGGGACGTGTTCTTCGTGGACGAGATCCACCGCATGAACAGCAGCGTGGAGGAATACCTCTATTCGGCCATGGAGGACTACCGCATCGACATCATGCTCGATAAAGGCCCCAATTCGCGCACCATCCAACTTTCACTGGCCCCTTTCACCCTGGTGGGCGCCACCACCCGCATGGGGAACCTGACCTCCCCCCTGCGGGAACGTTTCGGTGTTATCCTGCGGCTGGATTTCTATACCGCGGCCAACCTCAAGTTGATCATCCTTCGTTCGGCGGAGTTGTTGGGGATCACCATCGATGATGACGCCGCCGACCAGTTCGCCCGCCGTTCCCGGGGCACCCCCCGCATCGCCAACCGCATCCTGCGCCGGGCCCGCGATTTCGCCGAGGTGGAGGGCAGCGGCCACCTGGACCTGGCCATGGCCCGCCAGGCCTTAGACCGCCTGGGCATCGACGAGACCGGCCTGGACGATATGGACCGGCGTATTCTGACCTGCCTGGTCAAAACCTTTGGCGGTGGTCCCGTGGGGGTGGAGTCATTGGCGGTGGCCCTGCACGAAACCTCCCGCACCATCGAGGAGGTCTACGAGCCTTACCTGATCAAGGAGGGCTTCCTGCAACGGGGCCAGCGCGGCCGGGTGGCCCTGGAGCGGGCTTACTCGTACCTGGACGTGAAACCGCCCCGGGAAAAAGCCCGCCAGCAACCGTTGTTCTAGCCGCCGCCATGGCAGCCCCTACTAAGGTTAGCGCCCCCCGGCTGTCCCAGTACGATCTGGCCATCCCCGAACGGCTCATCGCCCAGTACCCGCCGGCTGAGCGAGACAGGTGCAAATTGATGCTGGTTGAGCGTTCCACCGGCCGGCTGTCCACCCACGATTTTAGCGACCTGCCCGGCTTGCTGGAGCCTGGCGATACCCTGATCCTGAACGACACCCGGGTATTCCCGGCCCGCTTGATAACCACCCGCGAGCACGGCGGGGGAGAGGTCGAGGTGTTGCTGCTCAAGGAGCTGGAACCTGACCGCTGGGAAGTGTTGGTGAAACCGGGCCGGCGGTCCCGGCCGGGTCAAAGGCTGCAAATCGGTCCGGCGGCCTACTGCCAGGTGGAGACTGCCACACCGGAAGGCGGACGGGTGGTGCGGTTCCACCACGATTTCGCGTCTATCTTTGATCTGCTCGATAAATACGGCCGTTCGCCCTTGCCGCCCTACATCCGGCGGGAGCCGGAGCCGGCCGATCGTGAAACCTACCAGACCGTCTTCGCCCGCCAACGGGGAGCGGTGGCCGCCCCCACGGCAGGACTGCACTTCACCGACCGGCTATTAGCTCAGTTGGAGGCTAAGGGGATCCAGGTCGGTTACCTGACCTTGCACGTGGGTCTGGGGACCTTCCAGCCGGTGCGGGTCGAGGACATTTCCCGGCACAGCATGGCCGCCGAGCATTACCGCCTGGGCCCAGAGACCGCCGCCCTGATCAATGACACGATTCGGCGGGGCCGGCGGGTGGTGGCGGTGGGGACGACAGTTACCCGTACCCTGGAGACGTTGGCCAGTGGTCCCGGGCAGGTGCGACCGGGGAACGGCTGGACCGAGAAATTCATCTACCCGCCCTATGATTTTCAGGTGGTTACCGGGCTGGTCACCAATTTTCACCTGCCCAAGTCGACCCTGCTGATGCTGGTATCCGCTTTCGCGGGCCGGGAATTGATATTTGAAAGCTACCGCTGGGCCGTGGCCCAGGAGTACCGCTTCTATAGTTACGGGGATGCCATGTTGATCCTGTAGTCCCGGGACCGCGGCTGGAAAGATCAAAACGGCGGCTGGCGTGCTTATATTCCAGCGCTCAAAAAGTAAATCCCTGAATCCTTATCCACCGATTTGAACACCTCGCAAACATTACAAGTCGCCGCTATCGTCCCCGCTGCAGGTCAGGGCACCCGTTTGGGTGGCCATACCAAGAAACAGTTCCGCCTATTGGCCGGTAAGCCGCTGCTGGTACATACCCTGGAGCGGGTTCTGGCCGCTCCGGAGGTCCGCTGGTTGGTGGTGGCGGTCCCGGAGGCCCACCTCGATTCCACCCACGAAATGATTTCAAACTTCCTGCCTCCCGAAGTGGAGCTGCTGGTGACCGTCGGCGGTACCACCCGGCAGAAGTCGGTGGCCAACGCGCTGCTGGAAGTACCCGTGGAGGCCCAGTTGATCACTGTGCACGACGCCGCCCGCCCCAACCTGGACCCGGCCTTGATCAGCCAAACGGCAGAGCTGTGCCGCACCTACGATGGGGCTATTGTGGCGGTCCCGGTGGTGGACACTTTGAAGGAAGTTGACCTGGAGGCTGGCGAGCAGGGTGGTATTGTGAAAGGCACCCTGGCGCGCAAGGTGGCCTGGCAGGCTCAGACCCCCCAGACCTTTCGCGCTTCGGTGCTCAGGGGTGCTCTGGCCAGTGCCGAGGAAAACGACCTGACCGCCACCGACGAATGCCGTCTGGTGGAGGCCATCGGCGGCCGGGTGGCGGTGGTACGCGGGTCTACCCATAATTTGAAGATCACCAGCCAGGAGGATTGGGAATTCCTGGAGTGGCGGTTGACCCATGCTTAAAACCGGCATCGGGGTCGACGTCCACGCCTTCATTGCCGGTGATGGCCTGGTATTGGGGGGCGTTAAAGTGCCCTACCAGCGGTCGATATCCGGCCACAGTGACGGGGACGTGGTGATCCATGCCATCGTGGATGCACTACTGGGGGCTGTGGGCGCTGGGGATATCGGTAACCACTTCCCCTCCAGCGACCCCCGCTGGCAAGGCGCCGACAGCCGCCTGTTCCTCCGGGAGGCCCGCAACATCCTCAAGCAGGCCGGCGCCACCCTGAACAACGTGGACTGCACTGTCATCCTGCAGGAACCGACCCTCGCGCCCCATATTCCCGTGATGATCAAGCTGCTGGCGGAGGACCTGGAGGTTGATGCATCACAGGTGAGTATCAAGGCCACCACCACCGATCACCTGGGCTTCACCGGGCGGGGGGAAGGCATTGCTGCCCTGGCGGTGGCGACGGTGGAAGTGGGGATCTAGCTGACAAGGACATGATCAGCCACCCTTCCCAGCAATCAGGCTCTATCAAGAATTACTTTGTTGATGAGGCCGGTGACACTACCATTTTTAGCCGTCGAGGCCGGCGGGTACTTATTGGCAAGCGAGGAGTTTCACAGTACTTTATCCTCGGCGTAATTGATATTCCCGATGTAAAGGCGATTAGTATCGAGTTGACGGCATTGCGCAAGCGCTTGATAAGTGATCCATATTTCAAAGGCGTTCCTTCTATGCAACCTGAGACAAAGAAAACGTATTTTGCGTTTCACGCCAAGGATGATCTACCTGAAGTGAAGAGAGAGGTTTTCTCAACACTTCGCCAGCACCCAGAATTGAAGTTCCTAGCTGTTGTCAAGAACAAGAAAACTGTTCTAAGATATATCATGGGTCGGAATGCCTTTGATCCTAAATACCGCTATCAACCCAATGAACTATATGATTACTTGGTCCGTAGATTGTTTAAAAATCTATTGCACCGTGCGGATCAATGCAAAATTGTATTTGCCCGGCGAGGCAATTCTGATCGTACAACCAGTTTACGCCATGCACTCCAGGCCGCTCAAGAGAGATTCCGTCTACAGTGGAATGTGAAAGCTGATGCCATGATTGATGTTGCTGCGGCATCATTACAAGAATCCGCAGGTTTGCAAGTAGCAGATTATTTTCTATGGGCACTTCAGCGGTGCTATGAAAAAGGGGAGGATCGTTTCCTCAAATATATCTGGCCCTCGATTCGCTTAATCCAAGACATCGATGATACCCGTCGCAATCCTTACGGAGAATACTATACACAACAGAATCCTTTAACGCTGAGGGTACTTGAGGAACAGATATAAAAATGCCAGCGATATAGGGTCTCGCTCAACCGCAGTTGAACGACCACACGGCATGGAGCCGAATTTCATCGCTGGCAATTGAAATATAGTCAATCCACAATGGATTGTCAACTTTTTATCGCTTCGAGTCAAATCTGGAGCCAAACACCAAGACGGGCACCATTAATTAGAATGGGAAACACTTAGGTACCATGACCACCCGCGTCCGTTTCGCCCCCAGCCCCACCGGCTACCTGCACGTAGGCGGCCTGCGCACCGCCCTGTATAACTGGCTGTTCGCCCGCAAACACGGTGGCGTCTTCATCCTGCGCATCGAGGACACCGACCAGTCCCGCAAAGTAGAAGGCGCCATGGATAGTCTGCTGGATATGCTGGCCTGGGCCGGCCTGAAAATCGACGAAGGACCCGGCCTGGGTGGCGATTACGGCCCCTACGTGCAATCCGAGCGGTTGGAGAATTATCACCAGCACGCTGAGCAGCTAATGGCCGGCGGGCAGGCCTACTATTGCTTTTGCACCCCCGACCGGTTGGAGCAGTTGCGTGAGCGGCAAAAGAAAATGGGCATCAACGTGCGCTACGACCGCCACTGCCGCTCCCTACCGGCCGACGAGGCCAAACGGCGGGCCGCCGGTGAGCATCACGTAGTCCGGTTGGCCATACCCGAATCGGGCCGCATCACTTTCAAGGATATCATTCGCAAAAAGGTGGCCTTCGACTGGCAGACAGTGGACGACCAGGTGCTCATCAAAGGCGATGGCTTCCCCACCTACCACCTGGCCAACGTGGTGGACGACCACCTGATGAACATCACCCACGTGATCCGGGGTGAGGAGTGGCTGCCCAGCATGCCCAAACATCTGTATCTCTACCAGTGCTTTGGCTGGGAGCCGCCTACCTTCGCCCACCTGCCCCTGCTGCTCAATCCCGACCGCTCCAAACTCTCCAAGCGCCAGGGCCATGTGGCCGTGGAAGCCTACCGGGAGAAGGGCTACCTGCCGGAGGCCCTGGTAAATTTTGTGGCCCTGCTGGGCTGGCACGAACAAGGGAATCGAGAGGTTTTCACACTGGCGGAACTGATCGAGGCCTTCGAGATCGGCCGGGTGCAAAAGGGTGGGGCTATCTTCGACATTGAGAAACTGGACTGGATCAACGGCCAGCATATCCGCGCCCTGCCCTCGGAACAGTTTCGTGCCGCCATCGCGCCCCACCTGGATTCCGACTGGGACGTCACCGCTACCATGGCGGCTGCCATCCAGACTAAGGTCGACTTATTGGCTGACGCACGGGAGCAGCTGGCCTTCTTTTTCGAGGACCCGGTGGTATATGATGAGGCCGCCAAAGCCGCCCTTTCCGACGCCATGTCCCGGGGCATCCTTTCCACCCTCCTGACCAACCTTGATTCGACGGAGAAGTTCTCCGGGAAGTGGTTCCTGGACACGGTGAAAGGTATTGGTGATGACTTCTCCTTAAAAGGCCGGGAACTGTGGCACCCCATCCGGGCGGCCATTACCGGGCGGGTTGTGGGCCCCGACATCGTGACCATCGTGGATGAATTTGGCCTGGACAAGTGCCGCGACCGGGTGCGGGCCGCCCTGGATCTGTAAGCGGCCGCATGTCCCTCCAACTGCGGGCCAACGCCAAGATCAACCTGGGATTACGCATCGTGGGCCGCCGGGAAGACCCTCCCGGCCAGGCCGGACGGACAGGCGGCTACCACCTACTGCATACCCTGTTCCAGGAAATTGACTTTGGCGATGATATTATCTTCACCAAACGGCCTAGCCCTGAACTCACCATGAAAGTGACCGGAGCCCAGGTGGGGGTGCCCAGCGGTGAGGAAAACCTCTGCCTGCGGGCCGCCCGGCTGCTACAGGAAACTACCAGTAAGCCGGTGGGTGCTCACCTTGTGCTACACAAACAGGTCCCGCCCGGTGCTGGCCTGGGGGGCGGCTCCTGCGACGCGGCGGCGGTGCTCAAGGGATTAAATGAACTATGGCAATTGGGTCTCACCATCGATGAGCTGCAGGAACTGGCCGTCCGGCTGGGTGCGGATGTGCCTTTTTTCATCCGTGGCGGCCTGCAACTGGGCGAGGGTATCGGCGAGGTGCTTACTCCGCTGGCGACACGGCTTACACATTCTATTCTACTGGTGCTGCCCCCCTTCAGTGTGGATACCGCCTGGGCCTACGGGCAGTTTGCCGGGCGGCAGTCGTTCCCACCAGCACCAGGGTTCGATCGGCTCATCACGCAGGACCCTATTCCCTGGGATGCCTTCACCAACGATTTCGAGGCAGTGGTTTTTCCGCCCCACGGGGAACTGGCGGAGATAAAGGGGCGATTGTTGGAAGCAGGGGCGGTCTATGCTGGGCTGTCGGGGAGCGGGAGTGGGGTGTATGGAATGTTTGAGGAGCAGCCTACAATCGCAAAACTAAAAGATGTCTTCCCCGACTACAAAGTGATCGCCACGACTTCTATTATTAATTCCTCTTTTCAGAAGGACTGATCTCTGGCGATCTGTACTCCCCCAGCGAGTGATAAACCTAACGATACTCGCATGTGGCAGCAATGCACGGATCAATCGAGGGGTTCCCCTACAAGCAGCCATAGTTCATAAGCCACCACATCCTCGGAGGGCGGGATAAGAGTGAAAATGGGGTAGCTACCATAATCCGGACCCTGTAATACACTTTTTAACTCCAGAAACTGATCATCGCGAATCACGATACCTCCAACAGGAATTTCACCCGGCAGGAGTTCTAACCCGGACGGCCAGGCTTCCGCCCAAAGTACTTCACGAATGCCGAAGTAGATTGTGCCCACAGACACCCGGTAGAGGGAGTCCCCTTCCAAATAGAGATACTTTCGTTCCAGATCATAATGCTCTGGTCCAGGATGGTAAAGGCTGTCCAAATAAGCCCTTATGGGCCCAGAAGTAACTTCGACAGCGTCTTCAATCCCTGACAAGGGCAGTTCAGCAGAAAATGGCCATTCTCTAATGATAGATTCTCTTGCCAGAATGACCGTGCCCACCGAAGCGCTGTCGCGTATAGGAAGGAATACATCACTGTAAAGATCGTTAAATAGAATAAGCAGATCAGGTATCAGGTTTGCAGGATATTTTCCGTCGGATATTACGTTTACTGTCTTATTCACCCCACGCGATACCACGGTAATCTCATACTTACTATCATCTGGTATCGGTGTTATTGCGGTATAATCATCCTCAAGGCAGAAAAAATCGCTTTCATTTAATCGGTTGGCCCATTCACTCTTTTCGAGATAAGAGAGAGAATCTCTGACTTGGTACGATGAAAGTGAATCGAAACTACTATACCCAAGGAAGCGTCCTTCCACACTCCCATCTTCATTTATGATCAATGTAGCTCGTTCGATCCATCCACCGTACTGCGTATACTCCAGCGAAAAATCGGCATCAACCGTTTCAAGGCATTGAGAATCCTGGCAACCGGCTATAAAACCAAGCGTTACCAGAACCAGCCAATACCGATTCATTCTTGCTCATCCTGGATGGCTTTATCTCTTAAAATATCACTACCACCTGAACTCAACGCTAAGCTGGTACTGTCGCGGCAGGACATGCTCATGTTTACCCCTCCTCCCACACCGGCTCCACGATCTTGCCCATGAACAGCAGGGTGCCCGAGGTGCGCTCCCGGATGACGAAGATGAAGGGGCGGTCGACCTGGAACGTAACGGGTTCGCTCCAACGCCAAGATGGGATTTGGACCATAGGCCTAAGTATACAACATAAAAATGGGATTGTCAAGTCACCCGGGGCCGGCCAAAGAAAAGCCCCGCCCACCCCTGATACTTGGGGGCCGGACGGGGCTTTATTATTCGGCCATTGGCCTGTGTGGCGCTACTTCATTAGCACCATCTTGTGAGTTTTGACAAACTCGGCGCCGGCCTCGAGCCGGTAGAAGTAGACCCCGGTAGCCACCGGCGCACCCCGTCGATCCCGGCCGTTCCAGACTACCTCGTGATAGCCGGCGGGCTGGTACTCGCCCACCAGTGTGTTCACCACCTTCCCTGTCAGGTCATAGATCCGCAGGGTCACGCGCCCGGCTTCAGGCAGCTGGTAAGCGATGGTAGTGCTGGGGTTGAACGGGTTGGGGTAGTTCTGGTGCAGGGCGTAATCCCCCGGCAGGTTCCCCCCATCCCTCGTCACTATAATGGAGAGGAGGGTGATATTGTAATCCCGGACCAGGCTGGTGTCGGAGGCCACTACCAGGGTATCGGTCAGGGCGGTGCTGTCATAGAGTTCTGGAAGAAAAACTTCGACCACCCAGGTATACCCACCGATCAGCGGCATCTCATAGAAACCATCAAATTCGGTGCCGCTCCCAGTATGGAACTCCATGTCGCTTTCGATGGTGAAGGCCCGGAGATCCACGTGGGGGAGCGGATTGCCCCACTGATCGGAGATGTGACCGCTCAGGAACGCGTCCGCATGGTACATGGTGAAGTCAATCCCGGTGGCCGCTGAGTATACGTCGCAACGACCGGGTGGCTGAGCGAGGGCATCCCTGCCCCACACGTGGATACAGTAGCCGTGGGTCTTCCAGGCCCCATGCTCATCAGTGATCTCTATGCTGTCAAGCTTGGAGCTGACCGGCAGGGCATAGATTCCGTCAGGACCGGTTCGAGCCCGGCTGAAGTAACCCGCCGGGGTATCACCATGAATCTCGATGTATTCAACTGCTGAACTATTGTCCTCCCACGTTACGGTGCCGGTGATCGTGGTGTCTGTAGCGTAAGTAACAAAATCCAGCGGAATGGAATCACCTTCCGCTACCTCAAAACCCTCCTTGCCGTAGGGAACCATATAGCCCCGGTCCAACAGATCTTCATCGAAGATATGCACAAACCACCGGCCAGCGAAAGCCGGTATGTCGTATTGGCCCCCAGCATCAGTGGTTGCCTCATTCCCGAAGGGCATTCCCGTCTCGAAGGTCATTTCCGCCCCCGCAAATATGCGGATACCAGCAATGGGAATATCCTCATCATCAGTGAGGGTCCCACCGATCTTGGCAGTAAAGACGAGCTCTTTTAGCGCGATATTATGTTCTACCACCGACCCGGCCACGGTTATCGGCCCAGATTGATATGGCAGGTATTCATGGGAAAAGGCCATGAGCTCATAGCTGCCATCAGGCAGGTAGATTAGATACTCACCCGTCTCCCAGCCAATCCAGGTACGATACTCCGCGCCGGTTGCATCCCGCACCGTAATGCCGACATCATAAAGCTTCTCGCCGCTGGTCTCATCCGTCACGACACCGGTGATGCCGCCGGTTACCGTTACCAAGTTGATATCGACATCTATGTCACCCGGCTGGATCCCCCACAGCTTATCGGCAAAATAAGTTTTCTCGGGCATATCTTCCGGCCGGACATCATAGCCCCGTACATCGACCTCGGTCGAGACATGGAGGGTGTAGGAACCATCCGCTCCGGACTCGGCGAAGGTATATCCGACCGGCTCGCCCCAGGCGCCAATCTCTTGGCCGGGCAGGGGGGTACCATCCAGGGTGACCTTTCCGGAGATGGTGGCGTCAGCCGCATAAGCGACGAAATTCACCACAATAGTATCCCCGTCGGAGATATTGAAGTCTTCCTTTTCGTCTGGGACCATGTAACCCAGCTCAATGAGATCATCATCTTCAGGATAGATAAACCACCGGCCTGAAATTACCGGTATGGTGTATTTGCCCTCAGCATCAGTGGTGTCCTCCACCTCTAACGGTCCATCCATACCGGCAAAGATGCGAACCCCAGATAGGGACAGGGCTGGCGGAATCATCCGTAAGGGTACCGCTGATAAGGGCGGTGGCTTCCTTGAAGACAACGTCATTGTCGATCAGGCTGTCGCCCGCTGCCACAAGTAGCATGATCATCTGCGGTTCGGGGAACAGGCCGGCGCACTGCCCCAACAAATCAAAAGCGAAGAGGGCAAAGTCAACACCGGCGGCATCGTCTTCGATGAAGAGCGTGTAGTCTCCCGAAGCATCTGTCAGGGTGATGAACATATTTTCCGGCGGACCTTCCATCTCCATCTTCTGCTCAGGAAAAGCGATCATTACCACATTGGGGGCCGGAGAAGCATCAAACTTGGACACATTACCGGACAGGCTAGTTGTAGAAACCAGCGGCAGCACGTCCAGAGTGGCCAAGCCCGTATCCGACCCATCATTGTTAGACAGGCTGAAAAAGAGCTTGACACCCTGGAGGATGAAGAGCATATCCTCTTCACCTGCCTTACCGGAGTCGAAAGTAAGCTGCCATTTGCCATCACCGTCAGGAGATTCGTCATCCTCGTCACCATCAATTATGATGATTTCTTCCTCGCCCTCTTCCGGATCTTCGGGGGAGAAGTAGAAGTCCGTTTCCGGATCGAAGCTGCCGTTTCCATCGTCGACATACGGTCTGACCCAGACCGAGTCGGCATAGGTGATAGTGATGACGATAGTATCACCTACCACATACTCGCTGATGGGTGTGCCGCTGGCGTCAGTTATCTCAACCGGAATCGTCGCGGCCGGCTCTAGAACCTGAAACAGGCTGACATCCCCGGGCTTTCTGATCCTGAGCTCTCTCAGGAATGGGTAACGTACGGTCTTTTCCCAGGAAAACGGTCGTTATCGCAGCTGAAAGCTGCTGGCAGCGTCCACGCTGGCCGCATTAGCTGCCAGGGTTGCCAGTTTTTGTCGTGTAATGCTTGCTTTCATTCCACCGTCCGTGTCCTTAGCCGGCAGGGCTGTGAGAACCAGCAGCGGAATAAACAGCAAAAACCTGCTCTTTTTCATTCCATTATCCTCCCTTGAATATTGTGTCGCCAAATGCTCGAATATCCAAACAGCGACATTCAGACCTCAAGCTTGCACTGTGTGCCGGTAGCATACGAGCTGATCCTTGCCAACATCAGCCCCAACAGCAAAATACTTGCTGATTGCACACCTTCAGGATTTGATCGTTGCGTGGGTTTCAAAAACTTTGCTCTCCACAGATAAAAATCGTTTGCCATTGTCGGCCAATATACCATGGAGATTGCAACATAAAAATGACCCCCAGCACATATTTGAAAAAAGTGACGCGCTCCAGCAGCCTTTTTGCGCAGATGAACTGTAGTAAATCAGGCGATAGAATGCTGTAGGGCGAGACCTAATATTAATGTGGGGGATTTCCCCTACACGGTGATGGTCAAAGTCGCCCCGGCTCCCCATGGTGAACCGGTGGGTCGTGACTGCGTCTAGTTCAGGGGCAGGAGGTTACCGAGAATATAACCTATTACAATGCCGATCAAGAGTATAATGGTCAGCAACCGGTTGTTGATCACCTCGGCCCGGAAGCCCTTCTTAATAGCCACCAGTGAGGCGAAATATCCCGTGGTGTTGAGCAACCAGAATATGGGCAGGGAAAGGACCTTGACTAAAAGCGGTCCCACCAGCGGAATCAAAGAGATCAAGGTTGCCAGGGCCACAAAGCCGTTGGTAATGAAACCGACCACCACGGCAAACAAGGCCACTACCTTGGCGTCGATCTTCAGAAGTAGCCCCACCGCCACCATAGCCGCCAAAGCGGAAACGATAGCGATTGACCGCCAGTAGATCCGGAAAAAATCTTTTATATTGGACCACATTGCACTACCACCAATAATTCACAGCCAACAGCGGGTCATCCATCAGGGACGAGCCGTGCCCGCACCACAAATGGCAGGGAGCCGAATTCCAGCGACAGTACCAGGCGGCGCTCCAGGTCCAGTTCGAATCGCAGCTCGTGTCCTTGGCCGGGGAGCAGGGCGGTGAGCACGTCGGTGCTACTCAGAACCGGCTCACCACGTAGCTGCCGCTCAAAACGGGCAGTCACCCGGGCCACGGTTGCCGCCGAGTCATCCATCTCCCGGACTTCTTCACAGCGCGCCGACACCAGCCAGAATACCCCTTCCACCTCCACCACCAGTTCCCGCTGCTGACCGGTTTTCCAGCTGTTGCTCTCAACCCATTGCAGGGCGCTGAAAAGACCCTGGTCGCCCGGCTCAAGTGGGCGGGTGGCCCCGTTGGCGTAGACTACCTGTCCAATGTCAAACCGATACTGGGCCTCAAACTCCCGCCGGCGGTTGCGCTCCCGAATCTGCTTGCGGTATCGAACCAGCTGCCCGGTGAGGGTATCCTGAAAGATCCAATATTGGTTGTCTACCGTATAGAACGAGTTGAACCACGGCCTGGTCCGGGCCTGATAATGACTATTTCGCAAGCTGTCCTCCAGGCTTTGCGTTATGGTCACGTCCACCACCGGCAACCCCAGCCAGCTCACCGTATAGGTGCGGGTTTGGGCCCCAGCCACCAGCGGCCCATATACGACCACCGCCAACAGTAACCAGGACGCCCTGGTAAGTCCCCGTTCCATGTTTACCCGGCTACGTTGACTATAGCGCCAAAAGGCTTTTGGCCAGGAGAAAATAGATCAGCACCCCTAGTACATCCGTGGTAGTGGTGACAAATGGGCCGGTGGCCACGGCCGGGTCCACATCCAACCGCCGCAGGACCACCGGTACCAGAGTCCCCAGCAGGGCTGAGATGAACATGGTGGCGCCGATGGCCAAGGCCACCACGGTGCCCAGGCGAGGTTCGCCGTAGGCCCAACCCAGCAGCCCCAGCATTACACCGAAAATC
>SDBU01002671.1_pt1 | contig 23460 bp, 19 predicted proteins | sample 2277071 | NCBI WGS metagenome assembly SDBU01 (sample SAMN10397929, study PRJNA504765) | marine sediment metagenome | isolation source: marine sediment core GS08_GC12, 126 cmbsf | place: Arctic Ocean: Gakkel Ridge, Loki's castle | collected 2008 | reverse complement strand
ATACCAGGGATAATGTTCGGGCACCGTTTGGTTTATTACGGCGCGGCCGGGAATCAGGAAAGTTACGATTATCCCGATTCCCATCAGTATTTCTAAAAACCAGAATTTTATGGTTAGAACCAACGGTTGGCGGTGTTCATCCGCCAGTAGCAGCGCTACCCCTCCGTAAATTAATCCCAGTGAAATTACTACCGGCGCCCAGACCGGCCCAGCCCAGGGGTAGGGAATTAGAAACAGAATATCCCAGGTGAAAAGACTCTCCGGCCACCCCAAAACCAGTTTCAGGAAGATATAGTAAAATATGTCCCAGACGGCGAAGATGATACTGAAAGCCGCCAGTTTAACCAGTCGCGAGCCGGCCGTTAATTCCGCCGCTGACCAAATCAAAATGATGGTGGCGATTTCGCGCAAAGTTTCAACGCTGGCAATATCACTGGCGGCAATAATAACCGGAAAGCTAAATCCGCCGGGATAATACAGTTTTCGCAAGTACACAACTATCGCTGCCTCGATAAAACCGAAGGCAATTCCAAATAGAATCAACCAGATTAAACGTTTTTTCACTTTACCACCCTGAATGATAATTTAATGCAGGAGGAATCGTAAAGGATCCAATTAATCCCGGGAATGATGAATTACATAATCACTGTTGGTAACAAACTCGGTGATATTGCGGGCCGCCATATAGCTGAGTGAACTGCGCAGGCCGGCCTCGATCTGTTCCAGGATATTTTGTACCCCGCCTTTGTATTCTACAATTGTTTCGTCACCCTCTACATAATAAGGGTTTTTACCGCCTTTTTGCTGAACGGCAAAAGAAGCTGATCCCCGATAGGCTTTATATAATTTACCTTCATATTTCAGTATATTACCTTCCGCTTCTTTCGTACCCGCCAGCAGTCGGCCGACCATCACCAGATCGGCGCCCAAGGCCAGTGCTTTGGCAATATCACCCACTCCTCGGATGCCGCCGTCCGCAATAATCAGCGCTTTCAATTGTAACTCATCCTTGACTGCTTTGCATTCTCTGATGGAAGATACGATCCCCTGTCCTACACCGGTCATAATTGAAGTGGTGCACATTGACCCGGTACCGATTCCTACCCGAATAGCCTGAACGCCCAGCCCGGCCAAATATTCAAAACCTTCCCTGGAATCCACATTGCCACAGATGATAAAGGTATCATCCAAACCCTGCAGATATTTTATGGCAGGTTCGACCGCCGTATTAAAACCGTTGGCCACATCTATGATATACAAACGTGCCCCGTGTTGATAGAATTTGTTTATTACAGTATTTTCGTCCAAACCAACGGCAATAATGGCATCCTGACCGGCTGCATTCAGTTCCCGGTAACCGTTCAGGCGCTCTTCATCGGACTGGAAGCGATGAATCATTCCCAGCATTTGGTTTTCGGCCAGCAGCCGGCACATTTGTACGCTGCAGATTGTATCCATTGGGGCCGGTAAAACCGGTAAGCGTAATTTGTAAGGCATACCATTAGATGACAGATCAAAGGTAAGGTCAATATCCTTTCGGCTTCTGATGGTAGATAATTTCCGTGGTACTAATGAGATATCCCGATAGGCGTAAGTCGCTCGCATTTATTTTCACTTTGTAGGTTGGTTGTTTATGTTCACTCCAATCAGCGGAATTTTTTAACTAAATGGGGTCGTGCTTATGCTTTTTTAGCAGCGAAATATAATATGTAATAGAGCTTTCTTGATGGTGATTTCTAGGATGGATGGTGATTAGAAAAGCTGGAATTTAAAATTATTAAAAAAGCTCGAGTAATTGTTCGGTATGTGGTTAATTCTTAAATTACAGTATTGTGGATTCAATACATATCATCGATGATGAAAAAGAGATTCGCTATACGCTTAAAAAAATGTTTGAAATCAATGGGTATGATGTAGCGACTTTTTCGTCAGGGGAGGCGGCGCTGCCGGTAATAATGCGTGACCATCCGGATGTAATTATTTTAGATCTGCATTTACCCGGGATGGATGGATTGGAAATTTTAAGCAGGCTTAAAAAGTTTGACTCCGAAATTGAAGTTATCATGATTACCGGATATGCGGATGTTGTTTCAGCTGTAAAAGCCATTAAGCTTGGCGCGCGGGATTATATTAAGAAGCCGGTTGTTTTTGAGGAGCTGAATCTAATTGTACATAATGCTCTTGAAGTTAAGAAGAAGAATGAGCAACTTAATTATTTACAGGCGGAAAAAAGACATAAAATCAGTGATATGGTCGGGACCAGCAGCGCCATGCAACCTGTTTATAACTTTATTGATCAGGTTGCCGTTTCGCCCAAAACCACCGTTCTCATAACTGGTGAAACCGGTACCGGGAAGGGTCTGGTGGCCCGTTCGATTCATTATAAAAGTCCCCGGACTATAAAACCATTCATTGAAATCAATTGCTCAGCCCTCCAACCCAGTCTTCTGGAATCGGAATTATTTGGCTACGAAGCCGGTGCTTTTACCGGAGCAAATAACCGTAAAAAAGGCTTACTTGAGCTAGCTCACGAAGGCACATTTTTTCTGGATGAAATTGGCGATATGAGTTTGGAGCTGCAGTCTAAAGTATTAAAAGTTCTTGAAGAACAGTCGTTTTGGAGGGTGGGTGGTACCAAAGAGATTAAAATTGATATTAGGGTTATCAGCGCCTCATCAAAAGATCTGTTTAAAAAGGTTGAAGAGGGTACCTTCCGAAGAGATCTGATCTACCGTTTAAATGTGGCCACCTGCAAATTACCGCCCCTCCGAGATCGTGGGGAGGATATTATATTACTGGCGGAACATTATCTGCGGATTTTCAATACTGAATTCGGAAAAAATATCACCAGCATTAAGCCCTCGGTAAAACAGGTCCTGCGCAACAACACCTGGATCGGCAATGTACGCGAACTCAGAAATATAATTGAGCGAGCGGTTTTATTTGAAAAAAGCAATGAACTCACACTGGATAGTATTGGAGGACTGACATCTCCACCACCAGAAAATCAGCAGTCTAAAGTTCGTGTCGAGGTTATGCAAATTGATATTCCGGACGAGGGCATCTCATTAGTGGATGTGGAGCGCAACATAATTATTAGAGCTTTAAAAAAAACAGGTGGAAACCAAACCCGGGCCGCACAGTTACTGGGTCTGAGCCGTGAAACATTAAAATACCGCCTTAAAAAGCACAAGCTTAATTAATGAAATTACACCGCTCAAGAAACCGGTGAATTCAATTAAAAGAAAATCAAATTCATTGGACTCATGAATAATAAATCACAAGCTACCACCAATTCCGATCGCAGGTTCGAAGATCTGCTACTTAAGATTGGACAATATTCGTGCAGTGTCAATAATCGCCGTATTATGCACGACATGAACAACCTGATAACATCCCTGGTTTTACAACTTTCATTGTGTGCGACGGCTCTGCAAGCCGGAGATTCCCAGAAAGCATCTGATAGATTGAATAAGATGAATCGAATGATAAGTAATTTGGAAGCCTTTTCTAAAGCTTTACCAAATCGAGTACAAATTACGCCCGAACCGGCCCGGGATCGAATTAGTGCTATCATTGCCGATACCCTGGAATTTATTAACACCTATCCAAGCTTAAGGGAATGTCAATTTGAACTGGATTTGAGCACCAACGATACCTACTATCGGGTGGATATACATTTTATACAGGTAATGATAGTAGCTATTACCCGTCAAGCGACACTCAGTTACCGGAATCCACGCGTCATAATCAGTTGTGAAATAGAGCCCCAGTCGAAAGCATGCATCTTGCGTGTTGAGGCTCAGGGTGAAGCCAGCTCTGAAGCCGGGTTGGAAAACAAACTCGAGGAACCAGATACTGACTTTATTTTTGATAATATTCCCCTGCGTTCGCTGCAAAGGATTGCCTCAGAACTGCATCCCACTCTTAAACTCCAATTATCTAAACCACCCAGCTTGGCTTTTTCCTGCCGGCTTGAAAAAGCAGAATATGAAGTAATTGGTTGATATCAACCGGCCGACATAAACCAATTGGGTTGATATGAACCACTGCCGGTAGTGGAATTCCTTATTCCTGAAATTTATTTTAATTTTTTTTTCGGTTGGTCACAAAAACACTTAATTACGAGTGTTAATAGCCGAGTATTGTACAAAAAACAATAAAATAAGCTAAAATACAGCAGTATCAATCAATAACAATTTTCAGTCTGCAAGTCAATAAACCGAGCAACGATAGTTCATATATGCCACCGATAAGGGCTATAAATGCATTTTGGATTAACCTGGCACAGCCTTTGCGTTTCAAGCAGTAACAATAAATTGATTTGCAATCATTTGGGTGATGTGCAATCAATGGGAGAAATAAAATGAACAAGAAAATGGTATTGATTTCCGCTACATTGACTATGATGCTAATACTCGTTATCGGTTTTGCAGGTTGTGAAAATAGTACTGTCTTAGGCAATACTACCGATGAACCAGCCGTTGGAATTCCAGCCGATCAAATCACCTGGGTTTCCTGGAAACCGGAGGTGAAGACAGCTATGGAAGCTAACGCACTCGCTAAAAAAGGAAGAACCGGAAAAAACATCAAACCGCGAAGGGGCGGAACCGTGGGCGGAAAGAATACTTTCGGTAATACAGTGAAAATTTTCCCCGGTGGTGTTGATTCTAAGACTTACATTGAGGTTGCGGTGGTCTGCATTGAGGGCAACGATCAATGCGCTTCAGGGGTGGATTTTTTACCCAGCATGACATTCTTAAATGATGTTAAAATAACCTTATCCTGGGAGTTCATTGATGTGGACGATCTCACCGTAGATGATTTTGAAGTCTATTATAGTGAAGATAAAGGCAAAACCTGGATCGGCGTCCCTAATCCTGAAATCGACTATCTTAAAAAGACAATTTCCTTCTGGATAGACCACTTCACCCGTTATGCCTGGGGATTAAGTGTTAACGTGAAAATGTAACCGTAACCCACGAATATAATTCACAATCAAATTATGCCCAATCCAACTTGGATAACGAGGAACTGATGGCTGATAATTCACTACAGATATTTCTTAATCAGGTCTTCACGATTACATCGGAGCGCTGTGGACCAATATTTACTGCTAAAATCAACCTGTTGCGTAAGGAACGGGAACGGATTTTAGCAGGTAGTTGGAAGGTTGTCGCCCCTGAAGACCTGGAGGATCAGGATAAACAAGCTATCTTTCGGGAAATTGACTTTGATACCCTGGTTTTTCACGCGATACATTTTATTGATCAAGAGGAATATCCCACCTACCTGTATGAGGTCTGCGAATTGGCGATTGGGTTCGGGCAATTTGAGAAAGCCCAGCGACTTTTAACACTGACCCAGAACGAATACAATAAATATGCGGATAAAAACCTGTTTCCCAAGCTTCATCAAAGGTTTGGTGATATCGCCTTTTACCAATCGGATTACAAGACTTCCTTAGAGGAATATGAACGCGCCCTGCAATTGTACGCTGATCTGAAGGATGTTAAGGGTCTGACAGCCATTAAGAATTCGATGGCAGTTGTTAAAACCGAAACCGGTGATATTCCCCAGGCCGAAGCGCTATTTAAAGAAGCTCTGGACCTCGCTAAGGAACACGGTTTCAATGAACTTCAGTTAAAAATCAATATGAATCTGGGGAATGTCCTCCATATTCAGGGTTCCTACGCGAAAGCCCTGTCTAATTTTAATGATGCCCTGGCTTTGGTCAGTGCGGATGACCTGGTGGCCAAAGCCAGGATCACCCATAATATCGGTATTGTATATAAATCTCAGCGCCGGAACGACCAGGCTTTAACTGAGCTTGAAAAAAGCATTAAGCTATCCATTGAAGCCAATAATCGTTACCAGAAAGGTCTTTCCTACTTAGAAAAAGCGGAAGTCTTGTATCGTAATGGCGACCTGCTATCCAGTACCGCCCTGGCCACCTCAGCTTTTCAGATTTTTTCTGATCTGAGGGACCGTTTAAGTATAGCCGATGTATATAAAATCTTTGGCTTGATCTCCCGCAAACGGAATGAAAATGAAGTTGCCATTTCCTATTTGGAGCATAGTAAAAGAATCAACCAGGATTACCATAATCCCTTGAATTTAGGCGAGACTCTATTCGAACTGGCGCAATTGTACGAGGATGATAAAGAAGTTGATAAAGCTTTAAAAAATTATCAGTCGGCCCTGTCTAAATTCGAGACTGTTAACGCTACAGAGAAAATCAAGGAAGTTCGTCAGGCCCTAAACGTACTAATGGGCTAGCGGTCCTACTGGTTTAGCCGCAAGCTATTACAAGTCACTTATTCCAATGGTTTTATTTTGTGTGTGTAATTTTTTTAGTCAACTAATTTGATTGGTTTGTTAATTATAGGCAGCTATTATTACTACCCAAGCGGCATTGCATGACAACCGGTTGGTTTCCCCGATAGCGCTTGACTGATATGTAATCTATGTAAAATAATAACAGGCAGCAGCATTATTTTGTTGTATCATCTAAGGCTAATGATTAGTTTTAGCGACCGTTGTCCTGCAAAGATTACTATCCGAAAAATGACCACTGAATGAAGAAGAACAGTCAACTCAATCTGTCCTCGGTGTTAAACCACCTGACCGATATGATCATACTATGTTCGGCGGAATTCGATATAATTGAAAGCAATACAGCAGCGGAGGTAATTCTGGGGCGTGGAGACAGTATTGTTGGCGCAAAATGCCATGAATTGTTACATGATAAAACAGAACCCTGTTCCGATTGCCCTTTAGAAGCCACGATTAGCAGCGGACGTTTAAAGCATTTGAATTATTTCAATGAAAGAATTGACGAATATTTTGAGGAACGGACCCATCCGATTATTGAAGATGGTCACCAGCTGGGATTTGTTCTGATGTGTCGCAACGTAACCGAGATTCGCGAAATTGAAAATCAATTTGCTCAGGCGAAAAAAATGGTTGCCATCGGCCAGATCAGTTCCGGCGTAGCCCACGACTTTAACAATGTCATTACCGGAATCCTTGGGCGTATCAGAATAATGCGCAAATCCTTTAACGGCCCGGCGTTTGATGAGCACTTTGATTTACTGGAAAAGGCCGCCCAGGCCGGCGCTGAAACCGTGCGGCGGATGCAGGAATTTACCCGCGCCGGAAAGCAGACAGCTTATGTTGCGATTAACCTGCCGGATCTGATTGATGAAGTAATTGCTTTAACGCGTCCCAAGTGGCACGAATCTGCCAGAAGCGAAGGCCGTCTGGTTAGGGTTGTTTGTGAAATTGATGACAACATCTATATTAGGGGCAATACCTCGGAGTTACACAACGCCTTTACCAATATAGTTTTCAATGCAGTTGATGCGATGCCTGATGGTGGTTTTATTTCTTTTAAGGGCCAGCAGAAAAATAACCAGGTGCTGTTGCGAGTGCAGGATACCGGAACCGGCATGACCGATGAAATCCGCCAAAAAATCTTTGACCCGTTTTTTACTACCAAAGGTAGTGAAGGAAACGGTTTGGGGATGAGCGAGGTGTACGGTGTAGTAAAGCGCCATTCAGGAACGATAGAGGTGCAGAGCGAGGTTGGTGCAGGTACGACCTTCACCCTGACCTTCCCGGTACATATTCCGGAAAAAGTGAAAGAAGATGAAGTAGAACCGGATGTCGGTTCCTTACGGGTATTGGCCGTTGACGATGAAGAATTTATCCTGGAAACTTTACAGGATGTTTTAGAAGAGACTGGCCATCATACTACCGGCTATAATTCTCCGGTAGAAGCAATCAAGAACTTTGGTCGTAATCAGTACGATGTAATTATTACCGATCTTGAAATGCCGGAAATGAACGGGCAGGCGTTTGCTGAAAAAATAAAAGCACTTGATCCGGCAATTCCCATTATTCTGCTATCAGGTTGGTTTATCGATTTGGAAGAGGAAAAAGACCTGGCGAAAGTAATTGACTTTACGCTTCCCAAACCATTTTCGGTAAAGGACATTCAAAAGGTGCTCGCTAAGGCGGTTGGATTAAAAAGAACTCAAACAATTCAGGAGTGATATGCTCAAAGTATTCGGTGCAAAAGTTAAAATAATTGCAATCATTGTGATAAGTACTCTGATTATACACTGTGGGCAAAAGAGTGAAACTCGTACTGGTATGGCCGCCCGGGATACTACTGCCACTATAATTGAACCGGGGGGCACAGTTGTGATCGGTATTAACGGTGAGCCGGACGCCCTTAACCCGTTGACGGCCATGTCCGAACATGGTGTAAATATCATCAGCCTCATCTTCCAACAATTGGCTCAACTGAATGCTGATCTGAATAGCTTTTCTCCACAACTCGCTAAAGGCTGGGAATTTTCTGAAGACAGCCTGGCACTGACTTTTTATCTCAGGACTAATGTTTTATGGCACGATGGTCAATCATTTACAGCGGCTGATGTGGTTTTTACCCATTACCTGCAAATCAATCCTGATTTAGCCTGGGATGGCAGTTACAGCAAGGAAAATATCGGCCAGGTTGCAGCGCTCAACGATTCTACCGTGCGCTACCTGTTCAAATTACGTTCCCCCGCGCAATTAATGGATGCAGCGGAAGGATACATAGTTCCCAAACACTTACTTGATTCCATCCCGGCCAGCGAAATTCGTAATGCCGGTTTTAATCGACAGCCGGTGGGAACTGGTCCCTTCAAGCTGATTACCTGGAAAAGTCAGCAAACCGTGATTTTGGAAAAATTCAATGATTTTTATAAGCCTGGAAAACCATACCTGGATCGCGTGATTTTTAAAAACATTCCCAGTGCGATTAGCTTGTCGCAACAAATTCGGAGTCAGGATATTGATTTTATGGCCGGCATACCGGCAATTGATTATATTAGGTTGAAAAATGATTGGGAATTGTCAAAGACGGTTGTCCGGCCCGTTAGTGTCCTGGGCCGTTCCTATGATTTCATCGGTTGGAATTTGATTGATCCGGATAACTATGCCGCGGTTATGTCTGCCGCCAACGATAACCCGAATTTGGATGATCTATTGAAACCCAACCGTTTATTTGGAGTACAAAAAGTGCGGGCCGCCCTCACGATGGCGATTAATCGGGATCAGTTGTCAGAAGTAGTGAATAGTGGTTTGGCAGTTGCCATGGATGGCCCAATCCCGCCCATTCTGTGGGCTTATAATGAACAGGCTAATACCAACTGGCAATATGCCCCGGAATTGGCAGCACAATACTTGGAAGAAGCCGGCTGGCGCGACACCAATGATGATGGAATCCTGGATAAGGATGGTATCAAATTCAGTTTTGTAATGGCCACCAATAGTGGCAACGAACGCCGGCAAAAGGCCTTGACGATAATCCAGGATCAGTTGAAAAATATCGGGGTTGCGATGACCCCCCGTGTGGCGGACCCGGGCCTGCTTTACGGCCAGATGCTGGCCTCACGTAATTTTGATGCGGTTTTGATTGGCTGGAACGTTGGATTAAAAATGGATTTTGCGCCGTTGTTTCACAGTGCTAATATCCGGATCCCCTTTGCCTTTCCCAGTTATCACTCGGACGATTTTAACCAGTGGCATGAAGTGGCGGTTAATAGTTTGAACCGGACCAGGGCGCAACCGTACTGGGATAAAATTGCTCAATTACTATCCAATGATTTACCCTATACCTGGCTGTATTATCAGATGGATCTGGGGGCCATTAACGACCGTGTAAAAGGAGCTGTTTTTGATAACCGCGGTTTTTACGTGAATCCGGAAGAATGGTGGATTCCTCAATCTAAGCGGTCCGGATTTGCTAAAATGACTGCCGATTAAACAGACATGGTCGCCTATACTCTGAGGCGGCTGGCGGGATCGCCGCCCACCCTGCTAACTGGGCTTACCCTAACTTTCTTTTTTATTCATCTGGCTCCGGGCGACCCGTCCCTGCGCTTCCTCAGCCCGGTCGCAGGAGTGGAATTACAGAACCGGATAATTGAGAATTTCGGTTTGAACCAGCCCTTGATTATCCAGTACTTTACTTGGTTGAAGCGGGTTCTATTGCACTTTGATTTTGGTAATTCATTCATCAGCGGTCAGGCTACCGCCGAGATTATTAAAGCGGCCTTGCCTCCCACCCTTTTACTGACCGGACTGGCTTTGCTATTTGGTGTTTTGGGAGGTATGGCAATGGGAATCTGGTCAGCCGTTAAATATAACACTGGAATTGACCGCGGCCTGACTATCCTGATGTTGGTATTTTACTCAATGCCCACCTTCTTGATTGGCCTGTGGTTATTGGGTTTGTTTTCAGTAGGTCTGAACTGGCTGCCGGCCTCGCAACTAACATCGGTTTATCACGATCAGTTAAGTTGGTCGGGACGATTAGTTGATTATATCAGGCACCTTATTCTACCGGTTGCCTCCCTTACTCTGATCACCCTGGCGACTTTTGGGCGTTATCTGCGAGCCAGTATGGTGGAAGTACTTCAGGCGGATTATATCAATGCGGCTCGCGCTCGCGGAATTACCAATCTCCGAATAATATATGTGTATGCTTTGCGCAATGCCCTGCTGCCCGTAATCAGCCTGCTGGGAACCGCCATACCGATTCTTTTTAGCGGGGCGGTCGTCATCGAGGTTATCTTTGCCCTGCCGGGAATGGGTCGGGTCTCGGTTGATGCTGTTTTGGCGCGCGATTACCCGGTAATCCTGGCGGTCAGCACCATGGCATTTGTGTCGGTTATTATTGGTAATCTGCTGTCCGATATTGGTTATGCCCTGGTCGACCCAAGAGTACAATTGGATGGAAAAGATTGAAGATAGGTTTATTCTATAAATTTCTATTGCAGAACAAAGCGGCTTTAATGGGCTTATTCTTTGTCGCAATAGTAGCCATGGGTGCTTTATTCGCACCGCTTTTAACGGACTATTCACCGAACCTGCAAAACCTGGAAATACTGGCTCAAGGGCCATCGATGAATCACATTCTGGGTACCGATCATTTCGGCCGTGATGTATTATCCCGTCTGTTATACGGAGCCCGAATATCGCTTGGTATCGGCCTGATGGCGGCGTTTATAGCGACTGTTGTTGGCACCCTGGTGGGTGTAATTGCCGGCTTATTTAAAGGCTGGACAGACTGGATATTGATGCGCTTGGTCGATGTTTTAATGGGCTTTCCGCGCTTGTTTGTAATTCTACTGGTAGTTGCCTTCAGTACCCCTTCAATCTGGACCACAATGATTGTTCTGGGATTATTATCGTGGATGGAGATAGCCAGGATTGTTCGTGGAGAAGTACTGGTAATTCGTGAGAAGTTGTATATTAAAGCCGCCATAGCCCTCAACTTAAAAACACAAAAAATCATTGGTCGTTATATACTGCCAAATCTTGCCGGCCAGGTAATTGTTTCGGTCACGCTACTCATCGGAACAATGATTATCGTTGAAGCCAGCCTGAGCTTTCTCGGGCTGGGAATTCAACCACCTGATGCCAGTTGGGGTACAATATTAAATGATGGACGCGCAGATCCGCTAGGAACCTGGTGGATATCCGTTTTTGGCGGCCTGTTTATTGTAATCACCGTTATTGGATTTAATTTACTGGGGGACGGATTGCGCGATTATTTCGATCCGCGGGTTGAAAAATAATATGTTATCAAAACCAATCTTGGAACTGCAGGATTTACATGTCTGGTATCATAGCCACCGGAACAGACTATTCTGCAAATCAACAGTAATCCACGCTGTAAATGGAGCTTCATTTAGTATAATGAAAGGCGAAATATTCGCATTGGTGGGAGAGTCCGGAAGCGGTAAGTCATCGGTGGCAATGTCCATATTAGGTTTTGTAAAACCGACCCGGGGAGTTATTCGCCTTTTTGATAACTTGGCCTGGTCATCGGAAGGTAAGTATGATCCCGCAGTCAGGACCAAAATTCAGCCGGTTTTCCAGGATGCCCACAATTCTCTGAATCCACGTCTTAGGATTGGGGCTGCAATCCGGGACGGTTTAAAAAGGGTGCCAGATTCCGGGCAAAATTGGCTGGACGAAGTTGTTGATTTGCTGAAGGCGGTTGGTCTCAGCGCTGAGTATTGTAATTATTGGCCGCATCAATTAAGCGGTGGACAAAAACAGCGCGTTTGTCTGGCCCGGGCTTTGGCCCGCCAACCTAAGTTGATGATATTAGATGAGCCGGTCTCCTCGCAGGATTTGGCAACCCGGATGCATTTACTGCGATTGATATTAAAATTGAAAGAACAATTTTCACTAACATATTTATTAATATCACATGATCTTCAGGTGGTAAAAGCAATCGCCGATAGAATTGCGGTGATGAAAGATGGTAAAATCGTTGAATTAGGTGAAAAGAATGCGCTGTTCTCCAATCCTGAACATCCCTATACCAGGCTGCTATTGGAACGAAGTCGATTAAGCGAATGAATAATATCCTCGAAGTGCGAAACCTTAGTGTCAGGTTCCGGAAAGATGGAAAAACACTGCCACTGTTGGAAAATCTGGAGTTGGAAATCAAGCGCGGAACAACTCTTGGAATTGTAGGAGAATCAGGGGGAGGAAAGAGTATTCTATGTCAGGCGCTGATTAATTTATTGCCTCAAAATGCCGTGATTAGCGGCCAAGTATTGTATTATAAAGAAAACGCAGTTACCCAAGATTTAGTGACCCTCTCTCCAAAGCAATTAGCTGTTCTCAGGGGCAAGCGGATCGGTTTTTTATTCCAGGAGCCCAGCGCTTCCATGAACCCGGTCTTGAATTGTGGCCGCCAGATATTTGATGCTCTCCCGGAGGAAACCAGGAAGGATAAAACTTCAGCTTGGCTACGTGTCGATGAGTTGATTCAGCTTTCCGGGTTGACTGATGAAGCCCGAATTAGAAAATCATATCCCCATGAATTATCAGGGGGAATGCTGCAACGGGTTGCTTTGGCTGTTGCGTTGGCTGGTGCCCCGGATATTTTAATTGCCGATGAGCCCACTGCCGCGCTGGATGTCATTACACACCGGGAAATGTTGGATACCCTAAAACAATTAAAAACAGATATGGGGCTTACCCTGCTGATCGTGTCGCATGATTTAAAAATAATCGCCGATTATTCTGATGAAATGGCAATAATTTACCGCGGTCAGATTGTTGAAACCGGTGCTACGGATGATATTATTAATTTTCCGGCACACCCCTATACGAAAACCCTGCTGGAAATGGAGAAGCTCCTTAATTCCCTTGGCGAGTATATATCAATTCACGAACATGAGTGGAACTTATCTATACCAACTGAAGGTTGCCGTTTCCAGTCCCAGTGCCAGTATTCTGATAGTCAATGTTTAGAGCGCAGGCCGGAATTGAATCCGACTGGCAGTGGAGGGTTAGTGCGATGTTTTCACCCGTTATTAGATTAATCGAGCCAATCAATAAGGTATAAAATGTGTGATAAATACCATGAAAAAATAATTTACGGAACCGTAACGGTAGCAGGAAATCGGGACTCTGTTTGGAAGGCCTGGACAACCAGGGACGGTATCCGTTCATTCTTTGCTCCAGATTGCAATGTCGAATTAGAAGTTGGCGGACTGTATGAAATATATTTTAACCCGGAAGGCGAACCGGGCCTGCGCGGCTCCGATGATTGCCATATTTTAGCCTTGCAGCCTCCCCAGATGTTGTCATTCACCTGGAATGCTTCCCCCAGTCTGCCGGAAGCCCGCCAACAGCAGACGCATGTATTATTACGCTTCGAAGCAATTGAACCCGAAAAAACTCTTGTTACCCTGCACCATGATGGTTGGGGAACCGGCGGGGAATGGGATCAGGCCTATGATTATTTCACAAAAGCCTGGCTGGATATTGTCCTACCCCGTCTGAAATACCGCTTTGAGCACGGACCAATAGACTGGGATAATCCGCCAAAACCCTAAACCACTAATTACTCCAATTAGCACGAATTTAAAAAGAATAATTTACATTTTTTTTAGTTATAGAATCCGTGAAATCTGCCCGCCGTAGTCGTAGCGTAGGCTGATGGTTATTATATTAAACCAGATTTGCAGCCCGGCAATTATCGATGACCTGTTCCGGCGTCTTTCCACCGGGGATCACGGTGTGGCAAGCGGGATGGTTCAGGCAGAAAGCCAGACTTACCTGAGCTTTGGAAAAACCGGGGTGTTCCTCAAAGACCGGTTCCAAATCATCCAGTTTGGTTAAATAGCGATATAGTTTCTTAGAGGATAAATTCATGCGGCGGTGATCATTTTCGCCAAACCGGGTATCTCGGTTGAATTTTCCGGTCAGCAGGCCGAATAACAGTGGTATCCGCACGATTACGCCGATGCCGTACTGCTGGGCTTTGTGGAAGAGCACCTTTTCCGCTTCCCGCTCCAGCAAGTTATAGCGGACCTGGATACAATCCAGGATATCGTGGTGGTCGTCCAGTAGAAAAGCCTGATCGGTTTCTCTGAAGGACTGGATGCTTAGCCCGGCCTGTAAAATTTTACCATCGCGTTTAAGGATTTCCAGCGCCTCCCAAGGTTCATCACGGGTCAGCTTATCGATATCGGGGCTGTGCAACTGCAGGATATCCAAAGTCTCGACACCCAGCCGTTTCAGGCTCTGCTCGGCCGCCCAGATTAAATAATCTTTCTCATAGGTCTGTTTAATGGGGCCATAGCCAGAGTCATCATCGTCGCCGGCATTGTAAAAATCATTACCGGCCTTGGTGGCGATGATCACATCACCTTTCCCGCGATCTTTCAATACGGAGGCAATCAACTCCTCTGAGTGACCGAAGCCATAAACATCGGCGGTATCGATAAGGGTTACGCCTTCATCCAGCGCCGTGTGTAGAGCCTTTTTGCTGATGGCATCGTCAGTTTTACCCCAGTCCCGGCCACCGATGGCCCAGGCACCAAAGCCAACAACAGATATTTCAGGACCTCGTTTACCTAATTTTGTGTAACGCATAGCACCTCATTTTTAAACCAAGGATTACATTAATTTACACTGATTAAAAATTAATATTCATTTTTTTGGTGTATAATATCTCTCAATCAGTCAGTAGTTTTTTGCAAGGATTGGTTTAATCTGTATTTTAGTGGAAGTTACCGGAAATTCAATATTCTTCTGCACATACTGATTCAAATTTAACCCAGTTTTTCTTTTAATAGAGAATCCGTGAAATCTGCCCGCCCACCGCCTGTCTGACGTAGCGTCAGCGCAGGCAGGAAGTCGTATCGTAGGCTGGTGGTTTTATTTATATTAATGTTTAAAACAACGAGTACCGGTAAAAACCATTGCGATACCATGCTCATTACACGCTTCGATCACTTCTTTATCACGGATTGATCCCCCCGGTTGGATTATTGCCTTAATACCGCTGGGAGCAATTATATCGATACTGTCCCGGAAGGGGAAAAAGGCATCGGAAGTCAACACGGCAGCTCTTGCCCGGGCACCTGATTTGCGGATAGCGATGTCGACAGCGTCCACGCGGGAAACTTGTCCGGCACCAATACCAACGGTGGTATTGCCCTTAGCAACCAGAATAGCATTTGATTTGACATGCTTCAGCACTTTCCAGCCGAATAGCATCGTTTCAATTTCGGTATTGCTGGGTTTGGTTTTGGTGACAACTTCAAGATCATCAAGCGTGATGGTTTTAATATCGGCTTCCTGTACCAGCAATCCGCCATCTATGTAACGGTAAATCAGTCGGGGCTTCCGGCCTGGGATTTGACCCAGTTCCAGCACTCGCAGGTTTTTCTTTCTCGCCAGGATTTCCAAGGCAGCCGGTTCGAAGTCCGGTGCCAGGACGATTTCCACAAAAACACTTGCGATTGCTTTGGCCACGGCTGCTGTGCAGGTGCGGTTTAGGGCAATAATTCCACCGAAAGCACTCTGTGCGTCAGCGTTGAAAGCACGATCATAGATCTCGGCAATATCAGTGCCCGTGGCCACTCCGCAGGGATTGGCATGTTTTACCACCACGCAGGTCGGTTCGGTAAATTCCGTTAGGCAGGCCAGGGCGCCGTCCGCATCCATGATATTGTTGTAGGATAGTTTTTTACCCTGGTGGATTTTTGCTGTTAGTATATTATTGCTTGTAGTAATCGGTATCTTATAAGCCGCTGCTTTTTGATGAGGATTTTCCCCGTATCGTAACTCATAGAATTTATTGAAAGTTATCGAATAGTCATCAGAAAACGGTTCGTCCTTGAGATAATTATGAATCAATGTATCGTACTGGGCGGTATGGCCAAATGCTTTAGCTGATAGTAATCGGCGGGTTTCAAAGGTAAGCCCATTGTGCTCGGTCAGTTCCGAAATCACCGTATTATAGTCTGTTGGATCAATAATAACACCAACCCAGCCTGCATTTTTAGCTGCACTGCGGATCATTGTCGGACCACCGATGTCTATGTTTTCCAGTGCCCGGGCAATGGTTACGTCTGGTTTCTGAATCGTTTCGGCAAAAGGATAAAGGTTGCAGACTACCAGATCGATCCATTTAATGCCATTGGCTTCAGCCTCTTCCCCGTGTTGATCGCGCAAACCCAGGATACCACCTTCCACCAGCGGATTGATGGTCTTCACTCGGCCGTCCATGATTTCAGGAAAACCGGTATAGTCGGTAACATCAATAACCGGTACACCTGCCTTGCGCAGTGTCCGGGCTGTCCCACCAGTAGAGAGAATCTCCACGCCGTTTTCGTGCAGTGCCAGTGCGAATGGTTCCAAACCCTGCTTGTCATTGACTGAAATCAAGGCGCGAGTAATTTTAATTTTTGTTTGGTTAAGGGTGGGGGTTTTTAGCATAGTGTTCTAGTCTTTGGGTGTTAAAGTGTTCAAGTGTTAGGGTGTTCAGGTTCTAAGTTCTTAGTTCTATTTGCCAACTGAAGTTTCCGGAGCGCCGCTCCAGGACGCAGGTTGGAGTTCTGAGTTCTGATGTGTTACTGTAGATTAAACTCCAGCACATTATCGAAATGAATAAACTGTAGCGGAATTTCCGGGTATTTGGTTTGGAAAAATTTATATTTGGTTGGTTTGTACAAATCTTGGGAAAACTTGACTTCCAGTGCCTGTTTTTCCTGTATAATGAAATCAACTTCCTGTTTTTTCTGGGTGCGCCAGTAGCGGATATCTTCCTGATCAAAGGTGTCGTTGAGCAATCTAAAAACGTAATTTTCCAACAATTCCCCACGATCATCATTCAGCCGGATCGGATTAAAATTATTGACGAAATAATTGCGCAGGCCCAGATCGTTAAAATATGCTTTCTTCATTTTCCGCAATTCGGTGGAAACATTCCGGGCAAAAGGAGCCACCAGTGAAATATGAAATGATTTGTCCATCAACCGCAGGTAAGCTTCCACGGTTTCAAATTTTATTTTTAAGTTTTTGCCAATCGAGTTGATATTCAATTGCCCCCCGATCTGTGCCGCCAAACTTTTAAAAATTTTAATATAGACATCAGGGTAACGCACGGCCGCCTCAAGAGCATCTTTTTTAATATACGAACGGGCTAACTCGCGTAAGACATTCCGTTTTTCCACCGGTGATGGCTCCAGTACCACATCGGGGTAGCCACCGTAAATCAGATATTCGGACAGCAGCGTTTGCAGTTCCGACTTATAGACCAGGGGTAGAAAATCGGCATGGGCATATTGTGCGATTTCTTCCCGGTCTTTGAAGATCAGAAATTCCCGGAATCCCATTGTTGGTAAATAAAAAATCCGCTTTCTTCCAGCCAAAGAGTCTTTGAATTTCTGGTCAATGTAAAATCCGGACGATCCGCTGACAATCAACTTGAGTTTTCCCTGATACTCATCGTACAAATACTTAAGAAAATTTGATGGGTCCTCAAGGTATTGTACTTCATCAATAAAAACAAAGTGTTTTTTATGGGGAATCAAAGGTGGAATGAATTGAAATAAATTAACCGGATTCTGGTTCAAAGCCGCCAAGATAGATTTTTCTTCGAGCGTGATAAATACTGATAGCTGCCCCTGTTTTGCTAAATCCGATTCAAGTTGTTTTAATAAGGTCGTTTTACCGGTTTGGCGGGCGCCTAACAGTAGGGTCACTTGTTTTTTTGTCAAGTGATCTTGAATTGCATTATATAATAATCGATGTTTCATAATTTGATTTATCGAACATCACTTCGAATATTATTCCATATTTTAATAACCATACTGGAATATTATCCCTTTTTATGCGCACTAAATTCGAATATTATTCCAATATTTCAAAGAGATATCCCAAAATTATTCCAATTTACCGGTTTTAGAGTAGCGGTCGATGACTTCAATAAATGCTTCCCCTTCAAGTTTTTGGACCTTGGCTTTTAAACTGTCCGGTGTATCGTCCGGATCTACGGGACATCTCTTCTGAATGATGATTGGTCCGCTGTCCACCTCAGCGGTTACCAGATGGATCGTGCAACCGGTTTCGGTGTCGTGATTGGCCAATACTTCTTCATGGACGTTGGTATCCATGCCGCCAGCGTATTTGGGCAGCAGTGAGGGGTGTACATTCAGTACTTTCCCAGCCCATTCCCGGCAAAATTCCGCCGATAGAATCCGCATGAAGCCAATTAAAAGAATCAGATCGACGTGCTGCTTTTTCAATGCGGCAGTCATTTCGCGATCGAAATCTTCTCGGCTCCGGCTCTTGTGGCTGATAAAAACATTTTCAATTGAATGATTGGCCGCCCTCTCCAAAATATAGGCCTTCGAACGATTGCTGATAACAATTTCCACAGAGGCATCGAGCCGTCCCCCAGCTATTTCGTCAATGATAACTTGCAGGTCAGTGCCTTTAGTGGAGCCAAGAACGCCGAGTTTAACAGTATTTTGTGTTAACGTTCGAGGTGTTAAGGTGCTAAGGTGCTGGTCAGATATTGTTTTCATTGTCGATTAAATAATACGTTGCGGGCGATTCTTTTATCGTATCTGTTGCCCGATAAGATTTAAGGTATTTAATTAAGCCTAATATCAAGTTTTTCACATCTTCGGATTTATTTTGTAGGTTACTTATCCTACTAGCTGATATCCAACCTGAATCTTGAATTATATATAGCAAACTTTTCAATTCTACTGCAGAACTTTGAGCATAATTGAGGAAGCGCAGAAAATCTTTTCGATTATACCTGGCAAATCCTTCAGCTATATTAGTCATTATAGAAACAGCAGATCGTTGTAACTGATCGCGCAAGCCAAAATCACGAGCCAATCGCTCAGTCTTTGTTAACTGATAAATTTCTTTAACGAGTTTTCGCGCGGATTCCCAGCATCTTAAATCCTCAAACCGCTCAACTTTGCCCATAAATTGAACCCTCCTTCAAACTTTAACACATTTAAACATTAACACCTCAACACTTTAATACCATAACACACTAACGCCAACACCTAACCACTCCTCAGTGAATTCATATGATCTATTCTTTTTTGCACCAGCTCAACAGTACCAATATCCCTGCGATGAAAGACAGGTCCAGCGATGCGTTCGACCTCAGCCTGGGCTAATGCCTCGGCCTCCGTCAGTGTTGGTGCAATACCGACCACAGCAGCCGTACGCGAACCGGTTTCGTATAAACCATCGGCGCGCTGGTCCACGGCCGCCAGGTAAAGCTGATCAGGATTCTGAATTGCGGATATATCAATTCGTTGATTTTTAACAGGCTGATCGGGATAGCCCGCCGGAACAGCATATTTGCAAACGGTAGCAGTGTGGCTGAATTCGGCCAAATCCTGCTTTAGTGTACCAGTAACGATTGCTTCACAGATCGCCACAAAATCACCCTCCAGGATTGCCAGCACATTCATTCCCTCCGGATCGCCGAAGCGGGCATTGTATTCAATTAACTTTACGCCCGCGGCGGTCACAATAAATCCGCCATAAAGTATACCCTTGTAGCCCTCACCAAATTCCTGCATTAAAGCCTTGATGGTTGCTAGATTGATTGCCCGGGCCGCTTGAATATCAGATTTGACTAGGAATGGTAACAGATGGTTGGTATCTGAATAAGAACCCATTCCGCCGGTATTTGGGCCGGTATCGCCTTCGAAAGCACGCTTATGATCCTGAACCGGTGGCATATGCGCCAAATGTATACCATCACTGAAACTCATCAGCGAGAATTCTTCACCGATCAATTTTTCTTCGATTACAAATGACTTACCGGCATCGACCAATTCCTGGCAATAATTCATTGCGTCCCTGTGCGAATGGAGATGATCGCCGGCGACCTTTACACCTTTACCACCCATCAGACCATCATATTTTACCACGTATAAATCGCCCAACTCCTTCAGATAATCCTGAACACCTTCCATTGAATCGAAAACCCGGTACGGCGGCCCACCAGGAATATTATATTTCGCCAGCAAATCCCGCGTAAATGCTTTACTGGTTTCGATCTGAGCCAATTTCTGCTTGGGGCCCACACAGGCGATTCCTATCTCCCAAAGGGCATCGGCAAGACCTGCTGCCAGGGGTGCCTCAGGTCCAATTATTGCGATATCAATCTGGCAGGATTTGGAAAATTTTATTACTGTCATTGGATCATTAATATCATTTACACTATACCCGGCGCACAATGACTGGATGCCGGGATTTTTACTGGTTGCTATACAATATAGCATTGTGGATCGGGGTGAACGGTTAACGGCACGAGCAAGGGCATGCTCCCGGGCGCCAGAACCAATCAGCAGGATATTCATGGTTTACTCTCTGGTTGCTTGCTGCGCTTCAAACTGGCGCATTTTGTTTTCATCAACATCGCCAGTCACGTACTTCCCGTCCAGACAGGCCATACAGGGGCGATCAATGCCGTGGTCACCTTTGCGGGTAACGGCTTCCAGCAAATCGTTCTGGCGCTGGTAGAGCAGGCGGTCAACGCCAATATATTCGGCAATTTCTCTTTCGGTGAATCGGTGGGCGATCAATTCTTGCCGAGTGGGAATATCAACGCCGTAAAAACAGGGGAATTTGACCGGCGGACAGGCGGAAACGAAATATACTTTTGTTGCGCCAAACTCCCGAACCATTTTGACGATTTCCTTACTGGTGGTACCGCGGACGATGCTGTCATCCACGATCATTACTTTTTTATTACGAATTTCTAATTCCTGGGGTACCAGCTTATAACGCACCGACTTGCGGCGTCGTTCTTGCCCGGGCATGATGAAAGTACGCCCGATAAACGGATTTTTATATAATCCTTCGGAATAACGGACTCCCAGTGCTTGTGCTACGGAAAGAGCGGCGGTATTGGCTGTGGATGGCGCTGGTATTACGATATCGGGTTGTTCATCGGGATATTTGTTTTTCCAGCGGAAAGCCAGGTTTTGGCCCATTCGTAATCGTGCCCGATATACACTTATGGCATTCATCATTGTATCGGGGCGAGAAAAATATACATATTCAAAAATGCAGGGAGCAAAACTTTGTCGGTCAGGAATCCGATTTTGGATCTTGCCGTTTTCAGGTAAAAAGATGACTTCGCCCGGCTGAACATCGCCGGTGTGTTTAAAACCGAGAGCATAATAGACGGAAGTTTCCGAACAAAAAATATAATCAGTGGTTCCATCGGGATTTCGGCGCTTACCTTTGGTCAGGGGGCGTATCCCGTGTGGATCGCGAAAAACTACCATTCCTTTTCCGATAATAACTGCCACAACCGAATAGGCTCCACTTACATGCCGGTAAACTTCCTGTACTGCATTGCAGACTTGATCAAAGAAATCAGGGGGTTCCTGTAAATCAGCTTGTCGGTTGAGAGCATCGGCAAAAAAATGCAAGATTACTTCGACATCAACAGTAGAATTCAGGTGGCGGTGATAAGTTCTGGATAATTCTTCGGTTGTTTCCCTCTGATTAACCAAATTGCCATTATGGGCCATCGCAATCCCGTATGGTACACCGGTCCAGACCGGTTGAGAATCTTCGTGGCTGTAATTACCGGATGTAGGGTAGCGGGTATGACCGATACCCAAGTTGCCCAGTAGCCGCGTCATATTTCGCTCATCAAAAATATCACGTACAAGACCAACGCCCTTTTTTGTATGAAAACGATTATTACAAGTAATTATTCCCGCCGCATCCTGTCCTCGGTGCTGAAGCTGGATCAAGCTTTCATATAATTCTGACGCGACCGGAGTGTGAGATTTAATGCCAACTATACCGCACATCTACTTTTGTAACTCCACCAGTCGGGATGCCAGACCTTTATAGTTCTGGGGCAGCAGGTTCAGTAGCAATAAACGTTCGTTTTCGGGTATGTCCAGATCTGCGATAAATGAACGAATACTTGCTTTATCAATAGAATGGCCGCGGGTCAATTCTTTCAATTGTTCGTAAGCATCGCTCCGGCCGCTTTTTCGCAGGATCATCTGGATCGCCTCCGCCAACACTTCCCAGTGCTCCTCGAGCTCCCGGTTAATTACGGTCTTATTGATAACAAGTCTCTGCAAACCGTTAATAATGTTTTTTATTGCCAGCAGGGAATGGGCCAACGGCACACCCTGAGTCCGCAGAACGGTGCTGTCAGTTAGATCGCGCTGGAGGCGCGAGACGGGCAGTTTTAGCGCCAGATGATTCAGCAGGGCATTGGCGATACCAAGGTTACCCTCGGCATTCTCAAATTGAATCGGATTAATTTTGTGGGGCATGGTGCTGGAACCGACTTCGCCGGCCACTTTTTTCTGCTGGAAAATGCCACGGCTGATGTAAGTCCATACATCCCGGCATAAATCGATCAATATGGTATTGACCCGAATCAGGGCCTGGTAACTGGCTGCCAGATTGTCGTGGGGTTCGATTTGGGTGGTAAGTAGGTTCGGTACCAATCCCAGCGATTTGACAAAGCGGACCGTGAAAGCCAGCCAGTTTACCTGCGGGAAGCTGATTTGATGTGCAGCCCAGGTACCACTGGCGCCAGCCAGTTTTCCTGTTAAAGTTATGCTCCGCAGTGCCTGCATCTGCTGCTGGAGGCGGGAGGCAAAGACCGCCAGCTCCTTGCCAACTGTTGTTGGTGTGGCTGGCTGGCCGTGGGTCAACGACAAAAGAGTTATCTGCTTATAGCGTCGGGCCAGTGTCCGCAGATTTCGATACAGTGATTTCAGCCCGGGCAGGTAAATATGTTTCAGGGCCTCTTGCCACATCAGGGAATAAGCCAGATTATTTATGTCTTCGGACGTGAGAGCGAAATGAATCCAGGGGGATAATTTATTTAATCGTGTGTTTTGGAACTGTTCCCGTAAATAGTACTCGACAGCCTTTACATCATGATTAGTCTGCTTTTCAATTTCCTTGACTTTTTGTGCTTTGGCCGGGGAAAAAGTTCTGTAATATTTCCGCAGTTGAGTCTGGTATAAAGTTGACAGGGGCGCTAAAGCCGTAAAGTTTTTTTCTTTACTGAGAGCAATCAGATATTCGATCTCGATTTTTATCCGGTATCTGATC
>SDBU01002670.1_pt1 | contig 23462 bp, 20 predicted proteins | sample 2277071 | NCBI WGS metagenome assembly SDBU01 (sample SAMN10397929, study PRJNA504765) | marine sediment metagenome | isolation source: marine sediment core GS08_GC12, 126 cmbsf | place: Arctic Ocean: Gakkel Ridge, Loki's castle | collected 2008 | reverse complement strand
AATACAGGAAATGCTTCGAACCCTTACTCCCAGGGGTGCGACGGGTGCCATTCGGAGATCTGTTGGCTCTGGAGGACGCCCTGAAAGACGAGAAGGTGGCCGGGTTTATCCTGGAACCCATCCAGGCAGAGGCAGGAGTGATAGTTCCCCCCGACGGGTACCTCCGGGGTGTCCGCGAACTTTGCACGCGCTACGGGACGCTCATGATCGCCGATGAGATTCAAACCGGCTTCGGACGCACGGGCAAGAACTTCGCCTGCGAACACGAGGACGTAACGCCCGATGTGATGTGTCTCTCCAAGACGCTGGGAGGCGGCATCATGCCCACCGCGGCCTTCATAAGCACCGAGGAGGTATGGGACAAAGCCTACGGCTCGCAGGACACGTGTCTCCTGCACACCTCCACCTTCGGGGGCAACACCCGAGCCTGCGCCGCAGGTCTGGCCGCCATCCAGGTGCTGGTGGAGGACAACCTGGCCCAGGCAGCGGCGGAGAAAGGCGAGTACTTGCTGGGGCGGGTCAAGGAGGTCGCCGAGCGCTACCCAATGATCAAGGCAGTCCGCGGGAGGGGGCTCCTCGTCGGTCTGGAGTTCACCGAGGTGGAAGGCGGCATCCTCAGCGCCCTATCAGGAGGCGCGGTCACCGAGATGGCCAAGGAGTACCTGGCGGCCATGGTGTCTGGGGCGCTCTACCGGGACCACAATGTGATCACCGCCTACACGCTGAACAACCCCAACGTGATCCGGCTGGAGCCGCCGCTCATCGTGACCAAGGAGCAGCTCGACTACGTGGCGGACGGGCTGGACCAGATCTTCGCCAAGCACGGGGATTTCCTCAGCATGTCGCTCTCCAGTGCCGGGACCATGCTCAAGGGGATGCTGAGGCGATAGCGAGCGCGGCTTCGCAAACCAATTCGCGAGGAGGCGTCCATGAGCGACGGCTGGAAGGAGCTCCTGAAGGCGGACCCCACCGAGTGGCTCCTGGAGCCGGACCCGGACAACCCTGGGGTGCGCTACTTTGCCCTGACCGATCTGCTCGAACGTCCGGCGGATGACCCCCAGGTGGTCGTCGCACAGCAGGCGATCATGGAGACCGGCCCGGTGCCAGCCATCCTGGCCCAGCAACACCGCGACGGCTACTGGGTGAAGCCGGGGCCGGGCTACAACCCCAAGTACCGAAGCACAGTGTGGTCGGTCATCCTGCTGGCCCAGTTAGGAGCTGACGGTACCGACCCTCGAGTGCGTGTCGGGTGCGACTATCTGCTGGACAAGTCTCCAGCTAAGAACGGGGCGTTCTCCATCCAGAGCACCCCCTCTTCGGCGATCCTCTGCCTGGGAGGGAACCTGGGGGCGGCGCTGCTCGACCTGGGCTGGCTGGGAGACGGGCGCCTGGACAGCGGGCTGGATTGGCTCGCCCGCGCCACGACGGGTGAGGGCTTCGGCCCCAAGGAAGGGCAGGAGCGATTCCACTACCTCAAATCCGGGACTTCGGGCCCTGGCTTCCTGTGTTCCGGAAACAACCGCATGCCCTGCGCCTGGGGAGCGGTGAAGGTGATGCTGGCCTTTGGGAAGCTGCCCTCCAGCGCCCGCACGCCCGCCATCCAGGCGGCCATCGAAACCGGCATCGACTTCCTTTTGAGCCGCGATCCCGCCACGGCCGACTATCCGGCCGGTTGGAGCGACAAGCCCAGCCAAAGCTGGTTCAAGTTCGGCTTCCCCATCTTCTACGTGACCGACGTGCTGCAGAACCTGGAAGCCCTGGCCAGCCTGGGCGTAGGCCCCGACCCGCGCCTCGATGCCGCGATTGAGCTCGTGCTCTCCAAGCAGGACGCCCAGGGCAGGTGGAAGCTGGAGTACACCTACAACGGCAAGACGTTCGCGGACATCGAAGAGAAAGGCAAGCCCAGCAAATGGGTCACCCTGCGCGCCCTTAGGGTCCTGAAAGCGCTGCGCAGTCAGTGAAGGCCGATCCCTCCTACTTCGTCCGTAACTCGGACGTACAGTGGGCGCAACGAACAGCTTTGATGGGGATGGTGGACAGACAGTACGGACACTCCTTCGTGGTCGGCTCAGCAGGTGCTTCCTCCTCCGCGCGCCTCAGTCGATTCATGCTGCGGATGATCATGAACAGCACCAAGGCCACGATCAGGAAGCTGATCAGCGCGTTTATGAACACTCCATAGTTGATGGTGACCGCGCCCGCCGCCTGAGCCTCCACCAGCGAGGTATAAGGTGGACCCGGAGAGCCGGCGCTTAACAGAATGAAGAGATTGGCGAAATCCACGTTCCCCAACAGCAGGCCGATGGGGGGCATTATCACATCGCTCACCAGCGAGTTGACGATGGTGCTGAAGGCGGCGCCGATGATGATGCCCACCGCCATGTCCATCACGTTGCCTCGCGTAGCAAACTCCTTGAACTCCCTGATCATCCCGGTCTCCTTCAAGTAGAGATTCTCCTAGACCGCTCAGAAGCCTACAATCTCCCCAGATTCATCGTGGAGAACTCATCCCAGGCGTACTTCAGCGGAGTCCACCACCGGTCACGGCCGATGCAGCGGAAATAGGGCGGCCGGATGGCCCGGATCAGGTCGCCGATCTTGTAGCGAGGCAGAATCAGCGTAGAGGCGATGAGGCTGCCCATCTCGCCGGGTCGCATCTCGTGCAGCATCTTGGTACCCGAGCGGGTCTCCACCTCCATGAAAAAGAGATCGTAGTTGGGCACCCACGCCCGCTTCTCGTCCATCTGCTGGCCGAACATCCCCTCGGTGGCCCCGTAAATCTCCCGGATGGCGGCGGGGCCGTAATAAGCCCGCAGCCCGGGCACGTAGCGCGTATTGATCCCCGGCACGCTGCCCAGGGTCATCACCTGCGTCTTCCACAGGTCCTTGGGGCGGACCTTGTGCTCCTGCCGCAGGTAGCGCGCGAACATGATCGCCGTCGGCGCCACGCCGCCCACCAGGGTCACATTCTCGCCCTTGCACTTCCGGTAGGCCAACTCGAAGCGGTTCTCCCAATCCCTGATGGTCTTACCCCCGCCCAGAGCGTCGATCTCGTCCTGGCTGGGCACCGAACTGACCGGCGTGGAGGCCGACACGTATTTGGTGTAGATACCGGAGCTGTAGCCATATTCCAGGTCCCTGTCCCCCGCCTTCACCGTCCCCACCACTGAAGGAAAGTTCAGGTTCAGGTTGACTCCCTGGAACACATCATAGCTGCCGGTGCTGACCACGAAGTTCATCACCGCCCTTCCGGCGCTGGCCCGCATCTTCAGGTCGGTGGGGGTCATAGGGATGAACTTCGACTCGCCCTTCGTCGTGCCTCGGGTTATGGCCCAGCCGATCGGCTCCTCGGTGAGGAGAAGGCTCGTCTCGCCGGCCATCACCCTCCGGATCAGAGGCCGGAAGTTCTCGTAAGTGGCCACCGGGAAGGCTCGCCGGTAGTCCTCAATGCTCCCCACCCCGGCGGCGCCGTACTGAGCGCCGTATTCCGTGTGGGCATAGCCCCTCAGCAGGTTCTCCAGCACCTTCTCCTGGGTCTTCGCCGGATCCTCGAGCGAGTCGTGCCAGGGCTGGAGCATCGCCTTCAGCATCTCTTGCGGGGACCGCGCGCCTTCGGCTCCCATCGACCTTCCTCCTGGACCGAAATGGTTGGCTAGGAACGCCTTGCGGCAGTCTATCAGACCGCCCACATCGGGGCAAATCGAGGCAGGCGCCCTGGGGCCCGGCGAGGCCCGGCAGCGGATGCCACTTCTACGACACCGCCCCTATCCAGATGACGCCCAGCACGGCGGTGATGGCCCCCGCCCATTGGGCGGGGGTTAAACGCTCCTTCAGGAAAATCCTGGCCAGAAGCAAGAGGACAAGGGACCCACTGGAAGTCACCGGAACTACCAGCGAGGCTTGTCCCAGCCCAAGAGCTACCACGATGCTCAAAGCACCGGCCACCATGAACAGGTTTCCCAGGACCATGATTGGGAAGGGACGGCTCCGCATGGGTGTCCGCAGGTCGAACCGATTGAAGAGAAGCCAGATCAGGGAAACCAGCACCCGGTTGACCGCTTCGCCGAATATATAGGTCTGGGTCCCCACCAAGTCGATGCCCCATTTGCTCACCATGTTTCCCGTCCCGAAGATGATGGCGCAGCCTAAGGCGAGCGGGAGCCACCTCATAACCGGAACATGCTCTTTGTCCTTCTCCCCTTGCCACGCCATGAGCCCGATCCCCGCCAATATCACCGTGATGGCAGCCCTCTGAGACCAATCGGTGCTCTCGCCCAGTATGAGAGCCGCCGAGATCAAGGTGAAGATGGGATAGCTGGCCATCACCGTCCCCACCAAAGACACCTTTCCAGCCTGAATGGCCCTGAAGTACAGGTTGTCCCCCAGAGGGTGGAGAATGGATGAGGCCATGGCAATCAGCATGTAGTTCCACAGGATATCACCCGTCAGGAAGGCATAGGGGACCCAGACAACGACGCTGAGCACAGTGTACACCAGATAGGCCAGGATGCGGGGCATCCGAACGAGGCCCGCCTTGAGCATAACCTGGCCTGCTCCCCACAGGACCGCCGTCCCCAGGGCGTAGAACAGCCAGGTCGGCATCACGCCCACCCTATCCAGATGATGCCCAGCGAGGCGGCCATGGCCCCCGCCCATTGGGCGTGGGTCAAATGCTCCTTCAGGAAAATCCTGGCCAGAAGCAGAGTGGCAAGGGACGCGCTGGAAGCGACGGGGGCGACCAAAGAGGCTTGCCCCAGTTCCAGAGCTATCACTATACTCAAGGCTCCGGCCACCATGAACAGGTTTCCCAGGACCAGGACAGGAAACCGGTCGCTGCGGATCGGCTGCCGGAGGCTGGTTCGATTCAGAGGCAGCCAGACCATCGAGATCAGCACCCGATTGATGGTCTCGCCCAAGATGTAGGTCTGGTTTCCTACCAGATCGATGCCCCACTTGCTCACCATGGTTCCCGTCCCGAAGATGATGGCGCAGCCTAGGGCGAGCGGGAGCCATCTCCTAACCGGAACGTGCTCTTTGCCCTTCTCCGTTTGCCACGCCATGAGCCCAATCCCCGCCATGATCACCGCGATGGCGGCCCTCTGAGACCAATCGGTGCTCTCGCCCAGTATGAGGGCGGCCGAGATCAAGGTGAAGATGGGACCGGTGGCCATCACCGTTCCCACCAGAGATACCTTGCCAGCCTGAATGGCCCTGAAGTACAGCAGGTCCCCCAGAGGGTGGAGAATGGAAGAAGCCATGGCGATCAGCATGTAGTTCCACAGGATATCACCTGTCAGGAAGGCGTAGGGGACCCAGACAACGACAGTGAGCACGGTGTACACCAGATAGGCCAGGATGCGGGGCATCCGAACGAGGCCTGCCTTGAGCATAACCTGACCTGCCCCCCACAGGACCACCGTCCCCAGGGAGTAGAACAGCCAGGGCGGCATCACGCCCACCCTATCCAGATGATGCCCAGCGAGGCCGTCACCGCTCCCCCCCACTGGAGCGAGGTCAACTTCTCCCGGAGGACGAGGTGGGCCAGGAACAGGGTCACGAGGGTGCATCCGCTGCTGACGGGGAAGACCAGGGAGGAGGGGCCGGTCTCCAGGGCGGTGAAGATGGACAGGAAAGCGATCACGAAGAAGACCCCGCTCGCCACTAAGAGGGGCAGGCCGCGGCCGGTCCACTCCCATGCGCGAGCCTGGCCGCTCATGAGCAGCCACGCCGTCGAGATCCACACCTGGTTTAGCGATGCCCCAAACGTGAAGGTGAGGCCTCCGGCATCAACCACGCCCCACTTGGCCAGAAATCCCCCCACCCCGAAGGCGAGCGCGGTCACCAGGGACATGGGAAACCACGACATAAGACGAGCTGAGCGGTCTCCCAGACCCCCGGGGGTCCAACTCATCAACAGCGTGCCCCCGATGATGAGGCCGATACAGATCTTCTGGGCCGCCGTGGTCATCTCTCCCATGAAGATGGCTGCCAGTATAACCGTGAACATGGGATAGCTGGCCACCACCGTCCCCACCAGAGACATGGGGCCCCCTTCCGCGGCCCGGAAGTAGAAGATGCGTCCCAGGCAGGAGATCAGAGACAAGATCATGACCAGGGGAAGGTAGCCGAGCCGGGCCGTGCCGGTCAGGAGGACAAGGGCCACGACGATACAAACGTTAACCGCGGAGATGACGAAGTAGGCAACCGAGGGATGGGCTCGAGTCAGAGCCACCTTGAGGAAGATCTGGCCAACGCCCCAGCCCAAGGCTGACAGCAATGAGAGACCAAGCCACAGGGGCAAAGTTAGCCTCCTCGTCGGAGCCCGTTCGGGCCGATAAAAGATATCATAATCGAGGGACCCGTGCCAGGGGAACCATCTTGGCGCAGGGAGCTACACCAACTCTTGCAGCTTCTCCCAGAGGAGCAGGTTCTGCTCCGCGAAAGCGTCGAGGTCGCTTTTCACCGCTCGCGCAGGCTCTTCCACCGCACGGATGAGGTCGGCGACAGGCTCCAACTCGTAGGATGGCTTGGACAGAGCGAGCCCTCCCACCTGTAAATCGAACCCGCCCAGGCGCTTGCGGGTGAAATAGCCCTGATCGGTCAGGTAGTCGGTGACCCGAGCCAGGATCACGAAGTCAGGATAGGGCACCCCGCCTCCGACCACGTCACTGACCAGATCGTCGGCCCATCTCGCCCCCTCTCCCTCGGAGAGCTTCCGCCACAGGGCGCCTTCCAATCCCCCTAGGCTCTCGGGTGGCGCCTTCGGCCCCATCTCCACCAGCGCGACTTCATCCTGTCTCAGAAACCCTCGCCGCACTGCGGTGCCCAGATAGATGTATCGATCGCGCGCCATGCCTACCAGTGCCGCCGCCAGCGAAGCCCTGGCCAGCGACGCCTCATCCACCCGGGTGTCTCTCCAGGGCAGCTCCCAAGCTCCATCGCCCGCCCTCACGAAAAGGTCTCCGAAGAGCACCACCAGGGCGCTATACGGCAGCTCGGTTGGAGTCCTGCCCTCCGTCATCATCTCCCCTCCGGGGGAAAGCGTGGATCAGCGATGGAAGCCGGGACCGACCTATGACTCGTCGCCCTGCTTGCCCTCCGCATGGATCAAGCCGTACTCCAGGCTATCGCTGAGCGCCAGCCAGCTGGCCTCGATGATGTTGGTGCCGCTCCCCACAGTGGTCCAGCTCCTGTCCAGGCCCTCGGCGTAGATGAGCACCCGGGTCTGCGCCCTGGTTCCGGCGGTCTCATCCAAGATGCGTACCTTGTAATCTCGCAGATGGATATCCTCCAATTGTGGATAGAGCGGAAGGAGGGCTTTTCGGATGGCCGAATCCAGGGCGTTCACCGGCCCGTTCCCGTCGGCCGCCGTGTGCATCACTCGATCGCCTACCCTGACCTTGATCGTGGCCTCGGAGATCACGTCGCCCCCGCTTCGCGTCTCCACCAGCACGAAGAAGTCCATGAGCTCGAAAGGAGGCACATAGTCGGGCTGCGTGCGACGGATGAGGAGCTCCAACGAGCCGTCCGCCGCCTCGAACTGGAACCCTTGGTTCTCCAACTCCTTGATATGCTGCAGGATGTTTCTGGCTCGCTCGCTCTGTGGCGTGAGATCGATGCCCATCTCGCGCGCCTTCTGAAGGACGTTGCTCCGCCCCGAAAGCTCCGAAACCACTACCCGCATCTCGTTGCCCACCAAAGCCGGGTCGATGTGCTGGTAGCTCTCCCCCCATCGGGCCATGGCCGCCGCGTGGACCCCCCCTTTGTGAGCGAACGCGCTCCTGCCCACGTACGGAAGGCGCGGGTCCGCTCGCATGTTGGCCATCTCGCTGACGAAATGCGAGATGTCGGTGATCCGACTCAGCTGATCGTCGCTCATCACGTCGATGCCCATCTTGAGTTTCAAGGCAGGGATGATCGAACAAAGGTTGGCGTTGCCGCACCGCTCGCCGTAGCCGTTGATGGTCCCCTGCACCTGGGTCGCCCCATGCTCCACCGCGGCCAAGCTGTTGGCCACCGCCAATTCCGAATCGTTATGGGCGTGGATCCCCAGGGGCACATCGATCTTCGCACGCACCTCGTCCATGATCCCGGTCAAAGTGGGGGTCACCACCCCCCCATTGGTGTCACACAAGGCCACCGTCTCCGCCCCGGCCGCCCCCGCCACCTCCAAAGTCCGCAGCGCATAGTCCGGATTGGCCAGGTAGCCATCGAAGAAGTGCTCCGCATCGTAGATCACCCTCAGGCCCTTGGCCCGCAGATAGCGCACCGTATCCTCGATCATCCTGAGGTTCTCGTCCAGGCTGGTGCGCAACACCTCGGTGACGTGCAGATCCCAACTCTTGCCCACCACCGTCGCCACCCGGGGCGCCGCGACCAGAACCGCGGCGATGCTCGCGTCTTCATCCACCGGCAGCTTGGCCCGTCGGGTGCTGGTGAAGGCCGCAACGACCGAGTTCAGCAGCCTGAGATTCCTAACCCTCTCGTAGAATTCCATATCCTTGGGATTCGATCCCGGCCACCCACCCTCGATGTAGTGGATGCCCAGCTCGTCCAGCTTGGCCACGATCTTGAGCTTGTCGGCCAAGGAGAACGATATCCCCTCGGACTGGGACCCATCCCGCAAGGTGGTGTCGTAGAGCTGCACTTCTCCCATGATCTAGCCCTCCAGAATCTCCCGGGCGATGAACTCCCCCATCTTTCTGGTACCCACCTTCTGGTTTCCAGGGCTCATGATGTCATAGGTGCGGAAGCCCTTGTCGAGCACCCGCGACAGGGCATCCTCGATGGCCCTGGCCTCTGTGTCCAGATCCAGCGAGTACCTCAAAAGGAAAGCGCCGCTCAGGATGGTGGCGATGGGGTTGGCCTCGTCCTTGCCCGCGTGGCGCGGCGCCGACCCGTGCGAGGGCTCGTAAACGCCCAGTTTTCCCGCCCCCAGGGAGGCGGAGGGAAGCATGCCCAAAGATCCGGCCAGCATCGAGGCCTCGTCGCTCAGAATATCGCCAAACATGTTATTGGTCACCATCACATCGAACCAGGTGGGGGACTTGATCAAATACATGGCGGCCGCGTCCACGAACAGATGATCCAGCTCCACGTCCGGATTTCGCTCGCCCATCCTGATGGCCACCTCGCGCCACAACTGGGACGACGCCATCACATTGGACTTGTCGACCGAGGTGACCTTGTTCCTCCGCTTCCGCGCCAGGTCGAAGGCCACTTGGAGGATGCGCTCTACCTCCGGAACGGTGTAGATATCGGTGTCGAAGGCCGTCTCCACCCCATCTCGCACCTCCCGGCCGCGAGGCTGGCCGAAGTAGATGCCCCCGGTGAGCTCCCTCACCACCACCAGGTCGGTGCCCCGCACCACCTCCTCGCGCAGCGGCGAGGAGTGAAGCAGAGTATCGTAGAGCTTCACCGGCCTCAAGTTGGCGAACAGTCCCAGCTCCTTGCGCAGGCCCAGAAGCCCCTGCTCGGGGCGAACCGCGCCCGTCAAGTCGTCCCACTTGGGGCCGCCCACCGCTCCCAGAAGCACCGCATCGCTTCTCTTGCACAGGTCCAAGGTCTCCTGAGGCAACGCCGAGCGAGTGGCATCGATAGCCGCCCCCCCCACAAGGGCTTCCTGGAAGGAGAACTCGTGGCTGAACCTCTGGGCGACGGCCTCCAGGACCCTCACCGCCTCCACGATGATCTCGGGCCCGATGCCATCGCCGGGCAGAACGGCGATCTTCGCTTTCACGTCACTAACCTCCGAATGTAGATGTGATCTATGATCCGCGGAACGGTCGCTCACTCCCGGTCGGCCTTCCGCTGAACGTAAGGGATGAGGCCGCCAGCCTCGATGATCTCCAGCATGAAAGGCGGGAAGGGCCGAGCGTGGTGCACGCTTCCCGTATCCAGGTTCCGGATCTCGCCGGTGATGAGATCCACCTCCAAGGTATGGCCCATTTCGGCCTCCGCCGCCACTTGGGGAGATTCCAGGATCAGCAGGCCGATGTTGATAGCGTTGCGGAAGAAGATGCGAGCGAAGCTCTCCGCGATCACGCAACCGATGCCGGCCCCCTTCAATGCCATCGGCGCGTGTTCCCGGGAGGAGCCGCACCCGAAGTTGCTGGTGGCCACAATGATGTCCCCCGGCTCGACTCGCCGGATGAAGTCCTGGTCGATGTCCTTCATGCAATGCCGTCCCAACTCCTCGACGGTGGAGACGTTGAGGTAGCGGGCGGCCACGATGGCATCCGTGTCGATGTTGGCGCCGTATTTGTGCACTTTGCCTCGCAGTTTCATCCCATCACCTCCTCCGGGCCACCGATCCTGCCCAGGACTGCCGAAGCCGCCGCTACCGCCGGCCCGGCCAGGTAGACCTCGCTTTGGGGGCTTCCCATCCGCCCCACGAAGTTCCGATTGGTGGTGGAAACGCACCGCTCCCCCGCAGCCAGGACGCCCATGTGTCCGCCCAGGCACGGCCCACAGGTGGGGGTGCTGACCGCGGCGCCGGCCTCGATGAAGGTCTCCATCAATCCCTCCCGGAGCGCGTCCAAGTAGATGGTTTGAGTCCCCGGGATTACTATGCACCGCACGTAGGGGGCCACCTTCCGACCGCGCAGGATCTCCGCAGCCATCCGCAGGTCGGAAAGCCGCCCATTGGTGCACGAGCCGATCACCACCTGATCTATGGGCAACTTGTCCGCCCGGCTCAAAGGTCGCACGTTGCTAGGCAGGTGCGGGAAGGCCACCTGCGGCTCCATGCCGGCCACGTCGTATTCGATGATGCGCGTGTAGCTGGCACCCCGATCGGCCTCGTAGACGGTATACTCGCGCTCGGCCCTGGGACGAACGTAGTCGAGGGTGATCTCATCCACCTCGAACAGTCCCGCCTTGCCACCCGCCTCAATGGCCATGTTGGAAACGGTGAGGCGATTGTCCATATTCAACCGCCCCACCGCTTCACCTCCGAATTCCAGAGCTTGATACAGGGCGCCATCCACCCCCAGATCCCCTATCAGGCGCAGGATCACGTCCTTGCCCCCCACCCAACGAGGGAAAGTCCCCCGCAAGTTGACCCGGATGGTGGGAGGCACCTTCATCCATATCTCGCCCATGGCCATGGCCACGGCGATATCGGTGCTTCCCATGCCGGTGGCGAAAGCCCCCAGCGCTCCATAGGTGCAGGTGTGAGAATCGGCGCCCACCACCACATCGCCCGGGAGCACCCAGCCCTGTTCCGGAAGCAGGGCGTGTTCGATTCCCGCCTTCCCCACCTCTCTGTACTTGGTGAGGCCTTGCTCCCTGGCGAAGTCGCGGAGCACCTTCGCCTGCTCGGCCGATTTGATATCCTTATTGGGTGTAAAATGATCCGGGACCATGATCACCGCATCCTTGTCGAAAACTTCGTCGCGGCCCAGGCGTCTGAACTCGCGAATGGAGATGGGCGCCGTGATGTCGTTGGCCAGCACAACGTCCACCCGCACGTTGACGAATTCCCCGGCGGACACGGCGTCGCGCCCGCAGTGAGCAGCGAGGATCTTCTCGGCCATAGTCATAGGCATGGGACTAGGCTCCTTTCTTCGACGACGGGGAGGTCCTATCTCGCTGATAGGTCAGGAGTTTATTCAAGGCGTTCATATAGGCCTTGGCGGAGGCCACGATGATGTCAGTGTCGGCGGCGCTGCCCGAGAAGATACGACGGCCGCCCTCAGCCTCGAAGCCCGCATCGGTTCCCATGCCTTCCGGCGTCTGGATGCGAATGGTCACTTTCCCCTGAGCATCGATTCCCTCGGTCACCGCCCGCACCGAGAACTCGATCAGATCATTGGGCACATCCACGATGCGGTTGATCGCCTTGCAGACGGCGTCCACCGGGCCGGCCCCGATGGCGGCGTCCGAGAGCACCTGCCCCAGAGGGTCACGAAGACGCACGGTGGCCGTCGGCACGCTGTGATCCCCGCACGACACCTGGACCCGCTCCAAGGAGTAGACCTCATCGGGCGTATAGATCTCATCAGCGATGATGGTCTCGATGTCTCGATCCGATACGACCTTCTTCTTGTCCGAAAGCTCCTTGAACCTCTCGAACACCCGGTTCATGTCTTCCGGCGATAGACCGCCGTAGCCCAACTCCCCCAGCTTCACCCGGAAAGCATGGCGCCCCGAGTGCTTGCCCAGCACCAGATTGCTGGCCGTGAGCCCGATCGTCTCCGGGCCCATTATCTCGTAGGTCAGCGAATGCTTCAACACGCCATCCTGGTGGATCCCCGCCTCGTGGGCGAAAGCGTTGGCCCCCACGATGGCCTTATTCGGCTGAACCGCTATGCCGGTGTAATTGCTCACCATCCGGCTGGCCGGGTAGATCTGAGTGGTATCTACCCCCGTAGTAACGTTGAAGAACTGGGGCCGGGTGTGAATGGCCATCACCACCTCCTCCAGGGAGGTGTTGCCGGCCCGTTCGCCCAGTCCATTGATGGTGCATTCCACCTGGCGCGCTCCCCTGAGCATCGCCTCCAGGCTGTTGGCCGTGGCCAGTCCCAGGTCATTGTGGCAATGTACCGAGATCACGGCCTTGTCGATGTTGGGCACGTTCTCGCGGATACCCTGGATGAGGTCCCCGAACTCGCTCGGCGCACGGTAGCCCACTGTATCGGGGATGTTGACCGTGGTCGCCCCGGCGTCGATGACCGCCTCAAGCACCTCGTACAGGTAGACCGGGTCACTGCGCCCCGCATCCTCCGGAGAGAACTCCACATCATCCGTGTAGCCCTTGGCATGAGACACCATATCCTGGGCGATCTGAAGGACCTCCTCACGAGTCTTGCGCAGCTTGTGTTCAAGGTGGATATCCGAGGTGGCGATGAACGTGTGAATCCGCGGCTTCTCCGCGAACTTGACCGCTTCCCATGCCCGGTCTATATCCTCCACGCGCGCTCGAGCCAGGCCAGCGATGATGGGCCCTTCCACCTCCAGGGCGACGCGGCGGACGGCCTGAAAGTCTCCCTCAGACGAGATGGGAAATCCAGCCTCGATGATGTCCACCCCCAGCCGCGCCAACTGCTTGGCGATATCGACCTTCTCCTCCTCGTTCAGAGTGGCGCCCGGAGATTGCTCCCCGTCCCGCAAAGTGGTGTCGAAGATCAGCACCCTGTCCATGATTTGCCTACCTCCATCCCGGAGCCGAAGCCCCAACGGCTTCCGACCCCGACCGCTCCGCTCCCGTCCCGGACTCCCACAACCTCGTCCCTACTCGTTGAGCCAACTCATCATGGCGCGAAGTTTCTTCCCCACCCGCTCGATCAGGTGATCCTGATCCATCCGACGCATCGCATTGAAGCTGGGGCGCCCCGCCTGATTCTCCAGGATCCACAGGCGGGCGAAGGTGCCGTCCTGAATATCAGCCAGCAACTGCTTCATGACCTTGCGGGTATCATCGTTGATCAGCTTCGGCCCAGCGTAGTAATCGCCAAACTCGGCGGTATCGCTGATAGAGTGGCGCATATAGGTCAAGCCGCCCTGATAGATCAAATCCACGATAAGTTTGAGCTCATTCAGGCACTCGAAATAGGCCAGCTCCGGCTGGTAGCCCGCCTCCACCAAGGTCTCGAAGGCAGCCTTAATGAGAGCGCTGGTGCCGCCGCACAGCACCGCCTGCTCCCCGAACAGATCGGTCTCCGTCTCCTCCTTGAACGTGGTCTCCAAGACCCCCGCTCGGGTGCAACCGATGCCCCTTGCATAAGCCAGGGCCACGTCCTTCGCCTGGCCCGACAGGTCCTGGTACACGGCGAACAGGCCGGGCACGCCCCTTCCCTCCACGAACAGGTTGCGCATTATGTGCCCAGGGGATTTAGGGGCCACCATGCTCACGTCCACATCGGGCGAGGGGATCACCTGGCTGTAGTGGATGTTGAAGCCGTGGGCGAACATCAGGGTATCCCCCGCTCCCAGGTACGGCTCGACCGAATCGAGGTACACCTCTCGGTGAAGCTGCTCGGGGAGCAACATCATGACCACGCTTGCATCTTTGCAGGCATCGACCACCGTGGCCACCTCCAGCCCCGCATCTTGAGCCTTGGACCAGGACTTACTGCCCTCGTAGAGGCCTACCACCACGTCACACCCGCTGTCCTTCAAGTTCAGGGCATGTGCGTGGCCCTGGCTCCCGTAGCCGATGACGGCGATCCTCCGCCCCGACAGCAATCCGAGATCCGCATCTGCATCGTAGTAGACCTGTGCCATTTCGTTCCCCTCTCTTTTTGTGTGTTTATCTTTGCGAGCCCGTTGGTGACCACGAGCCGCGACTACTCCGCCACCCCGCGCATCATACTCACCCGCCCCGTGCGGGCCAGCTCCTTGATTCCAAACTGACGAAGCAGGCGGATGATCGAATCGACCTTGTCTTCCTCGCCGGTGATCTGGATCACCATCGAGTCCATCGCCACGTCGATGATGTTGGCGCGGTAGACATCCACCAGCTGCATGATCTCTCCCCGGGTCTCCGACGTGGTGGCCACCTTTATCAGGGCCAACTCGCGGTTCACGGTGGGGAGACGAGTCACATCCGTGACCTGGATGACGTTCACTAATTTGTACATCTGCTTGACCGCCTGATCCACGGTCTGCTCGTCTCCCTCCACCACGATGGTCATGCGAGAAACCTGGTTGGACTCGGTGGTGCCCACGCTCAGGCTGTCTATATTGAAGTTGCGCCGCCGAAACATCGACGCCACCCGGTTGAGCACTCCCGGCTTGTTCTCCACCAGCGCGACCAGGGTGTGTTTCATGTCATCTCCTCCCATTCCTCAGGACATGGTCGGCGAAGCATCTCCGAGATGGAGCTGCCAGGGCAGACCATTGGGTAGACATTTTCCTCCTTCTCCACCCGGAAATCGATGAGGGCAGGACCGTCCACGTTCATAGCGCTCTCGATAGCCGGACCCACCTCCTCCCTGGTCTGCGCTCGGAACCCGGCTATCCCGTAGGCCTCGGCGATCTTGATGAAGTCGGGGCCCGATATGGCCGTGCCTGAATAGCGCTTCTCGAAGAAGATCTCCTGCCACTGGCGCACCATCCCCAGATAGCCGTTGTTGATGATGGCGATCTTGAGCGGCAGGCGCTCCTGGACCACCGTGGCCAGCTCCTGGATGTTCATCTGGAACCCACCATCGCCGGTCGTGACCCATACCACCTCCTCAGGCCGGCCCACCTGCACCCCGATCCCCGCCGGCAGGGCGAACCCCATGGTGCCCAATCCCCCCGAGGTTATCAGGGTGTTGGGACGGTCATGGGTCACATACTGAGCCTCCCACATCTGATTCTGACCCACATCGCTGACCATGACAGCGTTCTCGCCGCCGATTCGACAGATCTCCTTAAAGATGAGAGGCGGCACCATCCTCTGCGACTCCCAGATCGCGATGTCCCGCGCCTCCGCCTCCCGTCGCCAGACTCCGATCTGGTCCAGCCAGGGCTGGTGGGTACTCCTCTCGATCAGCGGCAACAGCTCCTCCACAACCCTGCCGGCATCTCCCACCACCGAGAGATCCGCCTGGACCACCTTTCCGATCTCCGCCGGATCGGCGTCCACATGGATCAGTCGAGCCTCCGGAGCGAAGGTATGAACCGGGCCCGTGACACGGTCGCTGAAACGGGCGCCGATCACCAGCAGCAGGTCCGCGTTCTGGACCGCCATGTTGGCGTAGGCCATGCCATGCATTCCCACCATTCCCAGGCTCAACTCGTGGGATTCGGGCAGGGCGCTGATGCCCAGCAATGTGCTGACGAAAGGAATCTGCGCGAGCTCCACCAGCTCTCGTACGCCGTCGTGGGCTCCCGACAGCGTGATCCCGTGTCCCGCCATCAGCACCGGCTTCTCGGCCTGGTTTATCAGGCGAGCCGCCTCGGCCACAGCCTCCGGATCGGGCTCCACGATGGGCCGGAAACCGGGCCTCGACACGCTCTCCGGGTACTCGAATTCGGTCTTGTCCGCTTGGATATCCTTGGGCACGTCCACCAGCACCGGGCCGGGGCGGCCGGTGCGAACGACGTGAAACGCCTCCTTGATCACCGTGGCCAGCTCCTCGACCCGCCGAGGTTGGAAGTTATGCTTGGTGATAGGAAGCGTCACCCCAGTGATGTCCACCTCCTGAAACGCATCCTTTCCGATGGAGGCCGTTCCCACCTGCGCCGTTATGGCCAGCACCGGCGACGAATCCAGGTTGGCGGTAGCGATCCCGGTGACCAGGTTCGTAGCTCCCGGCCCCGACGTCGCAAAGCACACCCCCACCTTCCCCGTCGCCCTGGCATAACCGTCGGCGGCGTGCGCCGCTCCCTGCTCGTGGCGCGTGAGGATGGAACGGATAGGGTAATCATACAGCACGTGGTACAGGATGATGGCCGCCCCGCCAGGGATCCCAAAAATGGTGTCCACACCCTCTCTCAGGAGGCTCTCGCAGATGATCTGCGCACCACTCAGTTCCATTCTTTCCCCCTTCGTCATGATCGGAACACCGCCCCGGTGCTGGCCGATGTCACCATCTGGGCATAGCGGCGGGCGTAGCCGCCCAGGTCCCGGCCCTCCCAGGGAGCCAGCTGGCTCAGCCGCTCCTCGAGCTCCCCATCGCTCAATTCCGCTTCCAGCTTTTGGCCGGGGATATCTATGGAGATGATATCTCCATCCCGAAGGGCCGCCAGCGGCCCACCCTCAGCGGCCTCGGGCGAGATGTGTCCGATGGCAGCGCCCCGGGTGGCCCCCGAGAACCGGCCATCGGTCAAGAGCGCCACGTTGGCCTCCAATCCCATGCCCGAGAGAAGCGATGTGGGAGTCAACATCTCCCGCATCCCCGGCCCCCCTTTGGGCCCCTCGTAGCGGATCACCACCACCTGCCCCGCCTCGATCTGCCCCCCCATGATCGCCCTGGTCGCCTCCTCCTCGGAATCAAACACCCGAGCCGGCCCCCTATGCACCATCATGTCGGGAGCGACGGCTCCCTGCTTGACCACCGCGCCCTCCGGGGCGATGTTCCCGAACAGAATCGCCAGCCCGCCGGATGGCGAATAGGGGTCATCCAGCGAACGGATCACCGATCTGTCTTCGACTGCCCGGCCGGCCAGGTTCTCGCCAACGCCCCTCCCGCTCACCGTAGGCAGGCTCGAATCGATGAGGTCGCCCTTCGCCAGCTCCGCCATCACCGCCGGAATGCCGCCGGCGGCGTCCAGATCCTGGATGTGATGGTCCCCCGCGGGACTCAATTTGCACAGCTGAGGCGTCCTCCGGCTGATGGCATTAATCCCTTCCAGGGAAAGCGCCATCCCCAGCTCGCTGGCCACCGCCTGCAGGTGCAGCACCGTGTTGGTGGATCCCCCCAAGGCCATGTCCACCGCGAAGGCGTTATCAAACGCCTCCTGCGTCAGGATCCGCCCCGGCGTCAAGTCATCGCGGAGGAGTTCCATGATCTGCATCCCCGTCCGACGGGCCAGCGCCACCCTCGCCGAAGCGACGGCCGGGACGGTACCATTGCCGGGCAGCGCCATTCCCAACGCCTCCAGCAGGCAGTTCATGGTGTTGGCGGTGAACATCCCCGCGCAAGACCCACAGGTGGGGCAGGCCGCCCGCTCCAGGGCATCCAGATCCGCCTCATCCATCTTCCCTCCAGCCACGGCGCCCACTCCCATGAAGACGGTGCTTAGATCCACGTCCCGGCCCTGCCAGCGCCCGGCCAGCATGGGCCCGCCGCTCACCATTATGGCCGGAATGTCGAGCCGGGCCGCCGCCATGAGCATCCCCGGTATGATCTTGTCGCAATTGGGGATCAGCACAAGGGCATCGAAGGCGTGGGCCCTGGCCACCACCTCCACCGAATCGGCGATCAGCTCGCGGCTGATCAGCGAGTAATTCATGCCCTCGTGATTCATGGCGATCCCGTCGCACACGCCGATGGTCGAGCACTCGAAGGGGGTGCCTCCTCCCATGCGAACGCCATCTTTCGCCGCCTGGGCGATGCTCCGCAGGTGAATGTGCCCCGGGATCATCTCATTGTAGGAGTTGATGACCCCCACGAACGGGCGCGCCATCTCCTCGTCGGTGCACCCCAGAGCCCGAAGCAATGATCGGTGGGGTGCTCGCTCGATGCCCTTCTTCACGACGTCGCTTCGCATGGTTATCCCTCTCCCCTATAAGAAAAGTCCCGCCCCCAAGGGACGAGACTTTTCTCGCGGTACCACCCTCGTTGGTGCACGCAAGGCTCTCCCGCTAAACAAAAAGCTCCCTTCCCCCAAGGGACGGGAGCCAACCCGCGGTACCACCCTCGTTGATGCAGCGTCCTCGACGCACACCCACTCTCAGGCGCTATAACGGTCGCCAGCCGAGCCGAAACTACTGGGACACGGAATGGGACCCACCGCCATTCTCTCCGGTCCTTTCCCTTCGGTAGCTCCGGGGCGAGTTCGGGCCTTATCGGCCGCCGGCCTCACACCATTCGCCGGCTCGCTGTGGCCTAACCGGTCCTACTACTCCCCTTCGACGCCTTCCAATATACTGTTCCAAACAGTCTACCATACATCGTCGATTCTGTCAACCTTCCTGTGCGAGGCATCCGGAACGGTTGTCGCATCAGCCGCGCTACGACTGCGTGAAAGATACCTTCGCTAACCAACTAACCACAAAGCGCGTGTGACCGCCGCTGACCAGCCGCGCAAGCGGCGTCGGGTGGAAGCCCTTGTTGGGCGGCCATGAGCTAAGGAGAGGCTCCAGAGCTTCGAACTCTATCTTGATTCTTCTCGAGTCTTAAACGATCGCCATCCGGCACCATCCCAGCGAATACCTTGCGTACCAAACTCATAAGCGATCCACACTCCTGTAACTCGAGGTGGTAAGTTGGGTTCTGCTACAGGCAGGTGTTCAAGGTTTCCGGATAGATATGACTCGACCGACCACCGAGCGCCACCGAAGCTGACGAGTACAAACACATGGCGTTCAGCCGCGCCTGATTTATTAAGCTTGGCGAGTACATCTTCCCGTTGCGGACTAAGAAGGAACTCGCCAACCCATTCCGGCACCGCGCCACCCTGGGCATCAACCGCGCCACCGATTCCCCGGATTAGAAGGTGGACCTTGCCAGCGCCTGGCAAGCGCAAGCAGTAAGCGCTCGTAATGCCGAGTGACTCAAGTTTGTCTAACAGCTCCGCGTCATGCCGCTTAGTTAAATGGTTCACACGCACGTTACAGATTCCTTGATCTTCCAACTCCCGGAGAAGTTCCTCGATATGCTGCTCGATCTTGTTGACCTTAGCTTCCTTAGCGATCACAATCTTCCAGTCGCCCGCGATTGATAGCTGCAGCGGCCCCTTCTCAGGACCGGCATTCCATGTTTCAGCAAAGATCGGATCGACCGCACCAACACATTCAATCGCCATTTTAGGTGCATCCGCCGGCCCAACGCGGAGGTCATACATACTGCTCGCACTGCCGTCGTCGTTGATTGTAACGTCTTGCTTCAGTTCCTTCGCCAGAATTAGTCGTACCCCCTCTAGCCGTTCCCGCTCCTTCTCACCAGCCATATGCAAATCCTCACTTCGTATTTAGACTCTGCCGCAGTGAAGCCGCCTAACGGATGGCGCATCAGCCGGCGCCGGGTGCAACAACGTGCCCTTCAACCAAGGACATGAACCAAAGCCAAGGCCAGAAGCTATAAGATACTCGATCAGGCGGTCGGGTTCATGCGGTTGTTAGCACGCCTTACACACTACCTGCTGCCAGTTCCTGATACTCTCTAACGCATTGGTCAGTTTGGCGCTCAGCGGTATTGCCGCGCAAGTAGTGGGGCGAAAAATCACACTTCGACTTCCCGCCCCTATCAATTGTTCAAGTCTATCTCCTGGCCAAATCCATTGATCCATTAGCATAAAGCCATTGAGCCTGCGTAAACACAAGTCATTGAATTCAGATGCCCTTTCATCATGGATATTCACAGCAGTCGAGAGTATAATGCCATTTATGCAGTTACTATCGGATGCAATGACCAGTAAATTGGAGGTATTTGCTATATACTGACTTGCCTTGTGGGCTGCTACATTGGCAATCTGCTGCCAAGCCTCGATGCCTTCGAGTAAGACCGTATTCCCAGCCGGTACCAAATCCTCGCTTTCTCGCATAGCTTTCTCATCAATTCTATCTTGTTCTTTCTCTCGAAAATGCTTCACTTCAGCGTAGATTACCTCGTCATCCAGTTCAACCCGCAGATCAGGTTTCTCACGTATGGTAACTTTGAAACCATGACGAGAGAACATCAAGGCTGCGCTTGATTCAAAGACTAGATCGGTAAACACGTCTACGTTGCCTGCGTTGTTTACGAGTCTTTGCTTATAATCTGCAAGTCCCTCAATCCCTTCTTCTCTCAGCAGGGTTATCAAGCAATCTATTTGATCTTTCACTTATTTCCTCTTAATGCTTCACTGCATCAAGTTTCTTGACTTGCAAGGCGCGCTAAGTACACGCCGTGATAGGTTGGCTCAGACCTCCGATAATCCTTACAGTAACTTTTTGCTGAGCTTCTTCAGACTGACTAGATCACTTGGATAGATTGAAATCAATCTGATCCCGTGCTTCTTACAGATTCTTTGCTTTAGCCTTGTCTTCGCATCGTAATCAGGATTACCCTTAAAACCAAAGTACTCAATGAATATTCCAGCTACAAGAAAATCTGCCCTAAAATTCCCCTCTGGATAGTGAGGTTCTTTTTCGTGGGCAATTCCGCGACTATGAAGAAAATCGTCAATAGTTTTTTCACCCAACGACAAACATACATGCCCATCTTTTGCCAAACATTGCGTGCCTCGGCTAGTGCGTCGTGTTCCATTTTCAAGTACTCCTGCATCTACAAGAGCCTTAAGCCATGAACCAAACAACTCTTTAACGTGGTGAACACTTGGTTTCTTCTTCAGTAACTGGAGAAGAGCTAATCGCTCCTGATAGTCTAAACCTTGTAGATCGTCAACACCTTCCCCAGAGTTCTGATTTGGTACCCGTTGCAATGTGTCTGCCAAGTCTCGCAGGTAACTCAAAACCTGCTCTTCCGAAAGAGTATCTGAACCCTGAAAAAGTGCTTCTGTTAAACAAGGCTTACAAAAATCAAGATGATCGATTCCAAGACGTTGAACCAGGGAGGACGATAAAGAGTCTTCGATAAACCTTTTGCTACAGAGTGGGCAAATCTTCCATTTGGGTTTCCTGATTTTCTTTGTAAGCCCCAAAACTTGTGCACGTGAAGCGGCAAAGTACATCAACACATTGTACCAAGCGTATTTTGAACACAGAGGATCTTCCTGTTGCCATGTATCTATGACTTCTGTAGAAGTAGCTTTGGTTATCTCATCCGTAATTCCCCAGTACCAAAGCCATTGCTCTTTCTCGATTTGCTTTACAATAAGTTGATCGTGTGTTGAAGTCCACCACTTCAAAATATGTGGGTTCTTGCAATAACCTCTCTTTACGGAGAAGTTCCCGTATGCAGACTTTTCTCTCTGATCGTAAATACTCAAAGGTTATCTCTCTTACGGCATCAACGGCGTGCTAACGATAAAGCTCACCCGCCAGGTATGTTTGCTAGTGAGCCTCCCTGACAAGGTCACCTTCGCTGCCCCAAGCGAAGCCTGTTCGGATGCAGCGGGTGCTGGGCGGCACTCTTAGCTGCAAGCCAAACCCTCAAAGCAAATAAATGGATTCTAATCAAAACCGAATCGTTTTCTATACTCTCCCGCTAACGCCCCGCATCACAGGCGCGAGTATACGAGCATCCTTCTGCATGCGGATGTTGGGCTGTAGTAATCTCGTTTCAGCAAATCTTTGTCTTCAACTCAGATGCTACCTCCACTATGTAGTTTTCATAGTTTCTCATTAGATTATCAGAATATTCCCTTCCATCAATCAACTCAGGGAGTTCCGGAAGATTGGCATTTCGTCGTACCAATAAATTACCCGTACCGTCAAAAAGACCGTGGGCTTCAATAATGTATCCGTCATCATTTGTAACCGCTATAGAAGTTTGTGACGTTCCTCCTAAAACTGGAATGTCATCCCACCATACGGAGACAAATTTGAGTGGTTGTTTTGGTATGGAAACTCGATTTCTTTGATCCTTTATGCCATTGGATTTGTCACTTTCGATGGTCGAAGAGGAAGTGACTGTTAGTGCAACATAATGAGTGGCAGCATCACGTCTCTTGGTTAAGTCATCTATCCATTCATAACTTGCTTTAATAACAATTGCAGATAGCGCTGGCCAATCTCCAGTTGTATTCAGGCTTTCCTGCAGCTTCGAGTGGCTGTGTAAGTCTGTTTTGCCCCTCAAAAAAGCCGATATTAATCTTACTAACATGGTTAAAGAACTGCGAACTGAATATATTAAGACCTCAAATTCATTTTCCAATCTGGTATCCCTAAGAGAAAATGTGTAGGTCGTCTTTACATTTTTTGGAATTCCCCCTTCGATTTTATGATCCATCTTGTCGAATCTCACCAAATGTTCGTCTGTAATTCTGTCCCAACAGCTTTTTCTATGCCTTACACCTTGGATTTTGCGACTGAGCATCGCTACTCTAGATAGATAATCTTCCAAGCTTACAGCAATTTGATTCGGCTTTTTACCACCTCTGGGAATCAGATCGTCTATACATTTTTCAACAATATCAGCCGGTCGATCGTTATGTATGATGCTATGAGAAAGTTTTTCAGGAGGATTTACAGGGAGATCCTCATGAGTTTTCCAGTTCAAATCATGCTCCCATTGAAATACTGTTTTTTAAAGCCCAACTGTTAACTATGCGGAATCCTCATTTACCTCTTATTTCAGCATCATAGACGGAATCCACCTACCCCACCCCACAAGTTGCAATTGTAGGGTTTTCTGCATAATAACCTCATAATAAAGCGGGGTCTACAACAAGTCAAATCGTATCAGAGGGACATGATGGAACCAACCGACAAAAAACTGCTCGACCAAGTGCGCGATGCAATACGGCTCACTCACTATGCCTCCAGCTCCCCTTTGTTGCGCCGCCCCCGGGCCTGCATCCAGAACGGTTGGCGCATCAGCCGCCTGGCGGGTGGGGCGGTCACTCACTCGCCCACCAACCCCGACTTCAGGCTTGACCTGATCTCACAAGCGTTCACGATCTCCCGGTCGGCTGCAGCGAGGGACCGTCCATCCTCGCAGTGCTATCTCCTACTGATACTGCCTCAACACCAGTGGCAGGTATATGTCTTCGAACTCTTCCCACAGCCAGATTTCGTACACCTCATCTGGCCTACCCTCGTTCAGGAGGTCGGAGTCACTGCGGAAGGCGACCATCGTCCCGTCGGCGCTCAGGCTGGGTCCATAGCTGTCGCGGAGGCCGTCCGAGGCCGAGGTGACGCGGGTGTAGGTCATCGTCGCTGTGTCGTACAGCCAGATTTCTAATACGTCATCCGGTCTACCCTC
>SDBU01002669.1_pt1 | contig 23463 bp, 17 predicted proteins | sample 2277071 | NCBI WGS metagenome assembly SDBU01 (sample SAMN10397929, study PRJNA504765) | marine sediment metagenome | isolation source: marine sediment core GS08_GC12, 126 cmbsf | place: Arctic Ocean: Gakkel Ridge, Loki's castle | collected 2008 | reverse complement strand
CAATCGACACTACAAATGTAGCTAATAAAGTTTTTACAGCAGCCGATGCAAGTACTGCTTTAGATAAAGTTGATACTGCTATAGATACTATCTCCGATGCATTACAAACAATTGGTGCATGGGTTTCAAGATTGACTATCAAAGAATCTACTCTTTCAGTTTCAATTATTAATACCGAAGCCACTAAAAGTAGAATACTTGATGCAGATATTGCAAAAGAACAGCTAAATTCGACTAGATTGCAAATTCTCCAGCAGACATCTACTGCCCAATTAGCCCAAGCCAATATTTCACCGATGAACGTTTTGGCTCTATTTAGATAATTTAAGTATTAGTAATAATAAATATTTAACTAAATATTAAAATCTTTTGTTTCTTAAAAAGCAGTATCACAATGATACTGCTTTTTTTATTAAAAAATCTTTATCTCGAAAATAAAGTGCGTATATAATTAATTAAAGAAAATACTTGTTATTAAACTCTTCTCTTTCATGCGCGTAGGGGCGGGTAAACCCCACCCATAAGGTAAAATGTAAACTATTTGTTGCACTGTATAGTACTTAAATAGGTCAAATAATTACTCCTTAATGAATCATAGACAAAGCAGCCGATAATATTCCATTATCAGAAAAATATATTTATGTAAATTTACATAATGTTTTATTATATTATATTACTGTTGGAAAATTATATATTTGGTTTTATACTTGGTAAAATGTCGTAAATTCCATGTAATACTATGTAACAAAATAATCAAATATAATTCTAACTTTTTACTTTAGAAAACTTAATTTATGAAGTTATCATTTTAAAAAAAGAGTTCTTATCGATAAAAAAAAAAAATCGACATTAATTATGTAAGCTATTGGAATAATAATTTTGGAGAAAATTATGCCTATGGATTATTCTTATAAAGAATCTTGGAGAATATTTAGAATTCTTGCAGAATTTGTTGAAGGATTTGAAGAACTCTCTAAAACAGGACCTGCAGTAACAATCTTTGGTTCGGCAAGAACAAAACAAAATTGTAAAACGGCTGAAGAAATTTCAAAGCTTCTCGTAAAAGAAGGGTACGCGATAATTACCGGCGGTGGTGGAGGACTTATGGAAGCTGCTAACAAAGGAGCATCTTCATCAGGAGGTGAATCCATCGGACTTAATATTGACCTTCCTCACGAACAAAAACCAAACAAATATATCAATAAACTAATGCAATTCAGATACTTTTTTATAAGAAAGGTTATGTTTGTGAAATTTTCGAAGGCATTTATTGCTCTTCCGGGAGGTTTTGGCACGATGGACGATTTTTTTGATATCGATACACTTATTCAGACAAATAAGATAAAAAAAATCCCCGTTATTCTGGTAGGAAAAAAATATTGGTCAGGCCTGACTGAATGGATGAAAAATACAGTTCTTGCCGAAAAAAAAATTGACAAAAAAGACCTGAAAATATTTAAAATCATCGATGAGCCGGAGAAAATAGTAAAATATATTAAAATTTTCTACAAAAGAAATGGCGATGAATTAGAATGATTGTGCTGAAAATTTATTGAAAACACTGTGCCTGTTACTTCGCACACTAAATTTTTTATTGATTTTTGAATATTTTTGATTTATAATTATTAACATGATAATTAAGAAAGTTATATGCATAATTTCATTAATTTTTTTATTACCATGCTGTAATGAAAAAAAAGTAACCGCTTACGTCCAGCTGATATTTGAACCTGACAGAGGTATGATTTATATACCGGCTGGCGAATTTGTTATGGGTTCAAAAAATGGTAGTTCAAATGAGGACCCGGAACATACCGTTTATGTCGGAGCTTTTTATATAGATGAAAATCCCATAACAAACAGTGAATATTTCATATTCTGGAATCAGTTGAATGAATCAGATAAAGATTCACAGGCTCCGGAAAGTTTTGAGAACATTGAATGGCCAGACAGAACATTTTTTATACCGCGACATCCGGTAGTTGGAATCAGTTGGACTATGGCAAATAATTATGCACGATGGGCAGGTAAGAGATTGCCTACTGAGGCTGAATGGGAAAAGGCAGCAAAAGGATTGAGTAACAGACAATATCCCTGGGGTAATACTCCACCGGAATTTGAAGGAAAATTCAGAGCAAATTTTAATACAATAACATTCCAAAAAGATGGTTTCAGTGATACTAATCCTGTCGGTTATTATAATGGAAAAAACCTGAACACCAAAAACGGAAGAAGTTATTATGAATTGAATGATATGGCTGGAAATGTTTGGGAATGGGTTTATGACTGGTATTCTGAAAATTATTACAACATATCGCCGTATGATAATCCTGTTGGACCGGATTTTGAAAATTCAAACAAAGAAAAAGTAATCAGGGGAGGCTCATGGAAAGATGAAGCAGAGAAACTGAAAACTACTTACAGAAAATCCAAACCATTTAAAAATGAAGAAAATGACTTAGGATTCAGATGTGTTTTACCTGCTGAATAAAATTAACCAAATTTAAAACTATTTACTGATTTTAATGTTTATTGTATATATCATAACATTATTAACCTTAATTCAAGCATATATAATTTACAAATCATTCCGATTTGTTTCAAGATTTTTTGACGATTCCAAAACAAAAAAAATCTTACGCCTGAGTCTTATACTTATTTTTGGATATTTAAATTTATCATTTGTATTATCACTAACTCTCTCTCGCACCCTCGATCCTATGTCATCGGACTTATTTACTTACTGGATACTATATCCTGGGGGTGTATGGCAGGGAACATCAATTATAATATTCATTATATTTCTCTTAAAAGATATAATAATTTCATTTTATAGTTTCATAAGCTTTCTTCTGAAAAAATTATCTTTATTAAAGAATAAAGAAGCTGTCGTATCTGAATCAAGACGGAAATTCTTAAAAGGCATCTCTGCAAGTCTTGCCTTACCACCTTTACTAAGTTCAATATATGGTGTAGCAATGCAAAGTTTTAACTTCGATATTAACAAAAAAAGAATTAAATTCAATTCCATTCCGGATGAACTTAAAGGTTTGAAGATAGTCCAACTAAGCGACATCCACGCAGGAATATACCTAAAGAAAAAAAATATAATGGAAGCGGTGGAAATAACCAACAATCTTGAACCTGATTTAGTTGTATTAACCGGTGATTTCGTTTCTAATTCTGAAAAATATATCTACATGTGTATTGAGTCCCTTTCCTTTCTGAAGCCCAGGCTGGGAATTTATTCGTGTATCGGCAATCATGACAACTGGGTCAACCGCAGTCTAGTAATAGAAGGATTGAAAAGTGCAGGAATGAATATTATGATAGAAGAAAATCAAAAATTAGAATATAACGGATGTGAATTTTATATCGCCGGAACAGAAGACATGTGGTATGAACATAAAAAACCGGATTTAAACAAAGCACTCAAAAATATTCCTCAGGATTCTTTTAAAATACTTTTATCACACCAACCCGAACTTTTTGATGAAGCAGAAATGCGAAATGTAAATTTGACACTATCAGGGCATTATCATGGAGGACAAATTGCAGTTTCACTTTTCGGAATGAATTTAAGTCTTGGAACTTTCGCAACTTCTTATATCAGCGGATTGTTTATGAAAAATAATTCCTATCTCTATGTTAATAATGGCATTGGTTTTACAGGCCCCCCATTCCGAATGAACGTCCCTCCGGAAATTACAATGATAACACTTGTTTGATTATCAGAGATTTGCTTTTCTATCTATTATACCTCTTTTCCAAGAATTTTGATAATATGTTTTGCAAGATTATTGTTGATTTCCTGATGTCTTGGGATAGGTTGAGAAATTTTAGTTTTAGGATTCTGGTACCAATCGTGTCTTCCACCATGTCTAATAAAAATACATCCCATCCCCTCGATTTTCTTGATTAAGTCCTTTCGTTTCACGTAACTTCCAGTTCATCAATTCTACCTACACAAGGAATCGAACCACTTGTTAAATCATTATATATATCTTTTAAATTCTCCTTTAATTCTTCAAGGGATTTCCCTTGTGTCCTATAATCAGGATATTCAACTAGATAACCAAGCCACATCCCTTCGTCTTCCCAATAAACATATTTTTTTACTTCCATAATTTTTTTACCTCAACGATTTATCATCAATGCTTCACTTATATTTTATAATGTTACCTTTTTCGCTTAAAATCAAGAATTTTTTTGTTATAACTTTTTCTGAAGTATAACGATAAAGCTCAAATGCCAAAAATTATTCACTGATTACACCTATAAAGAAAGAAATATAGAATTAAAAAATAATATATTTTTTTCTTTTTTAATCCGTGTAATCTGTTAATTCTTATATCAAACCTTCACTCAAACACAGGTGACGGCAATATTGGCGGTTTACTTTTTCTACCCGAACTTTTTTGGAGTTCCACTTCGCTCGATAATGTCCAGGGGGCAACTGTCGATACAGGTATAATCCCCGACTCAGCACCGCAATATCCGTTATAAACTTCATATTCTTTACTTGATGCAATAATTTTATTAATGCTGCTTAACGGTGTTCCAACAATCTCCACACCCCTTAGCAATTTTTCTTCACCCGTATTGACATCAACTGTATTAACAAGAATGAGTGATTCTTTAAAACCCTGCATTCCACCTCTTTGTGTATAAGTTTCTCCACCCTCTGCTTTCCTTAAAATAAAACCTTTTGATTTACCCTGTTTTTTACATTCTTCGATAAGCATTTTTTTCAATTCATTGTAAGCGAATTCGTTATCGGACTTAATAATAAATGTTGACATCCTGCCGACGGGATCTCCACGATAAGATGAACCCCCACTCCTTCCATGTCCGTTTGATTTGTCAAATCCTTTTATTGGCGTTCTGGAAAGAAGGTAATTTTTTAAAATCCCATTTTCTATCAAAACAACCTTTTGAGCTGGAATTCCCTCATTATCAAATTTATAATGTCCAAAAAGAGATCTACCGTTAAAATTACTTAAGGTCGGATCATCTGTAACGGTTAAAAACTCCGGAATAATTTTTTCATCGATTTTATCCTTAAATGTCTGACCGGATTCTTCCCTTTTCTGCCTTTCTCCCTCAAGCCTATGACCTATTGCTTCATGAAAAATCACTCCCGTAACACTCGGGTCAAGGATTGCAGGCCCGGAGTAAGGTTTCATCTCATCCGCAGCTTTTAAATTGTTAAGCTCATCTACCATTTGCTCGACATCATTCCTCAATTTTTTATAGTCCGGAATTTCCTCATATCTAATTGATTTATAACTCCTGAAATTTCTAATAGACATACCGTCATCCGCCTTTACTTCTGCTGAAATATCAACGGAATAATAAGTAAACTCTTCAATAATAACAGAACCTTCAGAATTAATATAATAGTTGATTTCTTTATTCCCCGAAACTCTCATATCGGGCTTGAAAATCCCTTCTGTTTCGCTTAAATAAGACGTTATATCACGAATATTATCTTTCCATTTTTCTTTCTCAAAATTTAATTCCTTATGTTCTCCATAAAAAACATAATTTTCTTCCTTTGAAAAATCATCTATATGTTCTTTCTCTACAGAAAATATCTTTTCACCCTTTTTCTTTAGATAATGGTCAAGTGCCTCTTTATATTTTAAATCTGTTAAATACCACAATGTATTTCTGATTGAATTTTCATTATTATCAAGAGGAATAGTATAGGCAGACATAGGGATATATCCAAAACTGCTGAAATCATACTGTCCGTTTTCCCTCTCGGTATTATCGAAATCATAATTCCCAACTCTTACCTCAACAAAAACTCTTCTGCTGTTTTTGCCCGATTCACTTGTAATCGAGGCATACTTTCCGGATATCGTGATTGAAGACTCTTCTTTTATCCAATAACTTATAAAGTAAGGAGATTCAAATCCTTCCATCTTTAATTTTTCCATCGACCTGTTAAGTTCTTTTTTCATAGCATTTATTACTATGTTCCTTGAATCCTGCTCCTGAGCAGAATAATTATTTATAGTAAATAAAAAACTTGTCAATAAAAACACAACTACTAATTTGCCTCTCATATAAATTACTCCTTTATAAAAATGTTCTACTCTTATATTACTTATTCCGAAAGCTCCAAATTTTACTGTATCTGCTCCAATTCCCATTATTGTCTTTTGCTTTTACTCTCCAATAATAAGTCTGGTCTGAATTAAGCCAGCCTTCAGGAATTTGCCATTCCGTTCCATTAAATCCTAAATCAACATCAAAGTTTGGACTTAATGCCCACTTACAATCCGCTCTATCACTTAATTGAATATGATAATCAACTATTATGTCATTTTTGTCCGGGTCTGAAGCCTCCTCCCATTTTAAAACAGGTAAGTTATTAACTATACTTACATCAGTAAATTCCAATTGTCCGGTTGGTGGTTCAGGATAATGATTATTTTCCCTCTGATACCACTGATGTGTTATTTTTACTTTATGCCCGCCTTTTGTCTGGTCTGTATATTTTATTTTATTTTTCCCAAGTGACAATTCCGGTATGGAAAACGGGGATACTTGAAAATCGGTTTCAATCTTAAAATTATCCATACCTGCCTGAGTATTATCCCCTGGATCCGCCGGTCTCCAGAGTCCGGTTCCCGCTGCAATAAATTTAACTTTAACAAAATATTCGTACTTTGCCTCTTTGACAATCGGACAAATAATATTATCAATTTCCTGGAAATGGTTAATCCAGCCGGTCGATTTCGCGAACCAGATTGGAGTCCATCTTTCCCCGTCAAACGAAATCTCTATCAGACAAACATCTCCGTAAGTATCATTTCGATAAAAATCTCCACCTATCTTACCTCCCACAATTACATAAGGACTCGTAACCTTATAAATAATTTCTGTCCGGTATTCAGACCTGTCACCTTCAAAGTAACATTTATCAACATGTATGTTGGGTTTTAAACCGTCATCTCCTATAGATTTGATATTATTTTCAGAAACAATACCATTTCGATATGAATTATTTGTTAAATCCGGAATATATATAATTTTCCCGTTAGCATATATAGGAGGTTCAGTAAAGAATAAATTGCTCTGATATTTCCCAATATTGTCCCACCGTAGAATTATTTTTTCACCCGGACGAAGTGTAAGATTCATTTCATATTGATTATCTAAATTCAGTTCCCGAACCCTGTTATTCTCCGATGTTGCATACCATCTTGCTACACTCTTGTTTTCTTCTGACCTTGAGATATTTATTGTTGCCCGGGGCTGGCATTGTCTCCGTCCGACATAATCAGGATGAAATGTTCTTTCAACCAACCATGGGTCTTTTTCAAGTTCATCCATTCCGGCAATCGTTTTATTATCTCTATTAAGATAAAATGTTCCTAACTCGGCATCAAAAATATTCCATTTATTATCAAAATATATTTCTGCGACAAGATGTCCGCTTAATCCCCGGTATCTTGCATCCAGACCGGCCATTTTTGCAAGAATGCCGGTAATCATGGCATTACCACCGCAATAAAGATAACCGTAAACATTCAGACATTTTACCGGATTATTAATGTCATCACCGTATTGTTTACTGCTGGGCGGCTGAAAATAATGGCGGTTATTATATATAAATTGCCAGATTGCAATTGCTTTCTCTTTATCAGTCTTCGCACCTCGAATAACTTCTTCCGTCATTAATTTTACATTATGCCAATTCCATTTGTCATTTATCGTTATCCTCGGATTGATAATATCTTTATCCCCGATATTTTCGATTACTAACTCCTCGTTTAAAGGATTTAATGTTCCCGATACATCTATATAATAAACCGTCTCATTATCATCTTCGATTACCTGCGAATGGCTTTGCAGAGCATAAGGAGTTTTATTGTGATATGGTTTCTTGTCAACATAACCTTCAAAATAAGGTCGATAAGTCTCTTGAGCAAATGAAAATGAGATTATAAAAAACAGCAATATTAATATTATTATTTTCCGCATATAATCAGTCTCCAAACTTTGATAGCATTTATTATAATTAATTGTCCCTTCAATTACTAAAGGTGATAAGAATTTTGCTTAAGTTTTCTTTTCCACTAAAGGTAAACAGCAAATACTCTGAGAATCTATCTTTCTTTTTCACCAGAATATAACTGCCATAATTTTATATACTTTACTACATACCCCATAGCATCGAAAATACAGGCAAAAATACCGGGTATCCCATTCAAAAATCCCATCTTCAGAAAATACCGCTTTACAAATCTCACAGAAGGTTTAATCACAATCCATCTGATAGTATTAAAGAAATTAACCTTAACATTCATGGTTTTCAAATATTCTGCATCGTGAGTGGTATATAAATCAAACTTCTTAAGATAATCACCGATTGTGTCATACGGAAAATGCTCGAGCGGAGCCTTCAAAAAGCCTGTTTCCCCATCTATAATAACCTTCGGATGAATCGGAGGATGCTCATATCTGCATTTCCCCTTTTTGAATAACTTCAATTGATAATCGGGATAATTTCCTCCGTATTTGAGCCATTTTCCAAGATAATAATTCTTACGCTGTATAAAATATCCGTTGAATTTATTTTCACTTGTAATCACAGACAGGATTTCCTTTTTCAATTTATCTGTTACCTTTTCATCAGCATCTAATATTAAAATCCAATCGGATTTTGCATAATTCATTGCATCATTTTTCAGCTTCGCAAAATCCCCACACCACGTTGCTTTATAAACCGCTGCTCCGAATTCCTCTGCGATTGTTACGGTTTTATCTGTGGAACCGGTATCGATTATTATTAATTCATCGATAATATCCATCAATTCCGGCAAATATTTTTTTAGGTTCTCCTCCTCATTTTTTACTATCATACATAGAGAAAGTGAAACTCTTTTTTTATTTGCTGTCTCATCAACAGAATTCATTTGAATTATTTACCTTTTTTGTTATATTGTTTACATTCAATTTAGCAAAAATCACATAACCGCGAAGGAAAACATTTTAATTTAGAATTCAGAATGAAGAATTCAATTAGGACTAGCTTTTTTTCTTATTCTTCCTCCTGGCTCCTGACTTCCGGCTTCTGGCTCCTGACTTCTTCCTCCTATTTTCCTTCGCGGTTAAACCTTAAACATTAATCGATAACTATGAAAATAAGCGGTTTTTCAATTGTAAAAAATGCTGTAAAATTTGATTATCCGATAATCGAATCGCTCACTTCAATTCTCCCCATTTGCGATGAATTCATAATAGCTGTGGGAGATTCTGAAGACGATACACTTAATCTAATAAAATCCATCCGGACAGACAAACTAAAAATTATCCCGGCAGTATGGGATAAAACATTAAGAACAGGCGGCGGAATACTTGCACAACAGACCAACATTGCTCTTAGTCACTGTTCCGGAGACTGGTGTTTCTACATCCAGGCTGATGAAGTCGTGCATGAAAAATATCTTCCTGTAATAAAAAGTGTAATGGAAAAATATCTTCATGATAAAAGGATTCAGGGAATTTTATTCAATTACCTGCATTTTTACGGAAGTTACAGATACTACGGAGCTTCCCGCAGATGGTACCGCCGCGAAATAAGGATAATACGAAATAATATCGGTGTTTCATCATACAAAGATGCTCAGGGATTCAGAATAAACCGCAATAAATTAAAAGTAAAAACTGTCGATGCATATATTTATCATTACGGCTGGGTAAAACCGCCGGATGTAATGATAAGCAAACAGCGATTCTTTCATACTTTGTGGCACAGCGATGAATATGTTAAGAAAAAATTCGGGAATTCACAAATATATAATTACCATAACATCGATAAACTCAAGCTGTTTGAAAATTCTCATCCCGCCGTTATGGAAAAAAGAATAAAAAAAGAAAACTGGGAATTTATGTATACCCCTGCTAAAAATAAATCTTCTTTAAGCTTAAAACAAAAGCTTTTCGACTATATTGAGAAAAAATTCTCTTATCGAATCGGTGAATACAAAGGCTATGTCATATTGAAAGATGACCCGCCTCTATGAGCTTTAACATTGCTATTTCTATATCTTCAACCTTAACGTTTTTCATACAGCTCATGTGCTCGCAGTTATCCAGCCCGCAATTAATACATTGAACATTACTCTTGACCACAGAAAATTTATCTCTCTCCGGGGGATTCCAGACAATATCTTTAGTAGAACCAAAAATAGTAATTATTGGAATCCCAATTGCTGTGCCGATATGCTTCGGACCAAAATCACAGGTAACCATTAAATCACACTTTTCAATCACAGCCGCCATTTCTTTTAACATTACCTTCGGCATCAAAACAGGCTTATGTTTCATTAACCGGATTATCCCTTTCGTATATTCCAATTCATCCGGATTACCCCACTGCATGAAAATCTGCGCCTCATATTTTTCCGTTAACATATCCCCCAGTGCTGCAAATCCTTCCCGTGTCCACCTTTTTGTATGAACCCTCGAATTCGGGGCAAAAAATACTTTGAATTTATTATTATCGATATTATTTAATTCAAGAAAATCTGCAGCAAATCTCCTGTGCCCTTCATTTAAAACCAGATGAAGTTTATGCTCTTCTTTGTTTATTCCGATTTTCTTGAGTAAAACCAGCTTCTTGAGAGCACTGTATCTTTCAACACTATCATCACCCGTTCTGATATTATAAGCATATTTTCTTATACGGACAGTGTATCCTACTCTATACTTAGCTTTTGAAAAATATGTCGCCCACGCGGTTCCCGTAGTGCCGACTAAATCTATAACAAGGTCAAACTTTTTCTTCTTAAGTGAGCGGAAATATTTATAAGAACCTATAATATCATTCTTTTTTTTGTAATAATATATTACTTCATCGAGGTGCGGATTATCTTCAAAAACCTCACCGGGACCAGGTTCAACTAAAAAGGCAATATGGCTTTCCGGAAAGGAATCCCGCAGTATCTTAATCAAAGGCGTTGACATCAACAAGTCGCCGATAAACCTGAACTGAATCACAAGTATTTTCTTTATTTCGTTTTTGTTTATAACCGTTTTCATGCTGAATATAAGCGAAATTGCTGCTGATACAGGTTTTTATATATTCCTTCCTGTTTGATTAAATCGTGATGTTTTCCTGATTGTACAATTTTTCCACTATCGACAACGAGGATTTTATCAGCATTCTGTATAGTTGACAGCCTGTGGGCAATTATAAAAGAGGTTCTGTTTTTCATAAGATTTTCTGTAGCTTCCTGTACTAACTTTTCCGATTCCGAATCCAATGAAGAAGTTGCTTCATCAAAAAGCAAAATCCTCGGATTGCTCAATATTGCCCTTGCAATAGATATTCTCTGTCGTTGACCACCGGAAAGCTGAGCACCCCTCTCCCCTATTTCAGTCTGGTATCCGTTTGGGAGTTTTTTTATAAATAAATCGGCATTTGCAGACTTTGCAGCACTGAATATCTCATCATCACTCGCATCAAGATTTCCATACTTAATATTTTCCAATACCGAGCAGGAAAATAAAATCGTCTCCTGAGGAACAATCCCGATTTGTGAACGGAGCGATTTAATAGATATCTCACTTATGTCGATTCCATCAATTAATATTTTCCCCTTTTCAGGAAGATAAAATTTTAAAATCAAATTAATAATAGTGCTTTTTCCGGCACCGGACGGTCCGACAAGTGCAATAGTTTCACCGGCTTTCACAAAAAAACATAAATCTTCGAGGATTTCATCTTTATCGTTATATGTAAAATAAACATTTTTAAAACTGACTTCACCTCTAATTTTACCAAGCTGAATTTTGCCGTTAAATTCAGATACAAATTCGGTCTGTCTGTCAAGTATAGAAAATATATTATCCGAAGATGCAAGTGCCCTTTGTATAACATTGGGAGTATCCCCAAGCCCTTTTATCGGTTTGTATGACATAGTAAGAAGCACAAGAAACGCAGTTAGGTCTCCCATATTCATCTTTCCCATTATCATCAAATATCCGGCAAATCCGATTATTATAATCATTCCGCCCAGACTCACAATCTCATTGATCGGCTTCAAAAACGCTGTCAGTCTTACAGCTTTCATACTGTAATAATAATTCTGATTCATTTTATCATGAAAACGCTTCTTCTCATAATTCTCTTTAGTATAAGACTTAACTATCTTTATCGAGGAAAGAGATTCAAGAATATAAGAATTAACTACCGCAAGATGCTCCGTTATCCTTTTATTCACTGCCCGGAATTTGACACTGAATACTTTTAATATATACCCTGAAAGAGGAAACATAATTATTGCAAGTATGGTTAATTCCCATTTAAGAAAAAACATATATGAAACAAATATTACTGTAAATACTAAAGACTGCACCAGCGAAACACCGGAACTAAAGCAGGATTCTATATTAGAAACATCATACGTTATTTTGTTCATAGTTGCACCGGTTTTTTCCCTGTCAAAAAAACGCATTGGCAGACATATAACATGACTGTAAATATGATTTCTCATAGTTCTCAAGACCTTTTGAGAAACCGATGCCATAAGATATTCTTTAGTATAAATAAAAAATCCCTTAATTATCACCAGACCTAATACAATAATTCCAAAAATAAGAATAAAATCTATCGCTTCGTCAAACCCGTCTATTGTAATATCAAACGTTTTTATCCTATCATTTCCGATAGTAATATCGGCAATAATTCCCTTCCCGTTTCTAACACTGTTATTGATAGTCGTAAGACCGTCAACAAGAATACCGCAGCCGGTTGCAAACATAGTTTCGCAAAATCCCACAAACATAGTCGTTCCAATACCGGCAAGAATTCTCTTCCAATAAGGTACAAAATATCTAAGCAGCCTTCTTGATGTTTTCATCGATTAATAATAGTTAATTAAACAAGTAATTATAATTAGCTTATAATTTAATTATTATTAGCAAAATATTCAAGCAATTTCAAGCCCATTTCAGTAGAACAGACATTCCTGTCTGTTCACAATTATTCATTATTGCTACTGTTAAAATACCAGCCATGATAATCCCATGGATTCTCCACAAGCCCTCTTTTTACAGGATTGTACAACATATAATTTATTTTTTCAAATAATTCATTTTCATCTCTTATAATTCTGTCAAAAGATTCATTTTGCCAGATATTTCCTGAATTTTTTCTTTTTTTGTTAATTTTCCTTGCGGTTACTCCTTTAATACCTTTCATTATTCTGCTTAGGTTATATTCTTCTATCGGTTCTAATAATATATGTATATGGTCAGGCATTACGACAACCGCTATAAGCATATAGAATTTATTATTGCCATCAATTATATGTTGAAGAACATTTTTTTGTTCTTCTACAGATAATTCTACTTTTTTTGTTCTGAAAGTAACAAAGTATATTGAATCTTTTAGTGTCCAGTGTGGCAATTTTCTTCTGGTTATATTTAATTCGCTCATAATTATTAACTGCAAAAACATTCTGTCCTCAGTAGGACAGACATTCTTGTCTGTTCACAATTATACTGCCACAGACATTCTTGTCTGTTCACAATTATACTGCCACAGACAGGAATGTCTGTGCTACTGTTTTTATGCTTTCTTCTGCCTCAATGGGTCTCTTCTGCGAAGTATCCGAAAACAAACCATCACTTGCCTTTAATAAATCGAATAAACAACTCCTTATATGTTTTTTAACTTCTTCAAAATTCCAAAGGTGATCTTTTAATCTTTTCCTATCATAAAGTACTCCATCTATTATATGGCTTTCTTTATAATGTTGAACTGAATAGTTCTTCTCAAGCTCTTCTTCCCATTTTTTAATATCATTTTTATCTGTAATAGCCATTATGTAATCAATATCGTGGTACGATTCAACTCCGTAAATTTCTATTCGTGGTTCTCTTCGATGAATCTTTAAATGACGATATTTTTCAATAATTGAGAATTCATTTCCTTCCAAAATATCAAGATATTTCAGAAAATGATTTTGATTCTTAAACTTATGTCCGAATTTTTTAGGATTCTTTAATCGTTTTACTATTTCCTGATAATCAGGTATCTCATTTTTCTTCTCAGGATTAAAAGGACAATAAAAAGCCCAGACCATTAACGCCAATTTATCTCGGCAAGAGTCAATTCTTGTAATGCAATTTTCGGCAAAGTAAGATACTTGAAAGTCTGTATGAGTTGGATGATCACCTTTATCAAATTCTTTTTTATAAACTTCTGCGTATGAGTTCATCCAGCAGTAACTAAATGCTATTTGTCTACAAAGTCGTGATACATCATAAGCCCAAAGTACAGAATTAAGTTTAAAATCGATATTATTAAATCTATTTTTAAAAGCATTGTGAAGATTACTATGGGAATTATTAAAATTAATCCATTCCTGACAGGATGTAATTATTTTCACCTGTTCTAAATAAATTTGATAACTTTTTTCTAAAATATCAGGATTGACTTCCTTTTTTGTTTTAGTACTCATAATCTTAAGCTATTAATTTGTATTGTTACTAATACACTTATTACTCGAATTTATCTTTAAAACTCAACAATCTCTTTTTCAACCTCCGTATAAATATTATCTATCAATTTCTGAACTCTAATAGTTTTTTGAATTGATTTTACTATTCTGCAGTAATGCTTTATTTCATTAAGCGATAATCTTCTGCGTTTTCTATCTTTCAGCCATTTATCACACACCTGATAACCACCAATCTGATAATGCCAGACTTCTTTTAACACTTTTTCAAAATACTGGTTTTGATTTATATAAACTCGTTTTTCCTTTTCATCGTACCTAATTTTATCGATCATTTCATTACTTTCACCCTGGAATTTAACTATAGGCGGGTCAAGTTCTTTTGATTTAAGCAGATGCAAGTCAACAAGTCTTTTACCATATTCAGCCATTTTACTGAACATGCTGTAATTTTTAGTAAAAGGAATACTTGGAAAGTCAGTCTTTAGAAACTCGGCATACTTTTTTCGGTAGGTATTTGCATATAGAATTGAATATGTATAATATAAAATCTGCTCTGGTGTCGGTATCTTTTTATAAGTTTTTGTTAAACTTTCTATAAGTTTCTGATTTAAATTTGGTTTTTTAGATATATATTTTGCTGCCGGCTCAAATACCATCATAATAGTACTTCTGGCATGGCTGTTGCTCTTACTAGATCTGTCCTTTTCTGAATATAGATATAGGGGGAAAAGGTAAGAACTTGATGCAGTATTTGTAGCTAATAAAGAAGCATCTGTAATATTATTACTTACAAAAGAATGTAAAAATTTTTCACCTTTAACTATTCTTGAAGTTATCAATCCCAAATTCTCCTGCATCATATTTTGCATAATTTCTTTACGTGAACGCTCAATAACTGCTTCGTGATAAAAAATCCACTGAACATCAAATGGTCTATATAAAATCTCTGTGATACCATCTTGCCAATTTTTATCATTTCTTGCTTTTTCTCTTGCATCTTTTAATTTCCAGTTTGACTTGTCCTTTAAGTCAAACGATTGCTTGACAAATTCATCAGGAATTTTTTCTTCACAGAACATTTTTATCCTTCGGAGAAGTGCATCTTTTTTAAAATCAATCACAAACTTATCTCTTGATGTTACTATACCAACACCATTTACCGGAAATATATCCGTTATTTTAGGATATTGCTCATAACTTTCTAACAGCTTTTCATCTCTGGGAATAAAAAAATAAGTTTCAGATTTTGGAGTCAACCTTTTCCATTTTGTTTTTTTAATATCATTCTCCAAGAGCCATCTGCTTTTTTTCTCCCTCAGTCCCCAAATCTCCGAATGATAGACTCTGCATTTTCGCTTTTGATTTTTTATTTTTATGAAAATAGCAATCGATACACCCTGTCTGATATCAAAAACATTTTCATCTTTAGAACCATCCGGACATTTTTCTTTTTTCAGACTATTGCCGTGCAAATCAAGAATATAAATTTCATTAAAACTATTCATCAGAGACTGACGCATACCTCTAAAAGTCGGATTGTCAAGGTAACTGTGATTGGTGATAAATCCTAAGATACCTTCTCCAGCCATATCAAGTTTCCATTGTGCAAAACGAATGAACTTGACATAATCATCCTGAAGCCATTTAGGATTTTTTTCTCCAAGCGGTCTGCCATCAACAAATGTGTAATTGTCGATAAGCTCTCCTATCCATGTTTTTACCTTCTTTCTTATTTCTTTTCCCGGGTTTGTTTTAACCGTTACATATTTTTCGCTTAAATTTGCCGAATGTCCCGAATACGGCGGATTGCCCAATATAACAAGAACAGACTGTTTTTTCTTGACCTTGCCTGCCAGATGAGATTCTTCAGAAAGTGAAGCCATACAGGGGATTTCGATTTGTGCCAGTTCTTCCATTTCCAAAGTATTTGTGAGATAAAGTTTGAATCTATCATCTTCTTTAAGCTTATATCCAAGTTCTTCTAAAATAAAAGACATCTTCAGATGACCGACTGCATAAGGTGCCATCATAAGTTCAAAAGCATAGAAATTCTTTAGGATGTGTTCTTTAATTAAATTTTCCTTGCCCCCCTCACCATATTTAGAGGTAAATTCCTCTGTTGTTATTTTAGCTGCCTCTGCCAAAAAAGTAAGTGTGCCGGCCGCAGGGTCTAAAACTGTAACTGATCCGTTCGCAAATCCATCCGTCTTATTAAAATGTTCCTTCAAAATATGATGCAGTGAACGGACGATATATGAGACAACCGGCTGAGGAGTATAATATACACCTCTTTTTTCTCTCATTTTGGGGTCATATTCTGCTAAAAAAGTCTCATAAAAATGGATAACTGGGTCTTTTCCCTTACCTTCATAAAAATATTGTTTAAGAATTTTATTAACGTCAGTGACAGCTAAAACTCCTGAAATATCGTCAATAATCCATTCCATCTGTTTTGGCAGGTCTCCAAGTGAAATGAATTTGAACACATCCCTCAAAATTCCTATTGTATGCGGAATATTATCAAAAGCAAGTTTTCTGCTGAATCCATTTTCTGAACGCATTCGTGCTGCAAAAAGTCCATAAGTTATAGTCTGCGAGTAAAGGTCGGCAAAATCTTCTTTTGTCAGCCCGACTATTAGATATTTTCTAAACGCCTCATAAAATCCCAAAATTGCACTCTTTTCCGTTCTCCCTCCTTCTGCTATTTCCTTAGTAATAACCTCATCTCCCAAAAATCGCGTCCTTTTTGCTAATTCCATCGCAAGACTTTTAGCATTATATAATTTCGGCATAGAAAACGAAAAATATTTTTCAAGCAGTTTTAAAAAATCAGATTCCTTTTCAGCTACTGGAACTGTTTTCAGTTTATGCACTATAAAAGGTCGTGCAATAAGAACTTTATCTATCAACTCCCCATTACGATAAAGTCTAAATTCAAAAAAATTAGTTAATATCAAATTCGGAAAGGTATGCCTGTAGCGTTTTAATTGTTCTGAATCTTCTATTAAGTCTAAATTATCACATGTCGTATCTTTGGCTTCAATATATCCGATAATATGCTGTTCTCCATCCCATATTCTAAAATCAGGATTCCCCGCTTCTGTCTTTTTTGGAAGGGTTGTTATTTTGATTTGTTTTTTATTAAATGATGCAGAAATTTTTTTTAATAACTCTTCAAGAATCGAGTAATAACTTTCTTCTCTTGCATCTCCACGCACTGCAAGTTCATATATATTTTTTAAATAAGTCTTTAGCATTACAATCCCTATAATAAATTATTACTCCTCATTTAAACAAATCCGTAGCATTCCGTTTCGACAAATGTATAGATTTATCCCCTTCTAATACAACTTCAAAAAACCATACATTGGAACTAACAAGACTTCCTTCATAAGCATATAAAAAATAATTATTCTTTGGCACATTATCAAATCCAAATCTTCCTCTTTCACTAGTTTTCGTTGTTCTTAAAATATTTTCATTAAGCAGCTTTTCGAATAATATATTGTATTCCTGTCTCTTGGATACAAATTCCTCACGCATTTTTAAATATTGTCTGTATGTTTTGTTCCTGTCTTCATTTTTAAGTTCATACCTCTTTTTTAGTTCATAGTAAGCTTTTGTTTTATTTTTTAATAATTCCATTCTTTTTAATGTTAACAGGTCTCTGTCCGCCATTTCCACCTTTTCATCATCAGCTTTTTTTAATATTTTAACCTCTTCCTCGATTGGAGAAACATTATTATTGTAATCTTCTTTTACACTTTCCATTTCGTATTTAATTCCACCTTTAATCAGAAAAACAGCCATATTCTTTATTGGCATCACCTTATTTCCATTTATTTCAAGATATGCCACTCCCTTTATCGATGCGGTTTTTTGAAGAAACTTAAAACTATTGATACAAATGAAAACAATAACAATTATGATTAAAATTATGTGAATTTTTTTCATAGAAAACACTCATGCTGCTTTGCAACACATGAAAGTTTATCCATTTCTAATTTGCTGCGAAGCAGCAAATTAGAAATAATAGAAAGTTTTTTTGCTTACTTTTTTTTTAAAAAAAGTAAGTTAGAAAACACAAACAATTCTTTTTTTTCTGATGATACGATTAAATAATTTTTGTAAATTATAGGTGAGGTTTTAATCTTTCCGGCGGTTTGATATGTCCATATTAATTCGCCTGTATTCAAATCCAATCCGTAAATATTGTGATTTAAAGAACCGAAATATACTTCTTTACCGGCAATCACCGGTGAAGCATTTATGAGTCCCCCGCAATTAAATTTCCATAACAATTCGCCATTCTCCTGATTCAAGGCATATAAGAATTTATCATTGCACCCGAATATTACCGTCTTTTCATCAGTAGCAGCAGTAGAGTAAATTTTCGAATTACTATCAAATTCCCATTTTATGTCTCCGTCTTTCACATCAACAGCGTAAAATTTATTCTCGATAGTACCGATAAAAATATTACCTTTGCTTATACTTGGTGAACTAAAAATACTTCCTTTTACATCTATTTCCCAATTCTTCTTACCGGTATTAATATCAAACGAATACATCTTTCCGTCTAAAGTTCCGATTATAACTGAATTCTCCCAAACAGCCGGGGAAGAATATATAGAATCATCAACCTTTGCTTGCCAGATAATTTCACCGTCTTCGCTGTTTAAACAATAGAGTTCTCCATCGAGAGTTCCCACAAACAATTTATCATTATATAATATCGGAGAAGATTCAATATGTCCTAATCTTTTTCTCCAAAGGTGTCTTCCTTTCGAAATGCTGTAACATAAAAAAGTATCTCTTTCTTTACTGATTGCGAAGTATAATCTATCATTATAATATACAGGGGCGGCAACTATTCCGACACCTGTCTTTAGTTTACCCCGCTTGCTCATTCTCACAATATTGAAGGCTTCAATCTTACCATCGAGAGAGCCTGTATAAATAATACCATTCGAACAAATTGGGGACAAGCCTAATGATGAGGAAGTTTTGAATTTCTTTATTAATTTCAGCGGTGGATTTAGTGATGTTGAAATATTATTTGAATGACGACAATTCCCCCCATACATATTCCATCCCAAATATTCCTCCGGCTCATTTCTTAAAATCAGTTGACGGGAACATCCTTCGAACAAAATGAAAAATAGAAGAATTAATAGGAAAATCTTCTTGACCATCATAGAACTCTTAAAAAATTCAAAATTTAACCACGGATTTCACGGATTAAAAGAGAAGATTAAATTTTTCTTTTTTCTTAATCTGTGAAATCCATTTTAAAAATCTGTGTAATCCGTGGTTACTCTTTTCGAACTAAAAGTCATAACCAAAAAAGAATTGTGTAAAAAATCCTTTTTGAAGAGATTTGAAATTATTTTCAATTCTTTTTCCTACGTCAAACCTTAATACCAAAAATCCTAAACTAAGCCTTACACCGGTTCCTACGCTGCCGAGAAGACTGTCAAAATTATTTTCCCAGGCATTACCCGCATCTATAAATAAAGCTCCTCTAATCGAATTAAACCTGAGTCCTCCAAACGGAAATCTAATAAAAAGTGAATCGATAAAAGGATATCTGAGTTCGGTACTAACCAGCCCTAATCTGTCACCCCACAAGCTAAAACGTCTGTATCCTCTTAAGTCCCAGCTCCCACCCATATAAAATCTTTGAGTTTCTCTTCCGTAATTCATTAAAAACATTGTACGAACTGCCAATGCAGTCCTGTAGCTTAATCTGATATATTTTCGATAGTCCCAATTTAAACTCCAGTACCCGACGTTCGAATAAACTATATCGGATGTATAGCCGAGTGTGACAGAATAACGCTCGCCATCGAGCGGTCCGGTAGGTCCCCAAAGAGAATTATCTTTAACAAATGAAAAATAGTTTGAAATTAAAAAAGCTTTCCTTCGATAAAGTGTCTCGTAATTTATCCTGTCGGAACTTGCAAGAGTAACATTTGCTTCAAACCGCTTAAATTGAGAAAGAGGATACCTCACAGTAAAAAAGCCCCCGTAGATTTCTTCATCATAATAATTTATAAACCTTCTATAAAACCTGTAGTCAAAATGATATAAGCCGTAGTAAAAATTTGTTCGTTTTGCAAGAGAAAGCCTTGTAAGTGCAAAATTGAAACTGTTGAAAAAATCCTCGCCGGAATATGCATTATTATAAATCAGTACATTGTAATGGTCATTTCCGAGCATATCGGAAATAGCAAAAGAGGCACCACCCATATTGCCCCAAAAGGGATTATTCATAGAAACCTGACCCGCTGCAAAATCAAGTGTGTAATTTTTTTTATATAATCTTGTGTTTTTGCCGGTTCCGAGAATCTTTCCCGGAATCCATTCAACATGTTCTAATTCCTCGGTGGGGTGATTTTCTTCATCGGATAATAATTCCTCGAAATCTTTTATCATTTGCACCTGAAATCCAAAGTTTTCAAAAGAGGTAAAAAGTAAACCGCCATCCTTAATCCAGGACGGGTCAAACGTAGCTGTCACCATATTTGTAACCTTTTTCAGTTTTCGGCTTGGAACCTTAATATTTGAATCGTTTGAATTATGAATATTATTTGATTTTACAAGATAGGTCTCATCTAATTCTGCTTTATTTCTATTTAATTTTACTATAAAATCAGAATTTAATAACCAGATATTGGTTGATTTTTCGCGGTCAGATGTAAATGCAATGTATTTATCATCAGGTGACCAAGACGGAGAATAATCGTTATGTTCTCCGTATGTAAGATAATAAATGTTGTTATTATTCAAATCATACAAAAATAAATTATAATATCCATCATCTCCAAAAGTATTACGGTCAGAGCTAAATGCAATATATTTACCATTATTTGACCATGAAGGGTTTTTATCGTCAAAAATATCATTTGTCAACTCTGTCAATTTTCCGGTCTTAATATCGATAATATACAGATCCCGGTTACCGGCTTCGCTTAATCCGGTAAATACAATTTTCGTCTCATCAGGTGACCAGCAGGGAGAAGAAAGAGAAACAAGCTCTTCAAATTTATAACTATCCAATAACTCTCTTTTGTTAATATCATACAGGTATAATAAATCTCTTTCACCGCTTTTAGTAACAAATGTTAAAATCCCACTATCTGAAATATCAATCCTGCTCTGAAAAATCTGGAACGATTCGAACTCAGGAGTTCTTTCACCTTCTATAATAATTTCAGGTTTCTTTTCCTCATCACTCAAATGTAAATCTTTCATATAAATATTTGTATAACCTGTTCTATTTGATATAAACAAAACCTTTTCACCATCATCCGAATTATAATAAACCGGCTTACTGTTATTACCCAGATCGGTAATCTTCACTGCACTCATACTGGGTATATCTTCATTATCGATTATAGGATAATATTTCTTCTTTAGATAATATATCCATTCATCATTCAACTCCTTTAAACTCTTGCCTCCATAGGTTAATCTGAATACTATGGGAAAACGCTTAGCTCTCCAGTAATTTTCCATTAATAGAAGTATCTTTTCTTTGCCATATTTATCAGAAAGAAATCTTAAGAAATTTTCTCCCTCTTTATACATTAGATAAGAACCGGATATTGTATATATATCATTAATCGGAACTAAATATCCACTTAGGACTGCATCTCTGATTACCATCTCTGACTGCATATCCCAATCCCCACTCCAGAGCTCTGCCAGTCCTTCTGAAAACCAGAGTGGAACACCCGAGCGTGAATACTGTTTATGAGCTCGATTTATACTGTTAAACTTACTGTGCATAAATACATGCACCATTTCGTGATTTATTACTCTCTTAAACTTGCTCATCGAACCCTGATTCGGTATAACAACCCTGCCTTTCATATATTCCATAAATCCCTGAACACCGGTAGGCAAATTTATCGGAATTACGTTTGTCTGTTGAAAATGATGATGAGAACTATAAAATATCAGCGGTATCTTTTTATCAATTGTATGATTGAACAGGTTTTCATGTTTTGAAAATGCTTCCTCTGCATAATATGCCCCTCTCTCTGCAACATCTTTCATTTCAGGATAGAAATATATATTAAAATGGTCTGTGGTAAGAATCTTCCATCCAAACTTTGTATATTGAACCTTGTTCCTTCCAAAATAATCATATATCTGTCCAAAATTTCCATCAGGAAAAAACAATATCAAAATTAAAAAAATTAAATATTTTATTTTCATAGAAATTTTCCATTCTTTTAAATCATATTTTTCATAATTGTTTATTAGCTCTCAGCTATTAATCATTCGTCATCCTTCCTTCCTTTTCCCTATTCCCTCTTGCCTTTCTCTGCCCCTCTATTTCTCATTCTTACTTTGCAAAATCTGTTAATATCTCTTTATATAATATACCTGCCTTTATTTTCAATTCTTTTTCTGTCCCATTATTTTCAATATTATAATCCGATTTATTTTTCTTAGTTTCGGGCGATATCTGCGACTCCATTCTCTTTAATACCTCTTTTTTGGACATTTTATTCCGTCGAGACAATCTTTTTATCTGATTTTCAATATTTGAATTGACATTTACTATAAAATCAAACTTATTTTCAACCTTTGCCTCGAAAATTAAAGCCGCATCGACAACTATCATCGGGCTTCTTTTTGTCTTTAATTCGTCTCTTATTTTTTCTTCAATTTTTTTTATCATAGGTGGATGAATAATTGTATTCAGTTTTTCAAGCTCTTTAGCATCTTCAAAAACGTTCCTTGCAAGCATTTTTCTATCTATCTTATTATTGCTGTTAATTATATTATTCCCAAACTGCTTTACCACATCCTTTAAAACGTCCTTATTTTGTTCCAGAACATCCTTTCCTATTTTATCCGCATCGATAACAAAAGCTCCGAGTTGTTTAAAGTTATCGCTTAGAAGACTTTTCCCGCTTCCGATTCCACCCGTAATCCCGATAATTGGAACAGTATGTCC
>SDBU01002668.1_pt1 | contig 23464 bp, 27 predicted proteins | sample 2277071 | NCBI WGS metagenome assembly SDBU01 (sample SAMN10397929, study PRJNA504765) | marine sediment metagenome | isolation source: marine sediment core GS08_GC12, 126 cmbsf | place: Arctic Ocean: Gakkel Ridge, Loki's castle | collected 2008 | reverse complement strand
TTGTAGTAATCATTTTAAGTAAAAAATTGAAGAAATCTTAATTTTAGTTTCAACTAATTGAAGATTTGATGATCTTTTTTAAGTACATTTCCAGTACTTTATAATTTAAGAGTAAATACATACCATGTATATTCTCCCGCTTTTACACCATAGTCCTCTTTATATCCGCGTTGACGGCAAATATGCATAGATGCTTCATTATCAGTATAGTAAATTATATACCCATAACCAGAATCGGCGATAAATTTTTCAAAAAAGGGAAAAAATTGTTTACTATATCCTTTTCCTCTATATTCCATCTTAAGCCAGATTTCATGAAGTTCCACACATTCTATAATTTTCCCAATTAAATCTTCTAATATTTTTCTATCCTCATCATCCCGGGGGTCTTCTTCATGATGTCTATCTGTATATGTTTCATGCCATATGGTATGACCAATTAATTTATTCCCTTCTTTCCATACTATTAGATGAGCAGGATTGTCGATGACAATATCTCGTTCAAATTCGTCAAGATTAGATAATCTTCTATTCGGAATAGACTTCCAAATTGTTTTATAATATTTTTCAAACAAACAAGAGAATTTCGTCGGGCATCAGAAAAATAGATCCTAAATTATTAAATAAAAGATAAAAAATTAAATATTTTTAACCTAACAAATTCTATAAGAATTATTACTAAGAAGATCAAAATGTCGGATGAAGAACTGAGAGATCGAATTAATAGGATAGCAAACGAAATCGAAAAACTCGAGATATCAGCGAAACAAAAAGAAGCTTATATTACTTCCAAAATTGATGAGGATTTCGGTCCGAAAATTAGTGAAATCGAATTAAACCTACAGAAGCAACAAACAATTTACGAAGAACTCAACACAAGTATAAATAAATTAATGTCAAGAAAGAATGAATTAACTCCCATTGTAAAAGCATTAGAGAAACAGTACAACAATTTGAAAAAAGAGAGGAAAAAAACATTAAATAGTAATTTAAAGGCTATAGTCAAAGAAAAGAAGATTAAAACAAAAATTATTGATAAGGATATTAAATTACTAGAAAAAGAGTTAAAAACACCTTAAGAAAAATAATAGTACACCCTTTAAAATCGTGTTAAAATTCCCTTTTTCCTTTTTTCAACGTATTGTTGGTGATAATCTTCTGCTTCCCAAAGTTCTGAAGCAGATACTATTATTGTAACAATTGGGTTTTTAAACCGTTTTGATTTTTCAAGTTTCGCTTTAGAACTCAAAGCTTTCTCTTTCTGTTCTGAATTAATATAAAAAATTATGGAACGATATTGTTCTCCCACATCCGGACCTTGACGATTCAAAGTTGTTGGGTCATGAATCGACCAGAATATGTCTAATAACTCATCATATGACACTTTAGAAGGATCAAATATGATCTCCACAGCTTCGGCGTGACCTGTTTTATGAGAACATACGTCGTTATAAGTCGGTTTTGTAAATTGACCGCCTGTATAACCCACGCGAGTAGATATGACACCATTTATTTTCCGAAACCTCTCTTCAACACCCCAGAAACAGCCTGCTGCAAATATTGCTTTTTGATCTTCCATTGTATTTATTTAGGAATTCTGGGAGTTAAACCTAAGTCTAATTTTCTATAAATTAATAACAGATTTTAGATTATTCTCATAACCAAGAATCTCAAAAATATTTAATCTCTATAATGCAACGATTCTAATAGTAGAAAATTCTTATCAACTCTATGGAGTATAAACCTTCGAAAGATAAATGGAAAAAAAAATTAACCAGATCTCAATATCATGTACTCCGTGAGAAAGGAACTGAACCTGCTTTTACGGGAAAATATTTGAATACTTATGAAAAAGGGATTTATAAATGTGCAGGTTGTGGTGCACCACTATTTTCTTCTGAAAAAAAATTTAATTCAAGATCAGGGTGGTCGAGTTTTGAAGAACCTTTCGATGAAAAAAATATTGAAGAAAAAGTAGATACAAGTCATGGTATGACCCGAACCGAGGTTCTCTGTAGTAATTGTGGAGGACATTTGGGCCATGTTTTTGACGATGGTCAAAACCCTAAGGCCTGTCGATATTGTATCAATTCGATTTCCCTAGATTTTCAAGTAACTTATAATGAGATTGAGGAAAAATAAATTAAAATCATAATATTAGAAGATGAAAAAAAATGTACCAAAAAGTTACACCACCAAAAAAGAAACCTAAAGATAATAAAGGTTATTTTGAAGTTTTAAGTAAGGCTGTATTCAATGCTGGCTTTTCCTACCAAGTTGTAAATAATAAATGGGAGGGAATCAAGGAAGTTTTTCAAAAATTTGACCCCGATACGCTTTCAAATTGGACGGTCGATGAAATATCGGATGCACTGTCTTCTCCTAAGATAATTAGGAATGCGAGAAAAGTGAATGCGATTGTATCCAATGCAAAGGTATTCTTAAAATTACTGAGGACGCATGGATCGTTTGAAAACTATTTAAAATCATTTCAAAACGAGCTATATGAAGAAAAACAAAAGATTTTATCAAAGAAATTTAAATGGTTAGGACCAACAGGAGCTCACTTCTTTTTATGGTCAGTTGGAGAAGATGCACCTCCTTGTGAAGAAGTTATTAAATTAAGCTAATAGATTAGATATATTTCAATAGACATTCATCCAAAACATTCTTACTTAAAGCAACACGATATAGAATTACAAATTAGATTTTCGACAGATATTAAGAAATACTGCTTTAATTGAGCGTTATAAACACATTTCTATCAGCTGTTAGGTTTTTCTTCGATATTTTTAGAAGAACATTCCCAAATTTTTTGTCAAGAGATTATAGTAGAGAAAATTAAAAATATATTTCGATATGAAAATCTAGAAAAGAATAAATAAATGTCTTTTAAGTCATGTGAGAAACGGACTAAACTGTAAAATTTATATTCACAAAAGACCTTTTAAAAATTGAGGTAAAAGGTATTTCAAAATTAATGAAGTTTTGGAACAAGAGAATAGTCCGGAAAAGAAGGAAAGTTATCTTTAAACCCCCCTATAGTTATGATTATACATTTAAAATTATGTTATTAGGTGAACCGGGAGTAGAAAAGACGGCTTTAGCTCAAAAATTCTGCTTAGACATTTTTAGGCCTTCAGAGAAGTTACCCGTTGGAGTAGACTTTTATGTTAAAACAGTAGAATTACAAGGAAAGAAAATTAAATTACAAATTTGGGATATAGGGGGAGATGAAAGATTTAGATTCCTCACACCGATTTATTGTAATGGAGCAAATGCTGCGATGATCCTATTTGATATTACGAATTCTCAATCTTTAAATCAAATTTCAGAACTGACTAATATTTTACGAGAAAAAAAAAGTGATATTCCAATTATATTGATTGGTAGTAAAATGGAAATAAAAGAATTTCGCGAATTACAACGAGAGAGGGGAATTGAAATCGCTAAAAAATATAATTTATCAAGTTATAGTGAAATCTCAACAAAAACAGGTCAGAATGTAGAAAACTCTTTTATAGATCTTACAGAAATTCTGTTAAGTCAATGAATTTTGGTAAATATTCCTTCAAATCTCAATTCTTTTTGAAGAATAGTTTTAATCTGTTTTCTTATTAGTAATTATATTCATATTCCTTTAGACATCAGAATAATCAATTCCCCTGAACATCAAGAAAAGTTCGGGATATTTCTCTAATTCAAAACCATAAAGATATTTTCACTTTTTTAGAACTAGTGGTCAATTGGGTGCTAGTTTACAAATCTGAAAGAGAACACATATTACAAATTAAAGGAATGGAGTAATTCTTTAATTAGTTTCCAATAACCTTGCGGATTATTAATACGCATTAAATGTGCAGCATTAGGAATATATTTGACAGGTAAATTAGCATTTTTAATTAATGTTTCTGATGTATATCTTCCTATATTTTTTTCTCCGAAAATAAAATATACAGGAAACTCAATTAATTGTAGTAACCGTGGAAACAGTTGATCACTTTCTGATAATTTAACTAAATCGTGAGCGCTGCCCCAAATTGACCAAGGTCCCATTGAACGGTATTCTTCTAAATAAGTTGATTTCCATAACTCAATTTGGCTATCTACCCATGAATCAAATTTCTCTTTAAATTGTGAGAAGGAATTTTTAGCAATAGTTGAAGAAAAGAACGTGTCATTAATATCGAGATTTCCCTCTAAATAAATTAATCCTTTGATTTTTATTATATTATTCTTCCTATTTTTAATATTTTCTATAAGGGAAATTGCGATAGGACCACCCATGGAAGTAGCCATAATTACAACATTTCGGATTTTTTCTACAAGGAGAAGATTATAAAGGTATTGACCTTGATTTTCCATCGTATATAGATCCAACTGATGAGGTTTTGCAGATTCTCCGAACCCAATTAAATTGGGGAGAATCAGTGTGTATTCAGATAGAAACAGTTCTTTAAATTGACGTGCAAAACCCTCTTTATATCGCGAAGTTATAGGACCTAAACCGTGAATATATAAAATTACCACCTCTTGTTTTCTTCCCATAAACTTGTTGTACACCATTTTACCAGCACTTGTTGGGAATTCTTTAACCACAATTTCAGACATCAATCTCTCACTCAAGAACAAAAAGTTTTAGTTTCATAAATAGATGATTATATTTAAATTTAGGATTTTACACTTAAGGAGAAAGTAAATCAGATAAAGTAAAATTAAAAAAAATTCTTAATTATTTATTCAATAAAGTATAAAAATTTACTTTCCCTAATAAAAAGTGAATTATATGAGCCAAAAAAAGTTAAATGTAATTGTTTACTCAGATTATATCTGCCCTTTTTGCTACATCGGCTACCATCGGATCGAAAAGCTTAAAGAACAATTCGATCTTGAAGTCGAATGGAGACCGTTTGAGCTCCACCCTGAAACTCCTAAAGAAGGGTTTAGGATGGACAGTATATCTTTCCCAAGAGAGTATTTAGAGATGGTTTTAGCAAACGTAAAAAGATTAGCTGATGAAGATGGACTTGAGATTAAATTTTCCGGGAAACTACCGAATTCACAATTAGCGTTATACATCGCTGAATTCATGAAAAAAAAAGGTAAGTTTGACGAATTTCATAAGTTGGTATTTGAAAAGTATTGGAAAGAGGGAAAAGATATTGGAGATCGATCTTTGCTGTTGGATCTTGCAGAATCAATTGGTGTGGATAAAAATGAAATACTAGACTATATTAAAAGTGATGAGCCTGCTAATTTATTAAAGGAGGCTAGCTTAGAATTAGGTAGATACGGAATAAACGGAGTTCCCACATTTTTAATTGGCGGTAAATTCATAGTTGGAGCCCAACCTTACGAGGTTTTTGAAGATGTCATTAGAAAAGTTTCTAGTGTAGATGTAGCAACAGCGAAATCTTAAATTGTAATTAAAGAAATACTATTGTATTATATTATAATAAAGTGAAAACAAAAAAATTTAATTAGGGAGGGTTGAGAAAATGCCAAATGCAACAATAGATGGACCACCAATAGAAGATTTAGAAAGAAAGAGAGTTTTAGTAAAAGAGATTACAGACGCCATGGAAAAGGCTTATAAAATACCTAGACAAGCTTATGTAGTTTTAATAAAGGAGAATAAGCCTGAAAACGTGGGAGTCGGTGGAGAATTAATAATCGACAGAAGAAAAGACTAGATTTTAAAAAGTGGTTAAAAAGAACAAGTTTTGTGGATTACATGCAGGTAACTCCAGCAAGTATATTTAAACTTCACTATTTACTAAATCAGAAAGTTTGATAACTAGAATCATAAAATTATAAATTCTTCTACCATTAATGACGAATATGCATCATATTCAGGACGATTAAGCATTTTTATTGGTTTACCTCTACAATGGCAATAATCAGGGATATCAGTCATAAATAAATTTTGAATAAGTATTAAGAAATTAAGATATTCTTGTTTTGTAACATCTTTTAGCAGCTTTTCAGTGATTTCAATTATAAGTTTATGGATCATTAATTGGTTTTCATTGTTTCCAGAAGGGAATTGGTTATAAATTTCGAGAATTTGGTCATAATAATCAATTTTAGGTCTTAACACGTTTTTTATAGTGGTTATAATATCCTGAATTTTAAAAGGTTTTTCCAGAAAACTAATAGCCCCCGCCATAATAGCTTCCTCTCTTATTTGAGAATCTGCACTTACAAAAATTATTTTAGCTCTTGCTTCAATTTGTATAATTTCCTTAGTCGCCTCTAATCCATTTTTTATAGGCATCCTATGATCCATTAAAATAACATCGGGAATTCCATCATAATTTTTAAACAAGGTTTTAAACTTATTCACAGCTTCTTTCCCATTTTTTGCTGTATCAATAACTTTTAAACCGCTTGCATCAAGAATCCCTGTATAAATAATTATTGCTGATATGTCGTCCTCAACAATAAAAACTTTAGGTTTTGAATTATCCTTTTTTTTTGGTGCTTTAATTGCCATAGGTCTTCTTTAGGTTATTATTTACAGTATAGTACCCAGCTTTTTTGGTTGTACATTTTGATTATTTCCTCTAATATGATCTGATTCTAACAATAATTCTTTTAGAATTTCACCCAAATATCCAAGTTTATGAGCTGTGGCTGTAATTTCTTCCATAGATGCGGTTTGCTGCTCAGTAGAAGCACTTATCCCTTCCATTGGATTAAAAGCTTGTTTAATTTTATATATAATTTCATTTATTTTAATCCCTGAAGTTTTAACTGCGGATTTTGATGCTTCAGCTAATTTGCGAACTTCATCAGCTACCACAGCAAACCCTCTCCCATACTCACCTGCTCTTCCTGCTTCTATACTTGCATTTAGGGCTAATAAATTAGTTTGTTCTGCTATATTAGTAATGATCCTCATTATATTGTGAATTTCTTCAGACGATTTCACGACATTTTGAGTTGTTTTTACCATCTCTTGAGTAGATAAAGAAATCTCTTCTGAAGCGGCATTTACCTCAGTTGCACTTGATACCAATTCTGTCGCGATGTTAGAAATATTGAGACTTGCCTCTGAAGCAGCATCAAAAACTGCATTTAAAGTATCATTGACTCGTATTATCCTTTGTTCTATTAAAGCAACTAATCCCGTTACCAAAAGAATAGTAACAAAAAAGATCATTAATCCTTCTCCAAAATTTTCAATTACAGTTCCCCCAAAAGACGAGTTTAAATTGTTAATAACTACTATTAGAGCAGCTAATATTGTTATGCCTAAAAAGGCATGGGTTGGAATGCGTTTTTTCATGTAAATTCGTAAAAATAGAAATAGACTCAAAAGGAGTAGCATTAATAATACTATTTGTATTCCATTAATCGCAAAATTTAGCAGAGAAACTGCAGCTATGGTTGTTGACTGATTTCTTGATAATTTATATTTTATGAATGTATAGTAATATTCTTTTACTACAGCAAAGGAGATGCTGATAACAGACAACATTAGAAATACATATGAGATTAAGGAAATTTCTTCCAATAAGGACTCAAAATTAACTAGTACAAAACCGATTGCTGCAAAAATGTAAGTGGGAAGCCAAGCTAAGAGATCTCTCCTTTTCAAGCAAACAATAGAAAAAATTATTGCAGCACCCACCATGATTAACGAATACTCAAATACTAAGGCATTTAATTCTAACATAATTTTTTTACATCCAAATTTTTATGAGGTATGTTGAAAACTCTATTTTATATATTTATAATATATAATTTTTATATTTAAGTTTTTCTTTTTCCAAAACTGAAAAAAGGATATATTTAACTTTTAAACGCTGAATTCTAATATTTCTTTTATTTATGACGAAGATTTTTCAAATATTCAATTTTTATTTTTCAAAAATGAAAAATTTATTTACTTAAAAAACTATTCATATTATATGGGAGATAATGTTAAATTCGGGGATGAAATGACTTTTAATGAGAAAATTATAGATTATTCAATAGCTGATTTTATAGACCTTTCTCTCGTTGAAGTGTTGACTTTACAGTTACTTTTAAGACATACAGAACCAATTGTAAGACACACATTATATTTAGAGGTTACTCAATTTCTCCAAAGTGAGAGAACTTCACTCAATGCTCTAGATTCACCAAATTTATCTTCGAGCGAAAAGCTGTACCTTCAATTTCTTAGGAATAGGAAAAAGCTTTCTACTTCTAGCTTCTATAATAACCTTAAAAATTTAGAAAAAATGGGACTAATCTCATGTATGTACAATGCTAAAGGTAAAGTTGAGGCTATAGAAGCAACTGATTTAACGGGGCCTTTTATGAATGCAACTCTTAAACATTTTATTAATTTTGGAGTGAGAGCTGAAGAATCTATTATGCATTCTATGAAGAAAGTTATAATTGAGAAAATTAAAAAGACAAGCTTCGAAGGTATCTTTGTTATATGGCTCAATGAATTTTTCGATATCCAAATAATAAGAGTTGTTTATGAAGTGGCCGAATCATTGTTTTTATTATCCAGAAATGATTTTTCAAAAGATTTAATAAATAGAGGATTAGAAAATGTTAAATCTTCTTCAATTTATAATGGGAAGATTCGGGAACCGAATGAGGCATTTGACATGGTATTTTTTCCTTTCTACTATAAAGATTCCAAGGTATTTAACCTTAATCGAGTTGATCTTCTTAGAGAAGCAGCGAGAATTACTAAAAAGACAGGTGTCGTCATCATTACTGCTCAAAGTAAACTTCCAAAAGTTGAGGGACGCATCGCAAATACGATTTTAGAATTATATGAAAAAGCACATCACTATACAATATATGAAATCGATGAATTAGAAAAAGATTATAATGAAGCAGGTTTCTCAAAATGGGAAGTATTCGAACATCATGGGGATATGATCGGAATAGGCTGGGTAGATTAAGATCAACGCATCTTAGATTACCCTAAAAAATACATTTATAAACAAAATTATATTAATTTTCCAGAAGTTTTTTACATTATAACGACTTTTAAAATAATATGATTAGAGTAGCTGGAATTCAAATAGCGTCTGTTTTTCTTGATGCCCAAAAAACTTGGGAGAAGTTAGAGGGTTACATTAGGAATGCTAAATCTAATGGAGCAGAATTAGTAACATGGGGTGAAACTTTAATTCCTTGTTATCCAACATGGATCTGGTTAGAAGTTTCACCCAGGGATCAGAAGAAGATTTATGGTAAATACTGGAGCGAATGTCTCAAACTAGATGAGAGTGAAATCATTGAAAATATGAAAGCTCTTTCTAAGGAATTGGGAATAATGATGATGGGAGGAATAGCTGAGAAATACGGGGGATCAATTTACTGTACACTACTGACAATAAACCAAAAGGGAGAGATTTTGGGCAGGCATCGTAAAATTAAACCGACTTATCGGGAACGCTTAGTTTGGGCGGACGGAGATGGATTGGGGCTTAAAACCTATGCCCTAAACGATATCAAAATAGGCGGTTTAAATTGCTGGGAGAATTGGCTTCCATTAGCCAGGGCTAAATTACATTTACAAGAAGAAATCTTACACGTCGCTGTCTGGCCTGGTGGTTTATCAAACACTCAAGATATAACACGATTTATTGCCCTCGAAGGGCGATCTTGGGTTATTTCAGTTTCTGGTATGTTTCGACCTTCCGACATTTCTCATTTGGACAAGGATGAGTTTCCTATAAAGGATATGATGGAATCCCGAAATGACTACTGGCAGAATTGAGGAACTATGATAGTAGATCCAAGAGGAAAGGTTGTAGCAGGCCCGCTAATTGACGAGGAGGGAATCATTTATGCTGACATTGATCCGATAGTTGCTATAGAAGAACGTCATAATTTTGATATTAGCGGTCATTATTCACGTTTTGATATTTTTAATAAACCTTAGTCATTATATCTCAGACATTATTACTGAATAATTTATTTACACGCATTTTTTAGACAACATTGAAAATAAATGATAAAGTATTAAGAATTAATTATAATTTTTTAATCGTGATAAAATCAGATGAAAAATAATCGCACATTCCTGCGTTTCTTTGATAATGATGAATTTGAAAGAATGGTGCCAGAATCTGATGAAGAAAAGAAAGAACCGTTTCCTTTATTTCAAAAAGAATATGCAGAAGATGCTAAACTCATTGACTTAATTTCTCCTGAAAATTTCAAAATAGGAAAAAAGTCTTTCTTGGATGTCATAAATCAAAGAGTGAGTCGCAGGAATTTCACAACAGAACTCTTAACTCTTGAGGAATTATCAGTTCTGCTATGGTGTACGCAAGGAGTCAAACAAGTTCTTAAGAGTAAACTTGGAGTTTTAAGAACTGTTCCATCGGCTGGAGCAAAAAGTCCATTTGAGACTTATCTCATAATAAATCGAGTAGAAAAGCTTGAACCAGGTGTTTATCGGTATATTTCCTTTACTCACCAGTTATTATTCATAAAAAGTATACCAGATTCTGAGAATAAGATTGGAGAATTAGCCTTTGATCAGAAATTTGTCGGTAAGGGGGCAGTTATATTCTGTTGGGTGGCTATACCATACCGTTCTGAATGGCGATATACCATAGTTGCCCATAAATTCATAGCAGTTGATTTAGGAGTAGTTTGTGAAAATTTATATTTAACTTGTGAAGCAATTAATCTTGGAACCGTTGCTATAGGATTTTATGAACAAAATAAGTTCGATACATTGCTTGAACTTGATGGAAAGGACGAGTTTGTGGTGTTGATAGCTCCAGTAGGAAAAATAAGGGACATTTCTCATTCTACATAATAACTCCCGATCCCTATTTCTTTCGAAAAAACATTAATTTTGAAACATGTTCGCAGCTAAAGTTATATGAACTCAACTTCTCTCTTTGATTAAGAGTAAAATACGAATAATATTTAATGGTGAAAATAAAGTGAGTGTGGAAGTTTATCTCAATAAGAATATAAAAGAAGTTATCACGGAATTTCCTAAAATTGAAGAGATTCTAGATGAATATAGCATTGGTTGTGGTACATGCGGAGAGGGGCTATGTCTCTTGAAAGACATATTAGAGATTCACTATTTAGAAGAAGATTTAGAGACTGAACTAATGGCAAAGATTTCACAAGTTATTTACCCAGATAAGAAAGTTGAGTTTCCCAAAAGGAAGAGAAAGTCGAAAGGTCAAAATGAATTTAATTATTCACCCCCGATGAAAAAGATGGTGGATGAGCATGTTCTAATAAAAAGGTGGTTAGCACTTATTCCTAAAGTTATCGAAAATTTAGATTTAGAAACTGAGGAGGGTATGGAAGTAATTAATAAGGGAATTAGTTTCATCCGTAATTACGCTGATAAATACCATCATGCAAAAGAGGAGGAGGAAACTTTCAAATATTTCAATGAAAATTTGGATATTTTTAAAGTTATCCGTAATGATCATATAAAAGTTCGGGATCATGTAAAAGCTATGCTTCGAGCAATTGAGAATAAAGATAGAAACGCCTTAGCAGAGCATTTACTGGCTTACAGCGAAATCTTGCCTGAGCACATCAAAAAAGAAGAAGAAATTCTATATCCTTGGATGGATAGGAATTTGTCTATGAAACAGGTAGGCCAATTACTCTCAAAGTTTAATGAGATTGACGAAGAATACGGTGAAGCTCCAAAAATCCATAAAGATTTTATTGAGAAGTTAGAAAATCAATATTTCTAATTTAAAATCTAATTGTTAAATACCTTTTCTATCTTTTAATGATAATTTGTTGTTAAAAAGTGGAAAACATTTTGAATAACCCGAAAATTAAAAATAAAAAGTCTTATAATTAATATTAAAAATAAAAAGTAAGGATCTCAGATAAAAATGATTCAATCGATACTAGTTTGTGACTCTCAAGGATACCCATTTTATTCTAAGACAATGGATCCAAAATTAGGAGAATTAGATCCCACTATTTTTAGTGGTTTAATTTCTGCTATCGGACTTATCGGGAAGCAATTATTTAAAGAAGATATTGCTAAGATTTCTTATGGAGAAGCTTATGAAATTGTTATCATTACCAAAGAATTATTCGGGGATGACAAGTTAATTTATTTCGTTTTTATCATTGAAGGAGATGTTGATCTTAAATTGATGAAACAGATTAGCACCAATATTTTCATAGAAACAAAGCATGTTTTAAAAGATCCATCTGCTGCAAAAATAGATATTAAAACTAAACTGGATAAATTATTATCTAATTTAGGATGAATATCAAAATAGAAAAGTTAAATAAGATTTGGATCTCATTGTAAAGAATTTTTAAAGTTATGGAAGATTACTTGAGATGCTTCAAGTATTGATGATTATATTTTTGTATTAAAAATAATTATGAAAATTAAATCACAATAATATTTGTATAAAAGAAGTGTTTAGAAATGAAAGTATTAATAGTATATGATACCATGCATGGAAATACTAAGAAAGTCGCTGAATTAATTGGTGAAGGAATAAATACTAAGGAAGGTAATGAAGTTACAATTGATAATGTTAAAGAAATTGACGTGACCAATGAAACATCTTATGATTTAATTTTAATAGGTTCCCCCAATCATGCAAAAAGTCATACCAAATCAGTCCAGAAATTCATCACATCGTTAGCAGATTCACCATTAAAAGGAAGCTCTTTTGCTGTATTTGACACATACATGGGGGATCAAGTTGAGATAGTAGTCAAGAAGATGGAAAAACAGGTTAGTGAAAGTCAGCCTGCTTTGAAGAAAGCGAGTCAGGGTTTATCTATAAAAGTTAATGGTATGAAAGGTCCCATCGCAGACGAAGATCTCCCAAAATGCAAAGAATTTGGAGTTAAATTGGCAAAATAAAGGATTTTTTTAAAAAATTCATAAAATAGTTATTACTTTTTTTTATTAATTTCTTCGATAATCAGAACTATTTAACGTCAGAATTAATCATACATTTGATCAAAATTCGTTTATAAGATATTATCAATAAATTATTAAACTCACATTTTTTGTATAAAACAATTAAATTGGGTATTAACCATAAACTGCAAATTTAAAACGAGTTGAGTTTCCCATTACACAATATATTATTATTGGGGGTGGTCCCGCAGGAGCAACTGCAGCGTTAGAAATAAGAGGTTTAGATCCAGCAGGAGAAATAGTTCTGATTTCAAATGAGAATTATCAATTCTATAAAAGGAGTAAAATAATTAATCTTGTTTCAGCAAGTTGCTCTGAAGATGATCTGTTTATAAAGGGAAAAACTCTCTATGAAAAAAATAATGTAAATTTTGTTCACAACCAAGTAAAAAAAGTTAATTCGGAGAATAAGCAAATATTATTAGAAAATGGCACTAGGCTTAATTACGATTTTTTATTAATAGCTTCTGGGGGAAGTCCATTGAAATTACCCTGGAAAGGTGTGGATCTCGAAGGTGTTTCCACATTATATAGTCTTGATGATGCGAAAGATGTTGCAGAACAAGCTTGTAATGTAAAAAATGCAGTAATCATCGGGGGGGGTTCCACTGCTATGAAAACCATCCAAAACTTCAAGAAAATTGGTTTAAACATTTCAATTATAGAAAAAGCATCACATCTGTGGCCAATAGGCTTCGATCGAAAAGTTGCTCGAATTATCGAAGAAACGATAAAAGAAAACGGCATTCATATTTATCTTAATGAAGAGGTTGTTGAGTTCCAGGGTGATAATAATAAATTAACTTTTGTTGTTTTAAAGAATGGTGAAAAAATTCCAGCAGATATAGCAATTATAACAATTGGAATCAAACCGAATATTGATTTTCTTGTTGATAGTGGAGTTAAAATAAAAGAGGGGATACTGGTTGATGAAAATATGAGAACCAATATCTCCAGTATTTTTGCTGCTGGAGATGTTGCCCAAACATACGATCCTCTCTATGAAAAACCAATACTTCACCCAACATGGGGGAATGCGAAGAAACAAGGAAGAATTGCAGCAGTGAATATGACGGGGGGCAATTTACTATATAAAGGAGTAATTCCGATTCAATCGATTAAAATATTTGGATTTACAGCTATTGCAGTTGGTATTACTCACTCAAAGAAAAATTTTGATGAAATCTCATGGTTTTCATTTCAAGAGGGTTTTTGTAGAAAATTCATACTAAACAATAATAGATTGGTGGGTATTTTGATGCTAGGAAAAAATTTAAACAAAAAAGAATTGAAACCGCTGATTAAAAAAGCTGTGTTTAATATGGTTGATGTAGGGGAGTATAAAACTGAGTTGTTAAATGAAAACTTCGATTTTAATCAAATTTTAGATGATAGCATTTGAATGAATAGGATAGTTCCCACCTTAATTTAATTAATAAATAAGTTATTTTTTTTAATTCAAATGTCGAGATTGAATAGTGTTACAAATTTATAAGATGTAATAAGTCTCCGAGAGTACATTAATTTAAATCTTATTAAAACATATAAAAGATTGAACTAGGAGTGGAAGAAAACGATCGTTCTGTTAACATTTTTTCATACAAAAAAAGGTCCATTGATATTTTATTCATATCCTCCACATCAAGTAGGGGAGGAAATATCAGATAGGCTTTATGATGTTATGACACAGCAGAATGAGGAAGAATTTTTCATACACTCCTTCGAGGATTTTAAATTTTTAAATTACTACTTTCAAATCCCCTCAGATTGGGCTCGGGGATCCAAAGAAATGTTGATGGTTTCAATAATTATTTATCAACAGATTTCTCCGGAAATTGAAAGAATCATTGCATCTTTATGCAGGAAATTTATTGAAGTGATGCGATCGAATAAAGTCATTTATACGGGGTTCTATATAAATGACCTACGTAATTACGATGAAACTGATAAAGATAGGATAAAAAAAAATGAAAGACTAATTAAAGATTGGATAAGTGAGTTATATTGGAAAACCGTAGAGGAGACTAGAAAGAAATCAGAGGAACAGAAATTAACTCAGTTAGAATCCGACAGACATATATTTGAATCCTTAGAAGAGATGTCAAGAGAGTTAGAATTAATAAGTAAAGAGATAGAAAGTAGTGAGGGTAGCGTTAAAACAAACCCTAATCTCAAAGCTTCGATTTCCAATTTAAAAAATATTATTGATGGTTTAAATGAAGGTTTTATCGAGAAAATGACTGCGCTAGATTTTGAAGAGGAAGATGGTTTATTACTCACAAACAATGAATTGGATATCGATATTCAAAAGAGAAAAAAAGAGTTATTGAAAGTCTTAGAAGATGAAGTCTCAGAGGAGAAGGAGTGAAATGATTTTTTAATTTGAGGCAATTTCTTAAGATTACAAACTCATCTCCATCAAATCCTCAAAATAGTATTGCTACGATAAGTCGTACATTTTAACCCAACGGTTTAGTAGAACTCTCTCGTTCAGTAAACATGAGTGATTATGAGCGATGATCTCCTCGAATCGATTTTTGAAAAATAAAAGAAATTTAGAATAAAAAATATAGATTAAACTTACGCTGTACAACTACATTTTAAGCAAGCTATTACCATTTATCATATTTCGACTCTCTTTTTTCGAGCGTGGCAAAAACACCTTCCAGGGCATCCTCTGCATTTATGCAAATTACTTGAGTCCTATTTTCCAATTTTATGGCGGATTCGAGTGAGGAAGCGTCAATATTCATATTTAGAGCATCCTTCGTGAATCGTATCCCAATCGGGCTCTTTGTTAATATCTGTTTTGCAAGATTAAGTGCTTCATTTAGGATTTCATCATCAGGAACGACTTTTGAGACAAATCCAATTTTATCGGCTTCTTGAGCATTAAAAACTCTTCCTGTATACATAAATTCTGCTGCTCTTGAGAAGCCAATCAGTCGAGGTAGCCAATAAGAGCTTCCGCAATCAGCTCCAGAAAGTCCTATGTTTATGTAAGCGTTACAAAACTTAGCACTCTCTCCTGCAATCCTAATATCGGCTGCCAAAGCAAAAGAAAGCCCTCCCCCATAGGCTGCTCCTTTTATTGCTGCTATGACGGGTTGAGGGATTCTCCTAAGAGTTACCATTAATTGAGATATTAATTTCTGTACTATTACTGCTCTTTTAATCTTGTCCTTATTTTGAAGGTATTCAAATTGCTGAAATTCTTCTGGTACTTTTTTATTAAAAAGTACTTGCCCATCTTTTAAATCCAACCCAGAGCAGAATGCTCGACCTTCACCAGTTAATATTACTACCCGAATACTTAGGTTGTTTTCTAAAGTGTTGATATAATCCTGTAAATCCTCTACAAACTGGAAATCAATAGCGTTTAACCTATTTGGTCGGTTAAAAGTTATTATAGAAATACCATCTTCACGTTCTTGAATTTTTATTGTTTTATATTCTCTCATATAAACAACCAATAATATATAGACCTTATTTAATCATTTTTTTATGTTAATTAGTAGATAGGAAAATATAGAATATATTTCTTTAACTTTTTGCTATGATGAAAACTTGTTAAAATTCAAGACAAAAAAGTATCCTTTAATATAACCTATGACAGAATCTTTTAGCATCTGATAAAATAATAAAACAAATAAACGCTAAAATCTAAAATTGATAAAAATCTAGAGAAGCTATTTTATTTTCGATATACTCCTTTTTGAATAATATATTGCATGATTTCATCAGTACCACCACCGATCCTATACAGTCTAACATCACGGGCATATCTTTCCACGGGGTACTTGTTCGTATAACCTATTCCCCCCAAAATTTGGATAGCTTCGTCACATATCTTATATGAATTTTGACATACGAATAATTTCGCCATAGCTGCTAGATATCCATCATTTATGTTGTTAACGGCCTTTTCTAAGAGAGCTCTTCCCGCTTCATAATTAGTAACCATGTGAGCAATCTTAAAGCTGATTCCTTCAAATTCGGATATACTTTTCTTAAATTGTTCCCTCTCTCTCGAATAATCAATAGCAACTTCGATTGCCCTCCTCGCTACTGATAACGTTTGAACCGATAACGTGACTCTTTCTACACTTAAAAATTGTTGCATCGAACTAATCGCCAAAGTTTTCCCTCCTTTTTTTTTACCAGTGGAATCTGTAGCTATCTCTTGATAAAAAAGTACATTCTCTTGTGGTATGTGTACATTATTGAACTTTAAATGTCCCAAATGGAGTCCATGAAGCCCCATTAACTGATATTCCTCAATTACTTCAACACCTTGCCATTTCGATTCAACAATGCAAGCACCATTTCTACCGTATACAACCAAGACATCTGCTATGCTACCGTTAGTTATAAACCGTTTCTCACCATTTAGAATAAGTTCACTGTTAGCTTCATCTTTTTCATATATTGTTTTCATCCGAGATAGGTCACTCCCTGCATCTGGTTCAGTAAAGCAGAAACAACCGATCTTTTCCCCTTTACATAATGACTCTATGTACTTCCCAAGTTTTTCCGTCTTATTAAAATTGAGGATTAAAGATGCAGGGTAAATTGAACACCATCGACTTAGTCCTACAGGTAAGCTATGATAACTAATTGCTTCATCGAGTATGAGCTCATGCTTAAGAGATTTATTCAATCCACCATATTCTTCGGGATACGACGTGCCAATATATCTCTTCTTCCCCATTGGCTTTATAACGTCAAATATGTCCATTTTTCCCTGTTCAATATTTTCAACATGCGGTTCAATTTCATTAGCACAATACTCAGTCACTTCGGATTGAAAATCTAACTCATTCTGATCTAAATTCGAAAAAATTCTATTCATAATGATCAAAATCCTCTGAAAAAGTTTAATATACAGTTAAAAATTCAAACGGAACATGAAATAAAATATTTTTGCTCATTTTAGGGAATGAAATTCTAGAAACATATTAGAAAAAAAAAAATTTGTAATTAGAAACCTTTTTTCTAAAATGAAAAACTATATTTCTTCAAATTTGATTAGAATCAAATTATTAAAGATTGAAAGGTAGTTTAATTGTGAAATTAGTAACGGGTGTTGATATTTTAGATGATGAAATAAAAAAGAAACTAACAACTGAGAATATTTATAAAATCTTTAATAATTTCATTATTCCACTAATAACTGAGGAGGAGCGAGAATTTTTAGAGGAATTAGAACAATTTTTACTCAAAAATATTGAGCCTAAAATAAACCTAGAAGAGGAGGTTTATGATCTTTTCCCGATCTTAGGAGAAAAAAATTATATTCAGAGATTAAATCCCCATGGAGATGACGAAAGATATAACATGCGTTATGAAATGCTTTTAGCTATGGCTATATCTATAGTTGATCCTGAATTAGATTTAGCAAGGGTAGTTACTGGAGTAATATTTGCTAACCCATTATTCCAATTTGGAAAGGGAGAAAGGATTTCTGAAATTTTAGAACAAATAACGACCGGGAAGAAAATTGGCTGTATTTGTATTACTGAAAGAAAACATGGTTCTGATGCTGTTAATATGGAAACTAAGGTTTTAAACAAAGAAGATTACATAATCCTTAATGGAGAAAAATTATATACCACAAATGGTCCAGTGGCCGATTATTTTATTGTATATGGAGTATCAGATGTGTCAGATCCGCGGGGATCAATGTATCAAGCTATTGCTGAGAGAGATTTTGAAGGATTAACTACAAATAGACTGGGGATACATTCAGTTCCACGCGTAGAAATTGGCCAAACTCTCTTTAATTCCGTTAAAATACCTCGAAAAAACGTTCTAGGAGCTGAAGGACAAGGATATAAGAATTTATTTTCTGGACTTGTGGCCGAAAGATGTGCGATTATTGGATCCAGTTTAGGTATTGCATGGTTAACTGCAATTACAGGGCTTATCTATACAAATTTGAGAACGCAATTTAATAGACAGATTTATGATTTTCAAGGAGTTTCATTTCCACAAACACAGAATTTTATTGAATTGATGGCAGCAACAGAATTAGGTCTTAGGTCAGCTTTAGAATATGACAAAACTGTTGAAAAAAAACATTTTGATCAGCAAAAATTTGTTAAATACAATGCTGCTTTCAGCTCAGGAACGAAATATTTAGCATCCAATCTCGCTCATAAAATTTCTTATGAAACTCAACAATTGTGTGGAGGTATTGCGTTTACTGATAACTTAAGGATTGATAAGGCTCTAGGAGTTGCAAATGTTCAGGAGATAATTGGAGGTGCGCGAAATATACAATTATATTTGGTGAGTAGAGCTATTAAAGACATGATTTCAATTTTATAATTAATTATAGGTTAAAATGCTATAGAATAGTGTTATTCTGCATTTCTTTTTCTAACCATAATTTCAACCTCATGATTACGTAATTTACCAAACAAAATGAATTCTATAAGTTTAAAATAGGGGAGTTTCATACTATTATAAGAATAATTCCTTTTTTTAAGAGCTTTGAGAAGAAATGGGTGAATATCACGAGTTTATGGTTTTTAGTATCGAAGACTCTGGAGATAAAAACCAAATAAATATTGAGAAGGAAGAACTACATTTTTATCTGCACCCTGAAAAAACTATCCTAATTGTGAGAGAAGATTTAAGAAGAATTTATCTCTGGAAGGGAGCAAAGTCTTCTGTTCGAAAGCGATTTTTAGGTTCTCGAGTTGCTACAGAAATTCAGGGAGAATTAATGAAGAATGGATTTCATAGGTGTAAAGTAATCTCGGTTGATCAGGGGATGAAGTCGAAGAATTCTTAAATGTTTTTGGTTTGGAGTCAATGGATGTATCCGAAAAGCTTGAAGATAAAGTGATTCTTCGAAATAGTGTCCGAGATCATCTAGAACATCAAAAAATACTCGATACAAAGATTGAGGCATCTGAATCTTCGAAACTTGATGAGATTAAAAAGTTGTTAGATGGTGATGAAAGGATGATCTGGATTAAAAGTACCACTCTGAAAATAACAAAGGATTGGTTAAATTCTCGAGTAAAAAATAAAAAATACAAAAGCAGAATTAAAAAATTGGGAAAGTCAGACAAGATTGAAGACAAGACATTCGAGAAAAGAGATGTGATAACGAATAAAAGACTTCTAACTAATAATAAGATTAATGAATTTTATGATTTTTCAGGGATTTTGGTGAGTAATTTCCACCTACAGGGACAAGTTGCCATTTTAAACTTAAAGGGGCTTAGAGCTTTCAATATAGAGGAATCGAAAGGGATATACAATATTTGGTTTCATGCTGAACCAGAAAAGAAGGGTGATTACGCGTTTCTTTTTGAAGGTCTTACAACCGCAGAATATCATAAGATAATTGATATTTTTACAGACTCATATATAGCAGAGATACCAAAGCAAGCTGGAAAATTAACATATATTCAGAAAAATTAAAAAAAAAGTAGAACTAATTTTCACGTAGTTGGATCTTTAAATGATACAAAAGCTAAGACTCAGACTTGTTTGCTCCATGTTATTCATTCATTTTTTTCAGAGCTTTCCTGACTTTATTAAATCCCAATCCAAGTTTCATTCCCGAAAAACCTTTGAAAAATTCTCCATTATCTTTACAGGAGGGCAATGCGTAAGGAATAAGTTTGCTACAGCTTACTTCAATATCTGTCATTACATACTTCCTAATCAACTCAAATTCACGATCAAAGGTCTCTTTGTCTTTCCAAGCTTCAATTAATTGTGAACCTTTGCTTAGATTTGTATCTACCATACCTGGATTGAAGATGTTTATTTTAATATCATTTTCATTGTTTTCAAGTTCCTTTGCTAAGCACTTAGAAAATGCAAGAACTCCTCCTTTAGATGCCGAGTAGAGAGTCATGTGTTCTACGGGTCTATCAGCACCTCCCCCAGATAGAGTAATTATTCTTCCATATCCTTGCTTGATCATGTGTGGTAATACTGAGGCAACAGAATTAATTATTCCCACTAAATTAATTTCGATCATAGTTTTTGCTAAAGAATTTACTTTCTCTGAAGAGAGATACTCAAAGGGACCATATGATAAGTTCACTCCAGCGTTCGCAACTAAAATCCGTACCGAACCGAATGCAGCAAGCGTTTTATCAACGAGAGCTTGTATTGCTATAGGGTCTGAAACATCACAAACCATGCCAATAACAGAATCACCAAACTCTTTTTTGAATTCTGAAAGAGTCTGATTCACGCTATCTTCATTTCTGGAGCAAATCATAACCTTGCATCCTTCCCTTAGGAATAATTCTGCTGTTTTTTTGCCGATACCGCTCGTGGATCCCGTTATAAGGGCTGTTTCATTTTTCATTCTCACTTTTTCATCACTTTTATCAAAATTCTTTCAATTATCTTAATCATCAAAACCATGTAAACGTTTTAGCATTTTATAAAAATGAAAATAAATTACTTGATTCAACAAAGTAAAAAAAATAATTGAATGATTAGATATGACAAAAAATAAGATACGACCAGGTTCATATTTATTTCCTACTCCTACTGTACTTATCGGAGCAAATGTAAACGGTAAGGCTAATTTTAATGCTATTGGATGGGTGAGTGGTCTTGAGTTTGGCCCTCCTTTGATTTCGATTTCATCCAATCAAAAGCATCATAATAATGTAGGAATAAAAGAAAATCAGACTTTCAGTGTTAACACGCCTTCAGCTGATATGGTTGAAATTACCGATTATTGTGGAATAAAATCAGGGAGAGGAGAGGATAAATCTGAGATTTTTGATGTTTTCTATGGCGAATTAAAAACAGCCCCTATGATTAGAGAAGCTCCTTTAAACTTGGAATGCAAAGTGATTCATATTGTTGATACTAGCGAAATTGCCAATGCGAAAAATGGACATGATATCTTCATTGGGGAAGTTGTACAAGCTTATGCTGAAGAAAAATATTTAACAAATGGAATACCGGATATGGAAAAAATTAAACCACTGGTATTATCGAATTCGAGGGGTAAATACAGGTATTATAAAATTGGTGAAGAGCTCGGAACAGCTTGGAATATAGGGCTTAATTATAAAAAAAAATAAGGAATTATTCACCACCTATTTTTAATTTAATAAAAAGTAAAAAAAAAAATTAATTTTAAATTATCCACTTGCTTATATCATTTAGATATATCGTTGATCTATATTTGTTTGGAATTGAATTTGAGTTTGAATTTGATGAGATCCCGACTTTGAGCCTCCTCTTTTTGACACTAAATAAAATTGTACCAATGATTCATTATGAACTAGTGTAATTCCCCGCCATTTTTTATCAGTAGAGTTGAATTCTACAACACGTCCAAGGCCAATTCCTTCCCTTTCAGAAAATACTAATTCTAAAGTATGCATAAGGTTTAAAAAATTGTCATTGAATTCGATTTTCTCTTTATTATAAGGTTTATCTTTAAACCTTAAAGCCTCGATTGCGAATGCCTGAAAAATATCACTACTCATTATCTTCCATGCATCTGGATTTGCATAAAATTCAATTCCTATAAATTCGCCATTAATGAACACTGCAACTCCACACTGGTTGTGTAAATTCTCAAAGTTCTTAACAATAGCTTCAGTTTGCTTAGTGGAATTTTTTGTCATTTCTAAATAACTTTGTGTAGGTGCGACACCCATAGAATATTTCATCTCTGAACGATGAGATTGAATTTCACTCCACACATTACCTTGACCACTGGCTGAAATTGCTTCGAATGCAACATTAGGGTGAATACGCTGGTTTGTAGATTTAAATCCTCGTTTTCCGGTATAATCCCACCTTGATTGTTCTACGCATTTCGCGGGGATTTTATATTTATGTGAGGGATTCCCGGGGTTTCGTTTTAAAACTGATTTCTTTCCTCCACTTGGAAGTAATATTGGTTCCCAAATTGTCCGATCTTGCTTTCCACCTTGTACAGTCATTCCAAAAGGGATCAATACTTGCTTATTACTTTTATTTATTACTTCTAATTCACTAACGGTTTCAGTTTCAATTATTTCCACTAAATTTAATTCTTCAGCTTCTTTAATACTAATGAACTCAACAAATTTATCTTCTTGAACTATGATGGGGATAATAACCATATTTTCATTAACTTGAGGAGTGCCTAACTTAAAAAAACCTAAGGGATTCTCAAAAATTGATTTTACTATTTGAATGCTTTCATTTTTCAAAACTAATCATCCTCTTTTTCATTTTTTTTATTCTTTTCCTCTTCATACAGAGGATTTATAAATTGATTAACTATATTTTTACCATTTTTTGTAAGCTCTACCCCATAGGCAGCTTGAATCTTTCCACTTTCACTTCTTCCATTAATCCTAGTTCCTTTTCCTTTTGGCAATTCGGCTTCAGTAAATTCGGCTCTACTGGTTTGAATTATACCACCCCTTTTAAGAGCGTTTAAATGATAGTTTAGATTTTGTTTTGGAACATCAATATTTTCTGCGAGTTTCATGGGTCTTTGGGGTGCTTCCGAGAGTTCTTTTAATATATCGGCTCTTACAGGGCTTCTAAAGACAATAC
>SDBU01002667.1_pt1 | contig 23468 bp, 18 predicted proteins | sample 2277071 | NCBI WGS metagenome assembly SDBU01 (sample SAMN10397929, study PRJNA504765) | marine sediment metagenome | isolation source: marine sediment core GS08_GC12, 126 cmbsf | place: Arctic Ocean: Gakkel Ridge, Loki's castle | collected 2008 | reverse complement strand
TCGTTGTGGGAATGCAGCCTTTTGAACCGCCAGTTCACACGCTCGCCTTCGGCGAACGCAAGAACCGGCGGAATATACAATTGCGACACAGCCTGTTCGCTTTAGGTGGGGTACCAGTCTCAAGAAAAAGAAAGCGATATGAGTGAATTAACATTTGGAGTCATTGGCACCTCAAAAAAAGAGGATGAGCGACGTATTCCAATCCATCCGGAGCATTTGCCACGTCTTCCCGAACAAACGCGCCGCCAATTGATATTTGAGGAAGGCTATGGAGCGCCACTCGGTATCGAAGACTCGGAAATTGCTGCTCAGACGGGTGGCATCGCCACCCGCCACGAACTATTGGCCGACATTGGGATGGTTATCATTCCCAAGCCGGTGTTATCTGATTTACAAGAACTTCGCGAAGGTGGAATCCTTTGGGGCTGGCCACATTGCGTACAGCAATGGGCTCTCACTCAAACTGCGATCGATCGCAAGCAGACACTTATTGCCTTTGAGGATATGTTTGTTTGGGGACCCAACGGACAGATTGGCCGCCACACCTTCTATAAGAACAACGAATTGGCCGGCTACTGCGCGGTATTACATTCCTTACAACTAAAAGGTGTCGATGGGCACTACGGAAAGCAACGCAAAACGATCATTTTCAGTTTTGGTGCGGTCAGCCGTGGGGCCATTTACGCTCTCCAGGCACGTGGGTATAGAGACATCACAATCTGTATTCAGCGTCCCGGCCACGAGGTGCGTGAGGAGGTTCCTGGTTGTCATTATGTCCGTATTCGGGAAGGTAATGAGGGCGAAGCGCGCATGTTGTTGGTGGAGCACGATGGTACTGAGCGACCGTTGACTGATCTGATCAACCAATCAGATATCATTGTAAACGGAATCTTCCAGGAACCTGATCATCCCATCCTCTTCGTGACCGAAGAGGAGAGATCATGCCTCAAGCCAGGCTGCCTGATCATCGATGTCAGTTGCGACGAGGGTATGGGATTCTTTTTTGCCAAACCGACCACATTCAAAAATCCAATGCTCAAAATCGGAATGGTAGATTACTACGCCGTGGATCATACACCAAGCTATCTCTGGGAAAGTGCCTCGCGATCTCTCTCTGCTGCTCTCATTGTCCATTTACCGACGGTGGTGGGGGGCCATGAGAGTTGGCAGCAAAATGAGACCATTCGACGGGCTGTGAATATTGACGCTGGCGTGATTCAGAAACCCGCTATTCTGTCGTTTCAGAAGCGCCAGCCGGACTATCCCCACGCACCCATCGACACGGGGACGAACTGACGGACGGGGGCAGACCAGAGAAGCTAGTTGCTCTCGTACTCTGCGACACGATCTGTCCTTCGAGCCACTTCGCTGGTGTATTGACGTCCTAACTGATCGGCATTCTCGGCGGCCCAGTCGGTAAGCCTGGTTGAACCGGCCGGAGGTGACTCGACAAAAAGAAGGTCGTCCATAAGCCCCCTTATCTCCTCCCTAGTAATCACAACGTCGCCAACTAGCCTGCCGAGCGCCCAGCCGATCCAGTAGCCCAATATCGGGGGTACACTGACGACTGGACGCTCCTTGCCGACTATCCGACCTATCTCTTCCACTAGACCTCGGTAGGTAAAAGTCTCAGGACCGATGGCATCGATCACGATGTTTTCTTTGGTAGCCCCAACCTTGACGGCCAACTCGGCTAGGTCGTCGACGTAGATAGGTTGAAGTCTATACTGTCCATTGCCAAACACCCCGAATACCGGCAAACGACGCAGGGCCCAGGCGATGTTGTTAACCAGGATATCCTCCTTACCGAAGATCACGGTCGGTCGAAGTATCGCATAGCTCACGCCAGATTGCTTTAGAGCCTCTTCAAGTCGCGCCTTTCCGCTGAAATACTCCAGACGCGAGTCAATAGACGGATTGGTAATACTGACATGCACGATACGTTCGACTCCCGCGGCAGCCGCCGCTCGAAACAATGCCTCACTGTTTCTGACGGCTTCCTCGTGAGTGAACCCTCGGTGATTGAATCGTACCCAATAAGTATTATATAGCACGGAAACGGATGCCAGCGTATTCTGAAGACGATCAGGATTGTCAAAGCTGAAAGGAAACGCCCGCACTTTGGTATCAAAAGGATTGCTGCGGTCCAGCGAATTGGTGAGAGTGATAACTTCTCTACCGGAATCCAGCAGGCGTTTCGCGATGTACTTGCCGGAGTACCCGAAAGCACCGGTTACCGCATGGATATTTCTGCTTTCCATCCGAATCAATATCCTATCAAGAGAGAATCGGCGTATATCCCGGTCTGGTTACCTGCTACTTCCGCACCCAACTGCTCTCCAACCGGACGGTGGTAACACTGTCGGCAACACCCCGTTCAATAAGCTCGCTGAATTCGTCGGGGCTGTGAATCGTAATCGTCAGCCGCGCCCAGGTCGCGTTGGGATCGTTTTCGATAAGCTGGGCGACAAATAGAATCGTGATCTCATCCTGACCATACACACTGTCGGCTTCGTATCGAGTGACAGCGCCGTCGTCGCTGAATTGACGTAGAACCATCGTCTCTCGTTCATTGTCGATGCTCATCAATCCCCAGTCCTCGCGCGGTCCGTTCGATGAATCGGAGGCGGAGGTGTCAAACCAGATCATGTTGTGGATATGGATGAACTTCTTATCGAGCACGAGACGGAATTCCCGCTCGCCATCACCCGTTCCATCGGCGCTCGTGGCCTCACCCTTCCATGATCCGATCAGGAAGTCAAGCAGTTGTATGCCTTCGGGGTCAGTATCGTCCTGCGACCAGGCATGGGACGGGAGGAGCATGGCCACGAACAGCAGGGGCAACAGCCAGCGGCCAGCCCGCCGCAAACCATGAGACAACCTGGCCTCAGTCACGCCTGCGTTCAAATCAGCACCCCCTCTTCCCAGCCGAGCTTGAATAACTCGATCTTCGACGGGTCGCTGGTACCGAGATGATACCGCGTGTCAGCAAAAGCGATATGATGCGCGGCCGGTTTGATCGGACGCTCGCGTCCGAAATACTCCTTCCGTTTCGCTTGAAACAGAAGGAGTCCGACGCTGTCCACGGCCACCGGATCGGTGCCTACGGCCAGGCCCTGATAAGCCCAAGTGTAGGTCTTGTCGAAATGATGTGGTCCCACACCGTAGAACAGCGGCGTCAAGAGCACCAATACATTCAGACGCGTCTTGCCCTTGACGATCGGCAACTCCCACAGTTTGCCAAGAGGCGCACAGGCGTTGTCATGGTAGTTGGGTGGATTGGGGTCGAACATGATGTAGTTCTTGATCAGGCTCCCTACTCCGGACCAGGCATGAGTGCGCATCGGCCGGGCGTTGATCAACGCTGTGGCTTTTTGGAAGATCGGGTTTCCAAGCACGCCCCGGTCATCGATGCCGATGTTCTTCTCCGACACCCCTGCATCCATGACACGCTTCTTGATCGCCTGCTCCACCTGAGTGGTAGTCGGCAGATAGTGCCATTCATTGCTCTTGATGCCAACGATATCGTCCGGCTTGATGAGCACCTTCCAGCATTCCACCGGATCCTTCTTGTCGAGTAACGCCGTCACCGCCTGGTCAAGCATACGCTGGATCACTTCACCGTTGATTTTCCCGTTGGATGCTACCGCGTCCTTATCGCGCACCAGTACCACGCGCGATTTTGGACTCTCGGGGACAACTTCCTGAGCCAATACCGGCAGCCCGATAGCCATACCCAGCGCCGCACAACTCGCCCCCTTGACAAAATCACGGCGGGTTATCAAATCGTTCTTCTTGCTCATTGGTCTTCCTCCGTCACCAGATTGGCATCTGTCAGCGATATCTTCATCGCGCCTGTCAACATCGTCGATCTGTCTCGGCTTACGGCATCGAATGTGATCACCACATAACGTCCAAGCTTAGTCGCGCACACCCATTTGTCGACGTCAACCATCGCGACGCCCGTCTCGGCCGCATCCGGCAAGTAGTTGTCGATGAAACTGCCATGTGCTTCCTCGGCTTCGTGCGCAGATAGATACTCCACGCACAGCAGATAGGTTGTGCCCGGCTCGTAAACCGCCAGGACGACATTGGTGCTCTCGCTTAACTTCAGTATGTTCTGCTCGGCCAGGAAGTAATGGTAATTGAGCGACGGATGAATGTGGAAAAACCTCTCCGTGTGCCGGGCCATTCCCTCCTGCGGCAACAGCCCAATCAGGCGTGGGATATCGCCCGACTGTGGCAATTCCTGAGCTATGCTGCGCGCCAGCATCGTCACGGCCTGCCGGACATCGTCCGTCGACTCATACGCGGCCAGGCAGACGTAGTATCGGTTCTGCCAGAAACAGAGGACACTCCCGCGCTGTTCGTACCCACCGCCGATGCCGCTCTCCTCTGATTCACGGGTATAGCTGAACACACCGTAGGCGTCCTCAGGTGAACCCATGTCGAAGATCTCAACAGTGATATCCGGGGCGTCCGGTTTGCTGAACCGCCACACGGTAACACCTCTAAAGGCAAACGAGCGGTAAACTTCCCCGGCGCCGTTGATATAGTCGAAGATAGACTCCCGATCGTAAGTCTCAACAGTGTCGGTCACTTTCCAGTCGAGAATCTCGTTCGGTACCGCCCGTGCCGCCTCTGTTGCCATGTTGTCTCCTTTGTTACCGTCGCAGGCGGCCGTCATAATTATGGCAGATACGACGACACACGCCGCCAGGGCCGCGTATCGAGTGGTTGCAGAGAGAATGGACATCGTCGCAGATTCCAGCCGAAGGTTTCATTGCTATCTGTGCTCTATGTTACGACAGCAAGATAGGCTGCCCGCAGACTAAAGGCAATACCAAAGACAATCTGAGTTGGTGCCCGACGGGACCCGTCCGGACAGACCAATCGACATCATATCCGTGGAAACGCCAGTTTTTTGTATTGACGGCGGTCTCTCAGAGTCTATTTTGACGCCCTGTGAAGGTGCATGACCGAAGTGTCGCTTCGTGAATAGCGCGATATTCGCTGCGCCCGACACATTCACCGTATGCATTGGAGAAATCGATGAAAATTTCGCGGCAGACCAGAGAAATCATCAATATGGTCATCTTCGTGTTGGTGGCGGCGCTCTTGATAGTGACATACGTCGTCTATCCGCTTAATCGTACCAAAGCGATCATGGGCCGGTACAACCTGGACGACTACAACGAAGACTCACTCGCGGTCAACGATCCTGCGATCTGGACCGAGGCCGGGCTGGCCGCAGACAGCTTCATGGTTGAATCCGATGGCCTCACGACCTTAGCCTGTCTCTACGTGGCGCCGGATTCGGCCACTTACGACTCAATCATCGGTACCGTGTTCCTCCTGCACGAGGATGGATCCAATCGTGACAGCCTGATGACAATTGCTGAGCAGTTAACAGCCCTCGGGTTTTCGGTCGTGGCGTACGACCAGCGCACTACCGGGCGTTCCACCGGCAGGTATCACGGCGATGGGCAGTACGAAGCCACGGACCTCGAAGAGGTCATCCGCTACCTCGACATGCGGGAGAAGATTCATCACCCCCTGGCTGTGGTCGGCTTTGATCTCGGCGCCGACGCTGCTTTGCTGACGGCCCATGAGGATCAACGGATCGACAGAGTGATCGCCGTCAATCCATACTTGACCACCGGTCGTATGCTCGACGTGCTCAGGCAACGGCACGACAGTTACTGGTTCCCGTTCTACCGCACCATGATGTGGTGGTGGTACGAGATCCGTTCCGGATACGCTGCGCCGTACCGAGAATTAGAGAGTATCGAAGGTGTTGCCTGCCGAACGCTGCTTCTGGTTACGTCGGATGCAATCGAGGACCCTGAGGTGGAAAGGCTCCGTGAACTGTCGGACGCTGAAATGCTGCGATTGGAGACAGTGCCTGCAGACAATAGCGAGTTGATGTATCAGATACGGTCGTTCATCGCCGGCAACGATTAGGTCGGTCGAGACTGCTGCTCTCGTCTGCCCCTTGGTCATTGTCCATATTCGGTACTCCACCCAGAGCGTGAGCGTCAGGCAGGCTTTCTTTTCCCTTCTTGAGAGGGGCGGTCCCGCCGTTGGCGGGAGGTGTGTCATGAATCGGCAGATGTGGACATCTGCCGCCCACTGAAATGACGAGTTCTGGGTTCTTCAACAAGCCGCCGCCGCTCTGGCCGTATTGCACAAAAACCGGACCTATCCGTCAAATATATAGTTGACAGATTCCGATTCGGACTTACCTTCTAAGTAACAGGATCGCCATGCAGGAGTAAAAATGTTTACATCAAGAGTTCTTTTTCGACCGCTGCTTGCTGTCACCCTTATGGCAGCTACCAGTTCGGCCTCTATCGATCTGATCGAGGAGGTCAGTTTCACCGTTCGCGGGCTGAGCGGGCAGATCGAGCAGATAAAGTTCAACGACATCGATGGCGACGGTTTCCCGGAAGTGCTGGCTTCGGATGGACAGGACATTGTGCTTTATTCCGTCACCGGAGATTCGGTGGTCTTCGCTGTGCCGCTCGACACGGCCTACCTGGCGCGACCGATCAATTTTCGCATTGAATTGGGCGATGTAAACCGCGATTCGATCGGCGATGTGGTTGTAGGTTATTGCGGTTTCGATTCCTGGTTGTTTGACCACGATCACAGATTCATCGCCTATGACGGTGCGTCCCAGTTTCAACAGGCTGATTCTGTCTTTGCGCGATCCTACGGATACCACATGTGGGGGCCTTCTTACGTACCCGGCATAACTGCCTTTCAAGCGCTGGATTTCGACGGTGACGGCTACAATGAACTGTTGGTTTCGTTTGATTCATCGCAAGGTTGGTCGGACGCGCAGCTAACAGTCGGAAGCACCCACCTGTATCATGCGTTCCCCGATTCGTTGAGGTGGCAGCAGGACTATGTTGTCAATGACATGCGATTTTTCGATACCCAGGCAAACGAGAACTGGTTCATATCAACGGAGTTCTCCTACAACGAGTTTAATATGCCCGGCGTCGATTTTGCTCACACGATTGTCAAACCGGTGCTGATAAAACCGTCCGGTGAACTGGTCCGGATAAAGTTAGAGGATGACGACTTCCACCTGGTTGCCACCACGACCTTAACGTCGAGGGTTTACCGAATCGGCTGCGTGGGTCAATTGGTTGGCGGCTCCAACCTGCCCGACATGGTCCTCACCTATGACTGGAGAGTAGTGTATATTGAGGGTAATCCGGATTCGGTTGTCAGTCACGGCGAGCACGGTTCCGAGCAAGCCGTATATAGCTTCAGCAGTCTCTCAACCGCCGAAAAGGTCTGGTCCGACGACAAGAACTATCTCCAGTACTTCTATCACTCGGACTTTCCAGGTTATTACTTCGTGATCAGCGGCCACTTGCTGACCCAACACCGGGGAAGTGACGGCTCGACTAATCAGACCTTTGACAACCTTCCTGATGGACTGAAAGACTGGGTCTATCCTTACGGTGACGAACAACCACGACTGGTGGTTAGTGATGGCAATCAAGTTTCCCTCTACCGGATGGATATTGTTACCGGCATTGCCGACGGCCGTGGTACCCCCGCCTTACCCAAATTCTTTGAACTTGGCCAGCCTTACCCTAACCCGTTCAACGCCCAGGTTACGATTCCGGTGACAATGCTACGGACGGGACGCTTGAAAGTCGACGTGTTCAATCTGCTTGGGCGTAAAGTAGCCACTGTCTACGATGGACCTGCCTCCGTCGGGCAGCGTGATTATCACTGGGACGCCGAGGTGTTTGCGTCGGGTGTTTACCTGTTCAAAGCAACCACCGCTGGTGAGACGGCGACAATCAAAGCTACCCTGCTGAAGTAATACCGTTCTTAACCGTAGGTCAGGATCCTTGTGATCCTGACAAACCCCGGCAGATGTGGACATCTGCCGCCCACAAGAGTCTAACGAGTTTCACAAACTGGGTCACCCCGGCGAAGGCCGGGGTCCATCTTCAATTCTACGGAGAAATCGGACGGATTCCCGCCTTCGCGGGAATGACAACAGCGGTGGACTACAGTTGTAGGGCAGGTTCTTTGTTATTTTGACACCGCCAAGCAGATACAAAGGACAGCCTCAGGACGTCTGCCGCTCACAGAACACGCCACCCTTCGACTCCGCTCAGGATGAGGTTGGGGGGAGTGCTCAGGATGAGGTTGGGGGGAGTGCTCTGGATGAGGTTAGGGGGAGTGCTCTGGATGACGTTGCAGCCGCGGCGCACAGTAATGTTGTCCGAGCGCGAAGCGCAAAGAGGCGATTTATCGCCGCGCGTAGCGCGAAAGACAGGCTTGCCCGCTCAGTTCCAGTTCATGCGGTAGACACGCTGGCCGCCGGAGGGAGTGCTGCCGCGTCCGAAGATTTTCACAATTAGTCTCATGATCACATAGCCGAAGACGAACCCGCCCACGTGAGCCATCCAGGCTACCCCGCCACCGCCGCTGCTACCCACCAGGGACATCAACAACTGGTACGCGAACCACACGCCCAGCACTACTTTGACCGGCAGAGTAATGAATTGAATGAAGAACAGAATCACCAAGACCGTGACTTTAGCACGGGGATACAGCACCATATAAGCCCCCATGACACCTGCGATGGCGCCCGAAGCACCGACCAGGGGGACGTTCGAGGAAGGGCTGAAGAGTGTATAAAGAGCGATCGCCGCCAACCCACTCGCGAGATAGAACAGCAGGAACTTGATCCGCCCGAAGTAGTCCTCGACATTGTTCCCGTAAATCCACAGAAACAGCATGTTGCCGATCAGATGCATCCATCCGCCGTGCATAAACATCGAGGTGAAAGGTGTCAACCAGGCCGAGGCGGGCAACTGCGGCGTCAACTCCACCGATGACATCAATTCATAAGGAATGTATCCGTACTGAACCGTTATATACTGAAACCCGCGTGCGCCCTGCATGATGCTAAACAGGAAAATCAGGGCGTTGGCCACGATCAAGCCGATCGTAAAGTACGGCTTGCGAATTGTCGGAACGTTATCTTTGATCGGAATGAACAACTCAACTCTCCGTGTTAATGACCGCGTTTCCTTGTCTCTTTGATGACGAAGTTGTAGTATTGCTCGGTGAGGTTCCCGGCCCGGTCGGTGACCAGGATGGCCAGGTGATGAGGTCCCGGTTCGAGGGGCGTTACCGGCTTGGTGACACACCGGTTGGTTTCCGGATCGTAGTCCACAATCTGCCATTGAGCATCGATCTTGACAACGATGTTACGGTCGTCCCCAATACCGGACAGCGTGTCCTCAGCCAGGAAAGTTATGCGCGGTTTGCGAGTAGTATAGGTACGACCCTCGCTGAGGCTGAGTCTGGTGATCCTGGGGGGATTATAATCGAACACCGCTGCGAACGAGCCGCCACCGAGTGACATCGCGCGCAACCCATCGACCTCGACCTCATTGTCCAGCCAGACCCAGCGATCCTCTTTCTTGTCCAGCCAGCAAATGCCGCTGGGGTTCTGGTTGATGGCCCGGCTTGGGATCTTCAGTGACATCTCGAAATCCTCGCGCGTCACAAACGCCTCAGGAAGAATCTCATAGTGAGCCGAGTTGAGGTGCATATTCGTCTTGAAACGAGGGGTGTTGCGGCGCACCTCAATAAAGCGCGGCTGGTACAGATTGGCGCGATTAAACGTCAGGGTGAGCTGATCGTCAACTGCGATCACCTGATTGTCACGGTATCCGACCAGGTGGATATCCAACGAATCAGAGAACTCGGTGATCTGATGCGATGGATCACGTGTCATGCCCATTCCGATCCGATCAATCTGCGAGTACTCAGGTCGCGGCGGTACAAAGCAAATGTGACGAGTGAGATCAAAGTACCGGGGATACTCAACACCCAACAGAGAATCACCACGGTAGAGTTCGATTCGTGATTGAGACGCCATCTTGTTGTGTATATTAAGTGTCACCAGTAAACCATCCTCAACTACCTCCCAAGCCACCTTGCATCGGTCCGGCTGGCGCTCCTTCAGGCCATTGAAGATGTTGTCACGAATCACTGCGTCACCGGCAAACAGGAACAACCGTAACAGCGCCGACTCGGTTCGCTGTGCCTTAACTCTGCATTTCAACCGGGCGTTCTCCAGTGGGAAAACGGTAACCTCCGAAGGTTTACCCCAGACACCGGGGCGGTTGCGCAACACCGCGATGGAATCAACACCGAGGGCCTTGTAGCCGGCAACCGGAGTGAAGTGAAAATCCGTCGTGTTAGCAGCCGGCGTGACCACTGAATCCAACGTGAAGATGTCATCCGGCGGTCCCCACAGAAAGTCAAAACGCACTTCGGAGCGATTGCCGAAACAGTCTTCGCCGACGATTCGCGCCCGGTGCCGTCCGACTTTGTCACGACCGGAAACTCCGTAGATGCCGCTGCCTTCACCGCTGCTGCTGCCTGCGAATTGGTTGCCGACCGTTCTGAACAAGCGTCGCACGCGCTTGCGATCATCCGCCGCTTCGACATAGTCATACTCCAGTCGTACGGCAACGGTAGTCTCAAAACTCGCCGAGTCAAGCCTGGTTTCATATAACAGATGGTCGTCGATGTAAAGCCGAAGACGGTAAATCGATTGCTTCATTCCCCCTGAACGCATCTGGTCATAACCATCAATGAGAAACCCGAAGGGCCGGTGCATGTAGATGAGTGTGTCCGAACGATAGTTGCCGGAACGGCCTGCGGGTTTCAAATCCAGAAACATCTTGCGCCGACCGTTATCCAAAAGGGAGCAATCATCGGTCAACTGGATACCGATTCGGCTGAAGGTAGGCTTGATCTTATCGGCGATGTCAAAACCGTGCGACAGCGGGTTGATTGGCACATTGTCGGTGGTACGCTTTTCAAAGTGCAGATGCGGACCGCCCTTGCCGCTCTGGCCGGTGTAAGCCAGAAACTCGCCTTTCTCCACCCGTACGGAATCGGCCGGGAAATAGACATCCTGAAAATAGCGCCGGTCGGCCAGCTGTTTCGTCTTGATCCAGTCTCCTACCCTGCGGGTTAGCTGAGACAGATGGCCGAAGACATATAGATAGCCGTCATCCCCCATAATGTACAAGCCTTTGCCGTAACCACTATACGACATGTAAACGCGCCAGACGTAGCCGTCCACCGGTGAAATAATCTCAGCGCCGATTTTCCCACCGGTTCTGAGGTCAACACCACCGTGAAAATGGCCGTCACGGAAATCACCAAAACCACTGGACAAGTCGATGTCCCGTTTCAACGGCCAGCTTTGGCCCGCCCACACATTGGCGGTAAGCGCCCCTACAGCAAGCACTAACAAAGATACAACAACAGACGATAATCTTAACATAAAGGTACCGATAATCCTTCGAAACGGTTCTTTTAACTATGATACAAAAAAGGCCGGCCAATGTAAAATATCTTGACGGTTTCTATTGAAAAATCGTCCGGCCACGTTATATTGTCAGGCTTGCCGGTAACTGCCGAACAGTCCAGGCAAGTTGAGATGTTCTGATAACCTCTGAAGGAGTGACAACGAATGTTTGAAGCCCTGCGCAAGATGATCCTCCCGATCATCATAATCGTTTTGGTGTTCTTTTCGGCCATGATCGTACTGGAATGGGGCATGGGTATGTCCGGCCGCTCCAGTTATGAGCAGTCCAATGTTGCTGCCGTCATCAATGGTGAGGAAGTGTCCTGGCAGGCGTTCAATCGTCTTTACAACAATTTGGTGCGAGCCGAATCTGAAAAAACCGACGACGAGCTTCCCGACAGCAAGCTTCAGGAACTCCAGGAGAAGGCTTGGCAGCAACTGCTCAGCGATCGCCTGCTGATGCAACAAATAGCCAGCCACAATATCGCCGTCACTGACGAAGAGGTCTATGCGTACCTGAAGTTTTCGCCGCCGGCCGACATCCAGCAGCTTTCATATTTCCAGACCGAGGGCAAATTCGACTACCAGAAGTATATGGGCGCCCTTGCTGATCCCCAGATGGGCCAGTATTGGGCATCAATCGAGCCGTTGGTCCGATCCGATCTCTCGAAGATGAAAATGCAGGAAATGGTTATCCAGAACGCACACGTTACTGAAGCCGAAGTCAAAGATATCTTTACTACGGCCAGTGAGAAAATCAAGGTGGAGATGATCAATGTCGGCTTCGATCGCTTTTCGCGCCCACCACCCCAGAGCACCGAGGAAGAAAAACAAGCCTTCTACGAGGAACGACGGGACCAGTATACTGTGGACGAGCGCGCCGCGGTCACCATGGTATTGTTGGAAAAGAAGCCGGCTCCTTATGATTGGGAGGTCACTTACGACCGCGCCAAGCAGCTATATGATTCAATAATGGCCGGCGCCGACTTTGCCGAGTTGGCCAGGGAGTTCTCAGAGGATCCGGGCTCAGCCGTCAATGGCGGTGATCTGGACTGGTTCCCGCGCGACCAGATGGTGGACGAGTTCGACCGCTTCGCTTTCTCGATGAAGGAGGGTGACGTCTCGGAGCCTTTCCGGAGTCAACACGGCTGGCACATCATCAAACACCACGGCTACAAAGAAGCACCATTCACCGGACGCGGCGGTAAAGGTGACGAGCCTGTCCAACAGGCCCATTGCTCGCATATCTTGATCAGTACGACCGCTTCACAGGAGACTCTTGATCTACTATACAGCCGCCTGGAAGAATTCCGATCCGCGGCGCTATCTTCCGGCTTCCACAAAGCAGCTCTGGACCTAAAGATGGTGCTAAAGGAATCGGGGCTGTTTTTCCGTAACCGCAATATTCAGATTCTCGGACGCGACTTAGCGGCCAGCGATTTCGGCTTTGGAAACGAAGTCGGTGAAATCTCGGGTATTATGGAAAACAACTCTGCTGTTTATGTTCTTCAGGTGGCCGATCGCCAGCCGGAAGGTCCGGCCAGCTATGAGGATGCCAAGAAGAAGGTCGATCTGGATGTTCTTACATACAAAGTCAACAGCTTCTGCGTCGACACTGCCAACGCTATCTATGCTGAGATTCAGGCCGGGACAGACTTCAAGAAGGCCGCTGAAAAGTACGGTGAGGAAGTCGAGACACCGGATGAGTTCCGGCGCAACTCGTACGTCAAGGGATTCGGGCAAGATCCGGAGGCGATCGGCCGAGCCTTCTCGTTGAACGAACCCGGCGAGATCACAAAGCCGGCTAAGTATGACCAGGGCGTGGTCATTTTCCGTTTGATCGAGAGGATCCCGCCGGACCTGACGGAGTTTGCTGTCCGACGTGATTCGATCCATAATGACATTCTGATGAGGAAGCAGCAGGAGTTGTTTGGAGGTTGGTTCCAGTTGCTGATAGACGAGTCCGAGATCGTCAATAATATCAAACGGAATCGCAGCCGGTCGGACTTCATGTAGCAGATCGGGACTCGGCGCGCCCGAGGACGCCATAGATTTATCATTCATAGACGGGAGTCACCGACTCCCGTCTTTGTTTTGGGCAATTCAGTTGTACTATGAACATGCCTGCCTTCGGCAGTATTACGGATGGGGCAGGCGAGGGCGTACGCCGACCACCGAAAGAACGGTGTGTCTTGCTCGGGTGTGGTCCGGACTTCAGGGAGTGTTGAAAAAGTCCCCACAACATAGTTGCGGCAGGTCTTGCGAATCCGCGCGAGCGGATTTGTGTGACCCGCCGCCCTTGTCTGACATGTACTTAGGTGTCAGGTCACAACCTCGCCTCAAGCGTGGTCAAACCCCAACACAACCGTGTACGAGGGTTTACCAACAGACCTTCGGTCGTGGTGTCGGGCGACTCCGCCCGACGCCTGCCTTCACACCAGATAGCTGTCAGGCGACTCGCCTGACCGCACCTCAATGGACCGAATTGGAGACATGAACCGGGATAACTCCTTTGATGTCAGTGAATTCGGCTTTGCAGCCAATCCTCGATTCAACTGTGAACCGAGCCGGGCCGGTACCACAAAAATGCTTGTCTGGCTGTTTTTGGGTCGTTATCATTCAGTAATTATGGAGAGGACGAGACACCACTGCTTCTGGACCGGCAACCTGCGAGTGGCAATGAAATACTGTCATTCGACGGTTTGCGCTGCTAATGGGAACTTTGAAGCAATAGAAGATGTTTTGATGTATGGTGCAAACAACAGCGTCTCCGGTTGTCGCTTCAGTCTGGGGGGGATTCGATGGCCGACCGGAAGCTAAATGACGCTACCAAGAGAAAGGAGTTTGAGGCCGAGGCGCTGCCTCACATGGATGCTTTGTATCGCACCGCTCTTCGTTTGGCGAAGAACCAGAGCGATGCTGAGGATTTGGTGCAGGAAGCTTTTGCCAAGGCGTACCGGTTTTGGGATAAATTCGAGTCGGGTTCGAACTGCCGGGCATGGTTATTCAAGATAATGACCAACATATTCATCAATGAATACCGCTCGAAATCTCGTTCTCCGCTACAGGCCAATATCGACGACATCGACGATAACTACCTTTATGGCCAGTTGGCCCCCGGCGAGATGACCGAAAATCCAGAACAGACTCTTTTCTCCAAATTATTCAATGACGATGTAAAGAAAGCGATTGAGAGTTTACCTGATGATTTCAGAATGGTTGCCGTGCTTTCGTTCCTTGAGGGGTTTTCCTACCAGGAGATTGCTGAGATTGCCGACCTGCAACTGGGTACGGTTAAGTCCCGGCTCCATCGGGGACGTAAGCTTCTTCAAAAGCAGCTTTTCGATTATGCAGTCAAGAATGGGTACATCAAGGAAAAGGCGAAATGAATTGTCAGGACGCGCTGGAACTACTATATGATATAATCGACAAAGAAGCCTCGGAAATAGATGCTAAAGAAGTTCAGGAGCATCTGGATGGTTGCCGTGACTGCTTCAAGATTTACCGGCTGGAAGCCAGCGTTCAGGAGTTTATCGCTTCGCGGATGGAAGGCAATGGACCTTCTCCGCAGTTGGATAGCCTCAAGGACAAGATCATACTCCGTCTGGACAGGATCGACAACGAGACTTCGCCCGGTCAGCCCCCGCGCAGCTTTGGTTTGATCGCGAAGATGCTGGTGGCGGCGGCTTGTCTGGTGATACTGATCGGCGCCGCCTCCATTGCTACCGATTACTATCGAGAGTATGTGTATTTTACGCCGTTGGCGTCGGCGCACCATGCCGTTCACGAACGCACCTGGAACCAGCCGACTCTTGAATTGTCACCGTCCTACCTGGGTCTTGATTTCTCCGACTTGGGCCACGAGCAAGGGTTCGTGTTGATCAACAGTTCCAAAGAACAGATTTGCGATGTTGAGATGGCCCACTTTGTGTTCCGCAACGACGAGTTGACCGTCTCGGTGTTTGCGGCCTCAAGTGGTGAGTACAGCATACCTGAAGATTGCGTCGATACTCAGTTGTCGCTGGACGGCAAGATGTTTTTCAATCATCAGTGCAACAATTGCTGGCTGCTCTTTCACGAAGTCGGCAACGCCGTTATCATCGCGGCGAGTACGGAGATGGGTTTCGATCTGTACCCCTTTACCCCTCCGGAGGATGTAGTGCTCACCGGTTTAAGCTTGCCCTGAGCCGGTACGCATTCTAAACTGACCGGGATGAATCTCTTCCCGGTTTTTTTGTGTTGAAATCTTGCTATCCAGAACCTCACCAACGTTGCGATGCCTTCCACCGAGGGGGATTTGTCGCCCAATTAGCGCGCGCGTCCTGGGTTTTGATAACCTGCTTCGTAGTGCAGGTGCTTTCGGCCGGTTCCGCTGAACTCTATCTTAATGATGGCAAAAGGGAGTTGGCCATCGGAGTTCAGCAGGCCATCTACAATGACGACTTCGTGATCGCCGATCATTTGGGCCGCCTTCTTGGAGAACGATATCCCGGCGACCCGATGGGAGCCTTTTCTCGCGCCGCAGTTCTTCTCGGTGAGATGTTTGACCGGGAAGAATCGATTGAGAGCGAACGTTTTTTCGATCTGCTGGATACGGCTGATAGCCTGGCATCGCAGATTATCGATACCGCATCGCCCGGTACGGCTGCCTGGATGGCGTTTTATCGCGGGCATGTCAGGTCCTATCGAGCCCTGTGGGAGTCGCGATTCGGATCGTCGATTAGGGCGATCAGGCTCGGATATGCTGCCAGATCAGAGTACGAGCGCGGACTTGAGTACGACAGTAGTTGCTACGACCTTTACCTCGGCCTTGGCTTGTACCATTACTGGAAATCGGCCAAGGGGGGTATCCTGAGACGGCTGCGGATTCTAAAGAACGAAATGGAGCGAGGAATTGCCGAGTTGCGCCTGGCCGCCGATTCATCGGCAATATCGCGCGAGGCCGCCCGAAGTTCACTTATATGGGTCTGGCTGGATCGTCAACAGTATAACTCAGCCATGGCCGTGAGTGAGGAGATGGCCGACCGGTTTCCCGAGGGGAAGCTGTTCCTGTGGCCGTTGGCTGAGGCGTACTTTCGGAGTAAGAGCTATCAGCAGGCTACCGAGGTGTATCAGCGGTTGCGCCACATGTTGACCGCCGACCCCGGCAACTATTACAACCTGGTCGAGTGCGATTACAGGCTATACGAATGCTACGATGAACTTGGTTTGGACGATGAGGCGCGCTCGGTGGCTCGCCGTGCGAGCGAGTATTCAGATGAAATGCCGAAGGACACCAGACGCCGCCAACGATCCAAGATGGCATCTCTTGGCCGTGCGGCACGGCGGTGAGGCGGGAGCCGCGAGAAGCCCAGCCTTCCGTGGGCGGCAGACGTCCTCGTCTACCCCAGAATGTGATTGACAACTCAGACCACGTTTCGCCATATTTAACACACTGGGTGTAAACTACAAAGAGAAGCGAGAACGGCGAGTTGGAATAGAATGCTTGCAGTAACCAAAACAGAATGCATTGCACACGACTCCAATATGGCATGAGGAGCATGAGCAATCCGACAGAAAAGCAACGAATCGAGATCGCTTCAGCCAGAAGTTTTCTAAAGGAGTACAATAGAGCGCATGAGACTACATATAAGATAGTCTGTGCAGCGGAGGCACCGGACATTCGATGTGTAGATTCGGACGGGAAGGACCTGAATATCGAGATCACAGTGTCGGCTGATCGTGACGGCGACATCCAGGCAGCTCTCGGCCGATCGGAAAGTAGATCGTTAAATACGCTGAAACCTCATTTGGTGCAAGTTAGACAAGGCAAAGCCAATATGTTTGATCTCCCAAGCAGCTTCGAGACGGATGTTGTACCACGTGTCGCTGAGTATATCAGTAAGAAGCTGTGTAAGGACTATGGTACCAATGTTGCGCTCGTGGTGTATCACAAGACGGGTTGTCAGTGGGACTGGGATCGCGCTGTATGTCTAGTTCGAGATCGAATTGATCTAACGACGAATCCTTTCGATAAGGGCATTTGGATACTCGACTGGTTGGGTGATGACCAGCACCGCATTTACCGAGTTGACGTCAAGATTGAGTGATGACCTTAATTCCGTGGGCGGCAGACGCCCTCGTCTGCCCCTGGATAGCGTTGGCAGCGTTTTACTCTGGCAGAGGATAGAATCCTGGTAATCAGAAAACGTCTACCCATGACGGGACCGGCCATGGTGTTCGTCACCACCACCGTGACTAAATGGACACCAGTGTTCGCAGACGAGAGATGCGCGCGAGGAGTCCTGCAAGAACTCCACCGAACAATCCTTCATAATCAGTTGTCCCTCTGCGCGTACGTAGTCATGCCTTCACATTTACACGTGCTTCTGGGCTTCAAAAAGGTCGAGTTGTTGTCTAAGGTAATGAAGGAATTCAAGAGTTTGTCAGTTCGACGTCTTCGGCCGGTATTGCCTCCGGAGTTTGCTGATGCTTTTGACCGAGTTGGCCGGTATCAGTTCTGGAAGCCACGGTTCGATGATCTGATTATCTGGTCAGAGAAGCAGCTCAAGATCAAAGTTGAGTATATCCACCGCAATTCGGTTAAGGCCGGGTTGGCGGGGGCAGCAACCGATTATATCTACTCAAGTGCGAGGAAATGGCTTCTAGCAGCTTGTTGAAAAAGTGATGGTTCCGTCATTGCGAGCGAAGCGCGGCAATCTCCGATTGTTGTGGGGCAGCCACTTAGAGATTGCCGCGATCTTGTCGACCGTCGGCAGACAGGCGGCGTCACCGTCCATACCGTAAGCAACACGCGCATCAATCGCCGTCACCAGCTTGACCGGCGCCTCCAGGTGGAACAGCGCATCACTCCCGGTGATCACGCTGGCGATAGTCGCAGCCGAACCGCCGTAGAACCTATCTTCAGTGACTACCAACACCTTACCGCAGTCTTTGGCGGTCTGGATGATCGCTTCTTCGTCCATCGGCTTCACCGTTCGTAAGTCGACGACGCGGAGGTTGATGCCTTTTTCCTTGACGATTTCGGCTGCCTTGCGAGCCATATGAACGTGAGGTCCGAAGGTAATGACGCCGACATCGGCGGCTTCCTCGTTATAGATACGAGCCACGCCGAATGGGATCAGTTCGTCGATATCAGGGACCGGCGTCTTGATCGGGACGCCCTCCCAATCACGTCTATTATACAAGGCTACCGACTCACAGAACAGCACCGGATCGTCGGTCGCCCAGGCGGTTTTGAGCAGACCGGCGGCGTCCCAGGCAGTGGACGGCACGGCGATCAGCAGCCCGGGAATGTTCATCCAGGTTCCGAGATTCCCTTCCGAGTGCCACATCGACCCCGCTCCCTGCTTGTAGCCGCCATAGGTGGTCCGGATCACGATCGGCATCGACCACTGTCCGTTGGAACGCTGGTAGGTGGTGGCGATGCGATCTTTCAGGACCTGATAGGCCGGTGACATGTAATCCAGAAACTGAATCTCCGGAATCGGTCGGCGTCCCTGATAGGCGTGACCTGCTGCGCGACCGAGAATACCGGCTTCGTCTAACGGCGTGTTGAAGCTGCGATCGTTACCGAACTCACGCTGGAGATTCTTGGAGACGAGGAACACGCCACCCTTCCCCCTCATCTGGGAATGTTTCCTGGACTCTTCAATCATATGCCCGGAGAAATCAGCCACATCCTCACCAAAAATGATCACGTCCTCGGTCATGTGAAACAGATCGAACAACGTGTAGTTGATGGCGAACCACATCGTCATCGGTCCCACGTTTTCAGGCAACTCAGGGGAAGGGTAATACTTTTTCTCGTAGTACTCCTTGAACTCCGCCACGCGATCGATCTTTGATGCGTCACGGTAGCGTTTCCAAGTCTCAGTGGTCTTGCCGAAATCATGCGAATAAATCCTGGAGGCTACATGTTCAGTTGTCTTGGGAGTAAAGTCGGCCACGGCGGCGGATTTCTCGGTGATGTCCTTGTCGATCTCATCCCACATGTCGGTGACGAATTTGGGCGTGACGATGCCGTCGTCCAGGAAGGTGTTGATTGTTTTCAAGAGGCAGTCGTTGTAGGTGTGCCAGTCCTGCTCGACCGGGTCCATATAAAACGACTGGTCATCCGAACCGGAGTGGGAACCCTCACGCGTAACCCGCACGTTCAACAACACCGGACCCTTGCGGGAGCGGGCGTATTCTACTGCCTCGGCCGCCTCGGCCAGGGCCTCTTTGACATCAGTGCCGTCCACCTGAATGATCTTCAGTCCGAAACGCTGGTAACCTTCAAACGGAGTGGTCGGGTCGCCTTCCGGGAACTGCTCCTCGACCGATACCGAGATAGCCCAGTCACAGTTGTAGATGGCAAAGATGGTCGGTGATTTATCGAAGGTGGCATAAAAAACCGCGCGGCCAAACTCCGGCGACGACGTGGAGCCTTCTCCGATAGAGCAGAAGACAACCGCGTCCTTCGGGTAGGCGCCGCCGGGGAAGAGTGACTGCTCTGACACCGACGTGCGGTGGATGATGGCGTCGCCGATGCCGGCTGCCTCCAGAGCATGCGAACCGGTTGGTGACGCCTGCGGAACAATCGAGAGGTGGGGATAAGCCGAGTGGGCCGGGATCAGCATGCCACCGGTAGCCTTGCCGCGAGGGTCGCCGATCGCTTCCAGCATCTTCTGGTAGATGTCGGCGCCACGATGCATGTCGAACGCCTTGTTACGATAGTAACCGACCATCGGATCAGTGACCAGGAGGTTGTCGGCAAAGGCGACGTCGGCCAGCTCTTTGCCGCCGCAGCCGATGAAAAACCGATTGTACCCCTTGCGCAGCAGCAGCTTCTCCTCCCGTTCGATGCGTCGTGCCGTCAACATCGAACTGAGCATCTTGCGCAGTTGCGCCGGCGTCTTGCCCGAATACTCTTTCAGCCGCTGATTTGCTTTTGGTTTTGCTTTGATCTTCTTGTCGAAGCTCTTCACCCCATCTATCACTGCTAAAACATCCACAACCCGGTCTCCTTGGAGATTGATCGATTCTTCCGTCTCATGGTTCCTTTGCTCGTCGGATAGATAAACACCTGAGTTCTGAAAATGCTCCCGAAAACTACGGGTTTTTGCCGCGGAAGCAAACTTGATATTGAGGAGCGGCGCATGGGCCGGGGGCCGCGGCGGAATTTCTCTTGCGAGCACCAGGCCGTGACGGTAGTTTCCTGGCAAAATCATTCTGCCCGGAAAGAAAGGACTGGATATGCGTAAGCTCACTCGCAAGAAGACCACCCGCCGTTCTATCTCTGCCGAAGACCTGTTTAGGCTGCGCCTGCCGACCAGTGTCGCGATGGCGCCGGATGAGAAAAAGGTTGCCTACACGGTCGAACGGATGGACAAGAAAGAAAACAAGTATTTCAGCAACATCTTCCTGTACGATCTCACGGCGCGCGAAGAGCAGCAGTTTACACATGGCGATCACAACGACGGTCAGCCCGTATGGTCACCCGACGGCAGTCAAATTGCCTTCATCTCGACCCGCGACAAGAAAACGGGCATTTATACCATGCCGACCACCGGCGGTGCCGAGAAACAACTGATCGAAATTGAAGGAACTATCATCGACCTGCAATGGATGCCGGACGGGAAGCAACTGCTGTTTTGTCTGCGTTACAATGATTCGCATTTCATCAAAGACGAAAAGAAGAAGAAAGAACCTCCTGTCTACCGGCATATCACCCGTCTGTTTTATCGGGAGGACGGCTCCGGTTTCGTCCCCAAGGATACTTTCCAAGTGTACACATTGGACGTCACATCCGGCAAGCTGAAAAAAGTCACCAGGGGCAAGAGAGACAACTTCTTTGTGCGAATTGCGCCGAACGGGAAGTTTATAATATACGTTTCCAACCGTGATCGCGACCCGGACATGAACAGCTTGCACCTGGATTTGATTGTCATGTCACTCACGGGCCGCAAAGAGCGTCGCATTACGACTCCGACGGGACCGGTATTTGCTCCCGGCATATCTCCCGACAGCAAGAGTGTTGCCTATCTGGGTCATGACCGCCCACGCGACGCCTGGGGCGTAGCCAATATACACGTCTGGAAAGTCGGGCTGAGCGGACGACCGAAGGCAGCAGACCTCATGCCGAAGTTTGATCGGATGGCGTATGATCAGTCGATCACCGATACCGGCGAAATCGGTGACGTATCGTCCCTTCAGTGGTCGGCCGACGGCAAGCGGGTGTTTTTTCTATCCTCTGATACCGGCGTCACCAATCTTTTCAGCGTACCGGCCGGCGGCGGCAGACCGACCCGTCTGTTCCGGGGGAAATGTCATATCAAGGGCTACTCGGTAAACGGAAAGACCAGGCTGGCGGCACTGGTCCATGCCGATTCGAGTAACCCCGGCGAAATCATAGTGTGTCCAACCCAATACGGTGGAGTTGAAAAGGCAGTTCGCTGCACCACTTTGAACCGGTTCCTGCGCACTGAGAAACGGCTGGGGCGAACTCGCGAACTATTCTTCCGATCCTTTGACGGCACAAAAGTCCAGGGCTTCCTGGTGACCCCACCGAACTTCAAACCGACCCGGAAATACCCGGCCATTCTTGAGATCCACGGTGGACCGAGAGTACAGTACGCACATACCTTTTTCCACGAGATGCAGTACCTCGCTGCCAAAGGATACGTCGTGCTGTACACCAACCCGCGTGGCGGGGCCGGTCGGGGGGAAACCTGGGCGGAAGCGATCGCCGGAGGCTGGGGCGATCTCGACTACAAGGACTGCATGGCCGCCGCCGACTTCCTCGAAAAACAGAAGTTCGTCAATCCGAAACGGATGGGCGTCACCGGCGGTTCTTACGGTGGTTACATGACCAACTGGATCATCGGCCACACCAACCGTTTCGCCGCCGCCGTGACACAGCGTTCAGTGGTCGATCTCACGACATTTCTGGCGACGTCTGACATGGGATGGGCACTCGAGCGTGAATACAAAGCCTGGCCCTGGACGGACAAGGAGAAGTACGAACGCTGTTCACCGATTACATACTTCAAGAACGTTCGCACCCCGGTGTTGATCATCCACAGCGAGAATGATCTACGTTGCAGCATCGAACAGGCCGAGCAGATGTTCGTGATGTTAAAGGTGCTCAAAAGAAAAGTCGAGATGGTTCGATTCCCCGGCGAGCCGCATGGTTTGTCACGTCATGGCCGACCCGATCGCCGCATCGCCCGCCTCAAGTGGATCGACAAGTGGTTCAGGAAGTATCTGAAGTAGAGTTCCCTCCTACGAGTTCACAGATACGTAGTTCAAGATCATGGTCTCAACTACCCCGGTAGATACACAGTTGTGTCTGACTGGTTTAGAGTCACCGAACCATCTAGATTGCCACAGCGATGTAGTGACTTTTACCGATATTACCCCCTCAACCTCAGTTACAAAGACGTTGAATACACCTTCGGGGTCGGTTGCTGACATTAGGCCAGTCCCACCACAGTCCACCCACTCTTTTGGAAAGTACTGGGACTCGGCCACTATCAAGCCAGAGGCTTTCTCCATGTTTTTGATAGGAATAGTATTCTCGGCAAAGAAGCCGATAACGGCTGACCAGACTTTGTCATAAGGTTTACCAAAGGTTCGGCTACTCTCAAAGTCCCAGTTCTTCGGAGCTGTAGCACAGCTCAGAGCTAACAGCACCACCACACATAAAGCTTTTTTCATCATTTCCCTTCCTGTCTATGAATTGTCTATGCCACTATAGACTGCCGCTAATTATTTGTCAAGACAATTTTGCTAGTTGCTGTAACTTGTCAAAAATCCCCGGTGGTTAGCCGGGGATGCTGTGGGTAAGCTGGGTTAGCTCAGAATGTGACAGCGTTGGCGCATTTGACTATGCAAAAGTACTCTTCTCTAGTAAACCCAGATTTGAACTTATGGTTCAAGAAGTATCTGAAGTAGGCGAGCTTCGCAGGTGGTGTTGGGCGACCCGAGGCTGTCCCAAAAGCTGCTGTTCCGATGGTTCCTTCGACATCCGGAGGAGGTCGTGAGAACCGCCGGTTTCTTATGCGTGCTCTCCGCAACCGTTTAGAAAAGATCGCCGGGTCACAATCCCGAC
>SDBU01002666.1_pt1 | contig 23478 bp, 16 predicted proteins | sample 2277071 | NCBI WGS metagenome assembly SDBU01 (sample SAMN10397929, study PRJNA504765) | marine sediment metagenome | isolation source: marine sediment core GS08_GC12, 126 cmbsf | place: Arctic Ocean: Gakkel Ridge, Loki's castle | collected 2008 | reverse complement strand
GGATGATGGGCCCGATCTCCAGTCTGAACATTCTTCCGCTGCTGCTGGCGGTGTTCATGTTCCTCCAGCAGAAGATCTCGCCGATGCAGTCGGCGGGGGCGAAGACCCCCGAGCAGAAACAGCAGCAGAAGGTGATGATGTACATGATGTCGGGAATGATGCTGCTGTTCTTCTACAACGCGCCATCGGGTCTGACACTCTACATCATGGCTTCCACGGCCGTCGGCGTGGCGGAGGCGCGCATCATCCGCAAGCACCTCAAGGAGAAAGAGGCCCTGGAGGCGGCGATGGAGACCAAGGTCCTGGCCCCCGGCAAAGCCGCTCGCGGCCAACGGCCGAAGAAGCCGAAAGGCCCGTCATTCTTCAAGTACAAGAAGTAGTCACCCCACCGGCCTGCTCCTGTGGAGCCTGTCCGCCCGCCTACGGGGCAAGGCGACCGCCAAGGGCTTTCTCTCGAGGACCGTTGGAGGGGAAGTGCGCCAAGTTCATACGATTAAAGAGGTTACAGAATTCTACTTCGGACGCAAGAAAAGCCTTGACAAAAACGGCAATCTGTGGTCTAATAGTACTTTGTCGTGTTTGGTAACGAGGCCGCTTCGGCGGCTTTTTTGCTGCGCACGATTTATAACTCGCTTTTCCGCAAGTGGTTACCTGTGTCGACGGCCTGTTGTGTGCTCGCCGGAAGCTGAAGATTCTCGGCGATGGCGGCCCCACGGCGACACAACCGGTCATCGGGGGCGAGAATGCTGATGGCGCCCGTGGGCCGGATTGTTGCCCCGCTGGGCCGCGGGCCTATAATCAGCGGGGGCCGGCCCGTTCAGCAACGGCGCGCACAAAGGAGCCCACGATGGAAGAACTGTCCCACCGCGAACTGCTGAGTGCGTTGATATCCGGAGTTGACCTGACCGCCGAGCAAAGCCATTGGGCCTTTGAGCAGATCATGGTCGGCCAATGGACCGAGGCCCAGATCGCCGGCGTGTTGGTGGCTCTGGCGGCTAAGGGGGAGACGGTGGCGGAACTGGTGGGTGCGGCGCGGGCGATGCGCGACCACGTCGTGGCCGTCGACACCGGCGGCGCCGACGTCGTGGACACCTGCGGTACGGGCGGCACGGGCATCAGCACTTTCAACATCTCCACCGCCGCCGCCCTGGTCGCGGCCGGGGCGGGGGTGGTCGTCGCCAAGCACGGCAACCGCACCAGCACCCGCGTTAGCGGGTCGGCCAACGTGCTGTCGGCGCTGGGGGTGAACATCGAATGTGACGCCGCCACCGAAAGCCGCTGTCTGGCCGAGGCGAACGTGTGTTTTTCCTTCGCCGTCAAGCATCACCCGGCGATGAAGTACGCCGTACCCGTCCGCAAACAGTTGGGGGTTCGGACGATCTTCAACGTTCTGGGCCCGCTAACCAACCCGGCGGGGGCTAGGCGGCAAGTGATGGGCGTGCCTTCGGAGGCCCTCACCGAGACCATCGCCGGCGTGCTGGCCAAGCTGGGAGCGGTCCGCGCCATGGTGGTTCACAGCGCGGACGGGCTGGACGAGCTGTCCACCACGGCCCCGGCCAAAGTGGCTGAGTTGAAAGACGGCCGGGTCACCGTTGGCACAGTGGACGCCGGTGATCTGGGGCTACCCCGGGCCCAACTCGAAGACCTGCTGGTGGACTCCCCCGAGGCCTCGGCGGAGGTGATCCGTCAAGTTCTCGCCGGCCAGGCCGGCCCGCCCCGCGACATCGTGCTGCTCAACGCCGCCGCCGCCATCGTCGTGGCCGGCCTCGCCGAAGACTTGCCCGCGGGCCTGGCCAAAGCAACGGAGAGCATCGACTCGGGCGCGGCCGCGACGGCACTGGCCAAGCTCGTCGCGGTTTCGAACGGATGAAGCCGACTCGCCGCCGAGCCGACCGGGCCACCCCGGGGCCTTCTACTTGATCCGCACCAGTTCTTTGGCGAAGGCCTCGTAGCGCCGTTCGAAGCGATCCATATCCGCGTCGATGTAGTGAGCGAATGTCTTGGGCCCGACGATCGTGGTGTACCCCCGGCCACGGAGTCGGCGCCATTGCTGCGGGGCGATGCCGAGCGCCTCATGCAGTCGGCCGTCGGCGGCGTCGCGTAACAGTCGCCGCAGGCCGTTGGCATAGCGCTCGTCCTGACGGATCATCAGCATGAGGGCCCAGAGCTGCCCGTAGTATTCGGTGCCGCGCATCCTGCTCTCCTGGATGTTGTCGGCCGCGCCCATCGAAATGAGCCGTTGGGCCGGGCGCCAACGGTTGGCCATCAGGGCCGTGCGGAGCGCGCGAAACCGGAGCACGTTCTCCTCGGGAGCGAAGTAGACCAATCCGTCGCGGATCCGGTACCCCTCGGCCTGCGTGGCCAGCCCTTCCTCGGCCCAGATGGGCAACGACTGGCGGGTGGCGTGGTGGAGGAACTGATGCATGCCCTCGTGGGCGGCCACGCCATAGGTCGGCAACACGCCGATATCCCAGAAGACGCACACGCCGCGGAAACAGTACCCCCCGTTCTCGACCTTCAGGTAGATCTCGGCCGCCGGGCCGGTGATCTTCTCGGTGAGAGCCGCCCATTCCCGCCGCGAGCCGAACACGTAGGTCAGCAGCTTCTCCTGCCCCCCCTCGAGCGTCTCCAGGCCGGTCAGCGACAGATAGTTCGCCCGGCACGCCTCCATGAAGCCGGGCATGCCGTTTCGCAGGACCGCACTGGCGGTGGTGGTGAATACCCGGTAATGGGCCGTTGTAAACGACCACCCGTCTACGCCGGCGAAGGTCCACGCCTTGCGGACGGCCGGTTGCTCGATCGGCATCGGGGCCAGGCCTTGGCCTCCCGAGTTGCTGCAGCCGGCCAATTGAGCCGTTATCATCGCCAGGGGAAGGATCCAGCCGCCTCTGTAAAAACACTTCACGGTCAAGCTCCAATGAGAACCACGTTCACTCACGCCACAATAGCCGGCCCGCTGCCCGGGCGACTCACTTGCTCTTGTACGCTACCAGCACGCGCTCGACGCCGGCGGCGTCGAGCACGAGTTCCCCCCGTTCGTATCGGCCGACCTGGTTGTGCAAGTCCCACGCCGCTTCGGCCTGACCGAAGCCGATTTCCACCGCCAGCAGACCGCCATCGGCTAGTACGTCCGGGGCTTGGGCCAGGATCGGTCCGATGCAATCCAGCCCATCCGCCCCGGCCGCCAATGCCAGCGACGGTTCATGCAGAACGTCGGCCGGCAACTCGGCCATCTGGGCGGCCGAGACGTACGGCGGATTGGCGATGACGGCGTCAAAAGGAGCCCGGTCGGCCAGGCCCGCCGGGAGTGCAAGCAGGTCCACCCGGGCCAGGGCGATTCGCTCGGTGAGCGTGTGCTTGTCAACATTCTGCCGGGCAACGGCCAGAGCGGGCTCGCTGATATCCGTGGCCAGCACGGCCGCGTCGGGCACCTGTTTGGCCACGGCAACAGCGATAGCCCCGCAGCCGGTGCAGGCGTCCCAACAGCGCGTCGACGGGCCGCGGGACCGAAGGAAATCGACGGCCCGATCCACCAGCAGCTCCGTCTCCGGGCGCGGGATCAGCACGTCGGGGGTGACGATGAAACCGAGGCTGTAGAACTCGCGATGGCCCACGAGGTAGGCCACCGGTTCATCCGCAGCCGCGCGGCCGACGAGGCCCCGGTACGTGGCCAGCTCCTCCGGTGAGGGGCACCGGTCGAAGCGGGCGTACAGCAGCATCCGCGGGCACGCCAGCACGTGGGCCAGCAGCACCTCCGCCGCCAGCCGCGGCGAGTCCACCCGCTTGGCGAAGTACTCTTGTGTCCAATCAAGCAGACGCAGCACGGTCCAGGCTTCTTCGTCCGGCGCAGGGCTCATGACGGGCAATGGTACTGGATTCCCCCGTTCAGGTCGCGGCCGTTCTCCGGAATTGGCCTGTCCACCCGGCGGCCACCGGCGGCCTAGCTGTCCGGTGCGGAGGGAGCAAGCCACTTGCCCAGGCGCCCGGCCGCGGATTAGCTGTTGGTTCTTCTTGCGGTTCTTGTGGTATCATTCCGCCGCTATGAGCGAAGAGTCCTCGGACATTTCGCGCCGCCCGGACGTGCTGACCATTACCGACCGAGAGCTGTTTGAGCGCCTGCGGTGGTTCACGCAGATACGTTGGCTGTTCGGCCTGGGCGCCCTGACGCTGTTGTTGGTGAGCTGGCACGTGCTTGGTGTGCGGTTCCACCGGAGCAGCGGGGAGCCGACCATCGCCTTGGCCACCGGTACGGCCGTGTCGATCTTCCTCTACAACGCGGTGTTCACTTTTCTCTGTCACAAGCTGCGTACCAGGGGCGCCGTCTTGCGCCGGCAGATCGTCCTGATGGCCTGGGGGCAACTGAGCTGCGATCTCGTGGCCACCTTCCTGCTGGTGCACTTCACCGGGGGCGTGGAAAACTTCTTCCTCCTGCTGGTCCTGGTGCCGATGGTGATCGCCGTTGAATTGCTGCCCCAGAAATTGGCCTACGCCATGGCGGCCGTCACGGCGACGCTGGTCAACGTCCTGGCCTGGGGCGAGCAGATGCGTATTCTGCCTCACGTCAGCATCGAGTTCGTCCACGACTATCAACCCGGGTACACGGCGGGGCTGTATGCCAACGCCGTTTACGTACTTCACGTGACCACGGCGATGACGGTGACGATCTTCGTGATGGCCTTCATCGCCTCATCCATCGCCGCGCGTCTTCGCGGTCGGGAGGCCGAGCTGCAAGAGACCTACGACAAGCTTAATGTCGCCGACGAAGCCAAGAGTTTCTTTATGCGAAAGGCCGGGCACGAGATGCGGGCCCCGCTGGCGGCCATGCAGAGCATCTTCGACGCGATCGCGCAAGTGCAGCCGCCGCTGGCGGCCGAACACAGACAACTGCTGGCACGTGCCAAGAAACGTTCGCAAGCCATGATGGACCTGATCAACGACCTGCGCCGGTATTCCCGGCTGCGCTCGGGAGCGCCACTGCCGGAAAAGGGCCCCTTGCGCCTCGATGATGTCGTGCGGAACACCGTGGAACTGTTCCGCCGCCAGGCCGTCGACGCCGAGGTGGCGCTTCTGTGCCGTGTGGAGCCGGCCTGGGTCGTGGGAGAGGAGAAGACGTTGAGCCAGATGGTTACCAACTTGGTGGCCAACGCCATTCAATACACTCCTGCCGGCGGGCGCATCGACGTCACGCTCACCGTGGCCGGGGCCGACGCCGTCCTCGCGGTCGCCGACACGGGGATCGGAATCGGCCAGGAGTCGCTGGGGCAGATCTTCCGGGAGTTTTACCGATCGCCCGAGGCGAAGCGCCAGTTCGCTCAAGGCACGGGTCTGGGACTGGCGATCACCAAGCGGATCGTCGAGATGCACGGCGGACGAATCGACGCGGCCCCCCGCCCGGCCGGCGGCACGGTTTTCACCGTTCACTTGCCCGTTCAGCCGGACGGCGCGGGCCGGCCGGCGTGAACCTGCCGGCAGGGGGCGCCGCACGCCAGGCCAGGTCCGTCAGCGAAGGTCCAACCAGGCAATCTCCTCTTCGGTCAGTTCCACCTCGGCGGCGGCGGCGTTGTCGACGGCTTGGGCCGGCGTCCACGCCGCCGTCAGGGGGTAGCAGTCCAACGGTCCATGGATCATCCATGCCAGGGCGATCTGGGCCAGTGACGCACCTTTCTTCTCGGCCAGTTCAGCCACCCGATCGAGCCGCCGGAAGTTATCTTCGCCGCAGTAGCACCGCACGCAGCGCTGGTCGGCCCCGTCGGTGAAGGAGTCGAGGTTCTCCCGCGTGAAGCGCCCGGAGAAGAACCCCCCGCACAAGCTCGACCAGGGCAGCAACGGCATCTGGCAGTCCAGGTACCATTGCCGGGCCTGCTGGTTATCGGCGCCCGTAATGGTCACCGAGTTCCCCCCCCACGGATCCTCAATGCCCTCAGCCAGGCTGAAGTGGGGGCTGGAGACGCTGAAACCTTTCAGCCCGTTGGCGCTGGCATAGGCGTTTGCCTCGGCGATCCTCAGGTGGGTCCAGTTGGAGGCGCCATAGGCGAGTATCTTGCCCTCGGCGATGTGTTGATTCATCCGTTCCACCAGCGGCCCCACCGGCTGGGTTTCATCGTCGCGGTGGAAGGAGAAGATGTCGATGTAGTCGAAACCCAGCCGGGCGAGGCAATCATGGAGTTCACCAGTGATGTCGTACGGGGTGACCCGCTGGCGGTCGCGGTTGTGATGCGAACATTTGTCCATCAGCACCACCTTGTCCCGCAGCCCCCGCTCGTGCACCCATTGGCCGAACGCCCGGTCGCAGTTGCCCCCGCCGTAGATGAAGGCGCTGTCGAAAAGGTTGATCCCCGCCTCGTACACGGCATCGAGCAGCTTCGCGTCCTGCTCCGGGTCGCTGTTGGCGCTGCCGAGCATGATCGCCCCCTGTCCGACGCGCGACACATCCTTGTCGATACCCGCGATTCTTCCGTACTGCATCGGTGATCGTCCGCCTTTCATCCACAGGTGTTCCTTACGGCGCGCCCACGACCATCGCGGGCGGACACCGAGCATGATATCAAGGGGGGCGGTCAGGGCAAGGCCGGAATCCGCCCCGCCCTCACCCGGCGAGGCCGTCGCGAGCCGCCGCGCCACATCGAGAAGTCCGAACGCCCGCGGATGCAGACCTGTGGTATACTTGATGCATTGCACGAATCCCAATGACAGGTGTTGGAGGACAGGAATCGTGTTGCGTTGGTGGTACGTGATCGTGTTGACGGTTCTCGCCGCAATGGTGTCCACGGCGCCGGGGCAGTACAGCGGCTACGAGCTTCTGTCGGACTGGAGTTCGCTGCCGACAGGAAAGACGCACCTGACGGCCGGCCTGGCCAGCAGCTACGATCGGGCGGGGGGGAACTACGATTACAACCACTATGAGTGGCCCACCGGGTTCCTCAATGCGGACCTCGACACCGTCGTCACCACGCTGGCCGGGCCCGGCGCCATCACCCGGTTCTGGATGCCCCACGCCACCGCCGACGAGGCGATTCCGGTACGGATCACCGTCGACGGTGTCCTGAAGATCGATACTGACAGCGACACGCTGTTGGGGGGCGACTTCGGTTACATGACCGCTCCGCTGGTCAGCACGCTGGTCGGCGGGCAGGTCAGCTACGAACCGATTGTCTTCCAGAACTCGCTGAAGATCGAGACGAAGAATTACACCACCGGCAGTTGGGAAAGGGCGCATCATTACTACCAATACAGCTACCACCGGTTGCCGCCCGGCACTCAGGTGACCGCCTACAGCGGCGCCCTCACCCCCGCTCAGCAAGCCGAGCGCGCCGCGGCCGTCGCGATGATCGACAACGTCGGCGCCCACCCGGGCGGCGCCTCGGCCACCAGTGATGAGATCGAGACACCCCCGGCGACGATCGACCCGGGCGGCGCTCTTGCCCTGGCGGAGCTGACCGGCAGCGGGCGGATTCGGCGGCTGAACGTGAAGATGCCGGGAGCCAGCGACGCCGAACTGGACGGGCTTCGCCTGCGCGTCCGGTACGACGGGTCCGATGAGAACGCCATCGATGTTCCCGTCGCCCATTTCTTCGGTGCCGGGCACGGCCGCGCCGCCTACCGGTCGCTTCCTCTGGGCACTGACAGCGAGGAGGGCTTCTATAGTTACTGGCCCATGCCGTACCGTCGTGGCGCTGTGGTGGAACTGTATAACGCCACCGGTGCCCCCATCGGCGTCACTTCAGCCGTCGTGGAATACGACGCGACACCTGTCGCCCATAGCGAAGGGTACCTCCACGCCGTGTTCGACGAGGAAACCACCGCGAGCGGCCAGGAGCACCACCAACTGCTCGATGTCACCGGACGCGGGCATTACGTCGGCAATCTCCTGTACCTTCAGAAGAACGGCACAGGCCGGGAGATCCTCGAGGGTGACGACATCATCATTGTCGACGGCACGCGGGTCCTGTACGGTACCGGTGCGGAAGACGCTTACAACGGAGGCTACTACTACAACCACGTGCTCGTGCAGTCCGACGACGGCGACATCCCCAGGCCGGAGTCTGGCATCGGTCCGTTCCACGGGCTGTTGAACATGGACGATGCCGACACCGGTGACAGCTTCGTCCGCACCGATCAATACCGCTGGATGATCGCGGATGCCGTCCCCTTTACCGACGGGCTGACGGTGCTTATCGAGAACTTCGGCAAGCAAGCCGACGTGCTTTTCGGTTCGACGGCCTTCTATTATGTTCTCCCGCTGCCCGGCGACGCGGATCTGAACGGTGTCGTCGACGACACCGACTTGGCCATTCTTCTCGGCAATTGGTCGGACACGACAGCCGACTGGGCCAGGGGCGACTTCTCCGACGACGGCGTCGTCAATGACTATGACCTGAGCCTGCTGCTGTCCAATTGGACGGGCCCGTTGCCGGTGGGGGGCCACCCGCACAATGTACCCGAGCCGACGGCTCTTATGCTGTTGGCCTTGCTGCTGCCGCTGTTGCCGAGACGCCGAGGAAGGGCCGAGGCCGTGTAGCTGGAGAATGAGCTGACGGCCCGCCGCTGGCATCGAGGTTCGCAGAAGAGCCCAGGGGCCAAGCAACAAAAAGAATCTTGCCTCCGCGTTGTCACTGCCGGCACCGAGAGGGCGATCTTGACCCAATAACAAGAAGCATACCTAAGTCGTTGATAGGGGATGAATAAAGAGACAACGACCTCCGGATTTTATTTCCCCCGGCCCCGTCACCCTGTCAGCAATCGGTGGTTGGGAGCCTGACAGCGGCCTCACCGGGAAGGGCCTGGAACCGGCAGCCTCGGACGCTCGTTAGGAAAGAAGGAAGCGAAGAAGCGATTCCTGGATGCGCCAAGCTGCAGGCCTCCCCCTGCCTGCGGCCAGAGACGGCGTCAGGGTCTCCCCCTCCCTGGCGTCGTCATTCTCTGCGCTATGGGGCGGCGCGGGCGGGCCGCACTTCTTCTGGCATACCCCACGAGCGTCGGAACGCGCCCGCACCGGACGTGCTGTTGACACTCAAGAACGGGGCCGTATAATGACGAGGTGTCAGAGGCGACAGACGGTTAGGAGTCCAGTGGTGCGAATGCCCCAGCCAGACGCGCGAATAACGGCCGGCCCGGTCAACGGGCAAGGGGATCCCCGCACCCGATCGATGATTACCCGGCGGGGCATGGACTTGGCGCCTTAGGGCCTCGACGATCTGCGAACAGACGGCATCGGCCCTGAGGCGAGTTTGACGCTTCGGGGCTTTTTTCGTGCCTCGATCGGACGTGATGCCCTGCCGGCCAGTCCCAACCGGGCCGGCGACGACGGAAGGACACAGAGATGGCCAAAGATGGAAGCGGCAAGTCATACAAGGACACGCTCAACCTGCCGAAGACGGACTTCGACATGCGGGCGAAGTTGCTGACCAAGGAGCCCATCCGCTTGGCCCGGTGGGCCGAGGAAGACATATACAACCAGGTGCGCGCCGCCCGCCGGGGCGCCCCGCGGTACATCCTCCACGACGGGCCCCCGTACGCCAACGGCGACATCCACATGGGGCACCTGCTCAACAAGGTGCTCAAGGACATCGTCGTGCGGTACAAGACGATGACCGGCTTCGACGCCCCGTACCTCCCCGGCTGGGACTGCCACGGCCTGCCGATCGAGGCGAAGGTCATGGAGGGGCTGGGCAAAACCGCCGGCGAGATGGACCGGAAGTCCATTCGCCGGAAGTGCAAGGCCTACGCGGAGAAGTTCATCGACCTCCAGAGCCGGCAATTCCAGCGCTTGGCCATCTGGGGCGATTACGACACGCCGTACATCACGATGGACCCGGCCTACGAGGCGGCGGTGCTGGAAGTCTTCGCCCGGATGGTCGCCCAGGGCATCGTCTACCGCCAGCTCAAGCCGGTTCACTGGAGCATCGAGAATCGGACCGCACTGGCCGACGCCGAGTTGGAGTACCACGATCGCGAGGACACCAGCATCTACGTGCTGTTGGACTGTTGCGAGCCGGCGAGGCTGCGCTCGGAGCTGTTCGGCCTGGACGGTGAGGGGCCGTTGGCGTTGATGATCTGGACAACCACACCATGGACGCTGCCGGCCAACCTCGCCGTGGCGGTACACCCGGACTCCAAATACGCGGCTGTGAAGTACACCGACGGGGCCGGAGCGGAGAAAGTCGCCGTGGTCGCCACCGAGCGGCTCGAGGCCGTTTTTGCGGCTGCCAGGGAAGCCGTGGGCCACCCCGAAGTGTTGGCCACCGTGACCGGGCGCGAGCTGGCCGAGGCGGGCGTGACGTACTGTCACCCGCTGCTGGCCGATAAGCCGTGCCCGGTGGTGCCGGCCGACTACGTGACGCTGGAAGACGGTACCGGATTGGTGCACACCGCTCCCGGGCACGGGTTGGAAGACTACGGCACAGGGCTGAAGTACGATCTGGAGATCTACTGCCCCGTGAGCGCCGACGGCACCTTCGACGACACGGCCCCGGAGTTCCTCCGCGGTGAGGTCGTCTGGGACGCCAACGCCCTGGTCTGCGACCGCCTGACAGCCGACGGGGCCATGTTCCACCAGGAAAGGTTCACCCACAGCTATCCGCACGACTGGCGGAGCAAACAGCCCACCATCTTCCGGGCGACCGAACAGTGGTTCATCGCGGTGGACAAGCCGCTGGTCGCCACCGATCGGACCCTGCGCGAGATGGCCTTGGCCGTCGCGGCCCACGACAGCGACACGCGGTTCATCCCCGAGTGGGGCCGAAACCGCATGGCCGGCATGCTGGAAAGCCGCCCGGACTGGTGCATCAGCCGGCAGCGAAGCTGGGGACTGCCGATCCCGGCCTTCGTCAACGAGGGCGGTGAGGTGCTGATGACCCCCGCCAGCATCCGCGCCGTGGCCGAACATTTCGCCGCCCACGGCAGCGACAGTTGGTTCGATCACACCCCCGCGGAGATCCTGGGCGAGTACGACCCCGCGGCCGACCCAGACCTCGGCCAGGCGGGCGAGGCCTTCTCGGCCGAGACGCTCACCAAGCAGATGGACATCTTCGACGTGTGGTTCGAGTCCGGCAGCAGTTGGTTCGCCGTGGCGATCGGTCGGGGTCTGGTCGACAAGATGCCGGTGGATCTATACCTGGAAGGCTCCGACCAACACCGCGGCTGGTTCCAGTTGAGCATGCTGCCCGGCCTGGCGACGGCGGCGGGGTGCCCCTACGCCACCGTTCTCACGCACGGCTTCGTGGTCGCCGAAGACGGCTACAAGATGTCCAAGAGCAGCGGCAACGTCGTCAGCGTGCTGGAAGAGTTGGACAAGCGCGGCGCCGACATCATGCGACTGTGGGTGGCCAGCGTGAACTACCAGGACGACATCAGGACCTCCGACGCCCTGATCGCCCCGATCGAGGAGGCGTACCGGAAGATACGCAACACGCTGCGATTCGCGATGGGCAACTGTTTCGACTTCGACCCGGCCGTCGACGCCGTCGAGCCGGGCGAGCACTCCATCGACCGGTGGATGCGCCTGGAACTGAACCGCCTGACGGCCGAAACGCTGGCCGCCTACGAGGGGTTCGAGTTCCACAAAGCCTATCGCCTGATGTACGAGTTCTGCACGGTGCAGGCCTCCAGCATCTACATGGCGGCGGTGAAGGATCGCCTGTACTGCGAGGCGCCGGCTAGCCCCCGCCGCCGGGCCAGCCAAGCCGTGCTGCACGAGATGCTGATGACGTTGACGCCCCTGTTGGCGCCGATCCTGCCGTTCACCTGTGAAGAGGCGTGGGAGCACATCCCCAACCGCCCGGCCGATCAGCCGGCCAGCGTGCACCTGGCCTTGATGCCGACGGCCGACGAGGAGGCGATGAAGGCCTACAACCTGCGGCCGGAACTGCGGGACGAGGGCATCTTCACCGCCGACCGGCTCCGGGAGGGGCCTGGGAGGATCTGGCAGCGGCTCCTGGCGATTCGCGATGAGACGCTGGTGAAGCTGGAGGCACTGCGAAACGCCGGCGTGAAGAACCCTCTGGACACGGAGGTCGTCTTCCGCGTGGCCGACGCGGACGACGCCTACCGGCAGTTGCTGGACCTGTACCTGCCGGAGTTGGAAGATATGCTCGGCGTCGGCTACGCCCGTGTCGAGGTCGGCTCACCGGCCGACGGCCAGCGCTTGACGATCGAGGTGCTGGACACCCGGGACAAGTACGCCCGGTGCGACCGCAGCTGGAAGCGCCGGCCGGACGTCGGGAGCGACGCGGACAACCCGGGCCTGTCCGCCCGAGATGCCGCCGCACTGAAGGCGCAGTCCTGAATCGGCGGGCCGCTCGGCGGGTGCGTTGGGCGAGTCCCGTATGAGGACCATCACACATGGCCGGCAAGAACGACATCAAGTTGCAAGTGGCGCTGGACTTCGTGGAGCTTCCTCGCGCGCTGGCCGTGGCCGCCGCGGCCGTGGCGGGGGGGGCTGACTATATCGAGGCCGGTACACCGTTGATCAAGAGCGAGGGCCTCGACGCCGTCCGCCGACTCCGCGAGGCGTTTCCCGACCGGACCATCATCGCCGACATGAAGACCATGGACGCCGGGCGTATCGAGGCCGAAGCGGCCGCCAAAGCCGGCGCGAACGTCATGACCGTTTGTGGACCCGCCTCGGCGAGCACGATTCGCGAGTGCGTCGAGGCCGGTCGGCATTACGGCCTGGAGGTGGCGGTGGACCTGCTGGGCCTGGACGACCCGGTGGCCTTCGCCCAACAGGCAGCCGAACTGGGCGTGGCGTGGCTGGATGTGCATTGCGCCATCGACACCCAAATGCACGGCGCCGACCCATTGGCGCTGCTGCGTGAGGTCCGGGCCGCCTGCTCATTGACGTTGGCGGTGGCGGGGGGGATCAACAGCGAAACCGCCGCCGGTGCCGCCGAGGCCGGGGCCGATGTCATCATCGTCGGCGGGGCCATCACCAAGGCGATCGACCCGCAGCGGGCCACGGCGGAGATCCGCAAGGCGATCGACACCCGCAAACCGGTGGCCACCGACCTGTTCAAGCGGGCCACGGCCGGTGACGTCCGACGCTTGCTGGAAACGGTTCGCACGTCCAATATCTCCGACGGTGCCCATCGCCAGCCATCGCTGGAGGGCCTGCAGGTGCTGTCGTCGGGCCAGTTCGCCTGCGGGCCGGCGGTGACGGTGCACACGTGCCCTGGCGACTGGTCCAAGCCCGTACAGGCCATCGACGTGGCCACGACGGGGGAGATCATCGTCATCGACGCCGGTGGCCGACCCCCGGCGGTGTGGGGCGAATTGGCCAGCGAGAGCGCCAGGAACAAGGGCATTGCCGGTGTGGTCGTTGACGGGGCGGTGCGAGACACTGCCGACATTCGCAAGCTGCAGTTGCCGGTATGGAGTCGGCAGGTGAGCTCCCACGCCGGGGATCCGAAAGGCCTGGGCGAGATCAACCAGCCGATCGTCATCGCCGGACAACGAATCTGCCCGGGGGACTGGATCGTCGCCGACGACGACGGCGTCATGGTCCTTCCGCGCGACAAGGCCGTCGAGATGGCCAACCGCGCCGCCGACGTCCTGGAGGCCGAAAACCGGATCCGCCAGGAGATCCGCGACGGCGACACCACGCTGGCCAGGGTCGTCAACCTCCAGCGCTGGGAGAAGAAAGGAACGGCCCCCGATGTCGGCTAAAGACAAAGATGCCGTCAGAATTGCCGGGGAAGAATTGCTGAACCGCATTGCCGTGGTCATGGGGAAGGTGGACTGGTCCAGCTTCCTCGAACTGGCCGACATGCTCCCCCGCGCCCGGCGGACTTTCGTCACGGGGGCCGGGCGAAGCGGCCTGGTGGCCCGCAGTTTCGGCATGCGGCTGATGCACGCGGGGCTGCCGGCGTTCATCCCGGGTGAGACCATCACCGCCGCCACCGGCGAAGGCGATCTGCTGGTGGCGATCAGTTGTACCGGGCAGACCGGCTTCACTCAGTATCTCGTTCGCCGTGCCCGTGGGTTAGGGGCCAAAGTCGTCGTCTTGACCGCCGAGGCCGACAGCCCCCTGGCCGCCGAGGCCGACAAAGTGGTGCTCATTCCAGCCATCGCCCCGGACATCGTCCGCCGGGCGGCCGTGTTCGAACATGCCGCCAGCCTGTGCCTGGACGCGGTGTTCAACGTCCTTTCCGAACGGCTCAAGGTGGACCTGGAGAGCTTCCGGTCCAGACACGCGAACCTGGAGTAATCCGCCCGGCGGCGGCGGGTGCCGCCCCAAACCGCTCTCTCTCGCCGCAGGCAGAGCAACGCTACGGAATGGTGTTAAGTGCTCTAGCCGGGGACGGCCGCTTTCAGCGCTTGGCCCAGGTCGGCCTTGATGTCCTCCACGTCCTCGATGCCGATGCTGAGGCGGACGTACTCCGGCGTGACCCCCGTGGCGGCTTGCTCTTGCTCGCTGAGCTGCTGGTGCGTCGTGGAACTCGGGTGGATCACCAACGTCTTGGCGTCACCGATGTTGGCCAAGTGGCTGGCGAGCTTGACGCTGTTGATGAACTTGATACCCGCCTCGCGGCCGCCCTTGATGCCGAAGCCGATGATCGCACCGGCCCCGTTGGGCAGGTACTTGGCCGCGTTGGCGTGATGCGGGTGGTCGGGCAGCCCCGGGTAGTTGACCCATTCCACGCCCGGTTGTTGGGTGAGCCACTCGGCCACAGCCTGGGCATTCTCACAGTGTCTCGCCATCCGCAAGTGCAGCGTCTCCAGGCCGAGCAGGAACAGGAAGGCCGCAAACGGGCTCATGCACCCGCCCATGTCCCGCAGCAGATGCGTGCGGATGTGCACGATGTAGGCGATGTTGCCCATCGGCTTGAGCGCCTCGGCGAACACCATGCCGTGGTAGGACTCGCTGGGGGCGCAGAACTCCGGCCACTTCTCGGGATTGTCGGCCCAGGGGAACTTGCCGCTGTCGACGATGACGCCCCCGATGTGCACGCCGTGGCCGCCGATGAACTTGGTGGTCGAGTAGATCACGATGTCGATACCGTGTTCGATCGGGCACAGCAAAATCGGCGTGGTCACGGTGTTGTCGCACAAGACGGGCAAGTCGTGAGCGTGCGCGGTGTCGGCGATCTTGCGGAAGTCCGGCACGTCGTTCTTCGGGTTGCCCAAGCTCTCCATGTAGAGACAGCGCGTGTTCTCATCGACGAGCTTCTCGATTTCCTCAGGATGATCCGGATCGAAGAACCGCACCTCGATGCCGAGCTTCTTGAACGTCTGCGTGAACAGCGTCCACGTGCCGCCGTACAGGTTGGTGGAGGAGATGAGATTCTGCCCGCTGTGGGTGATGGTCAGTATCGCCGCGGTGATCGCGGCCTGTCCGGAGGCGAAGGCCAGCCCGCCCGCCCCGCCGTCCATGGCCGCCAGACGTTTCTCCAGTACGTCGTTGGTCGGGTTCATCAGCCGCGTGTAGATGTTGCCGAACTCCTTCAGGGCAAACAGGTTCGCGGCGTGATCGGTATCTTTGAACACATAGCTGGTGGTGGCGTAGATTGGCACGGCCCGGGCCCCGGTGGTCGGGTCCGGCTCTTGTCCGGCGTGCAGCGCCAGGGTCCCCAGACGATAGCTCTCTTCGTTGCCCACGATGACTTCCTTTCGCTTAGGTATCGGTTTTCACTTATTCGGGTCCGAGGTCCGCAAACAAGGGGGTGCTGAGGTAACGCTCTCCGAAGGACGGGACGATGACGACGATAGTCTTCCCGGCGCTGTCCGGGCGGGTGGCCACAATTTCGGCGGCCTTCAGGGCCGCTCCGGATGAGATGCCCACAAACAGTCCTTCGACTACGGCGGCTCGGCGGGCCCAGGCAATGGCCTCGTCCTGATCGACTTGGATCACCTCATCGACCATGTCCATCTCCAGGACGTCGGGTACGAACCCGGCGCCGATGCCTTGGATCTTGTGTGGCCCGGGGGTCAGCCCCTGCCCGGCCCGTGTCTGCGAGAGCACCGGGCTCTGGACCGGCTCGACCGCGATGGCCTGGAAACTCGGCTTCCGCGGCTTGAGCGCCTCGGCTATGCCGGTGATCGTCCCGCCGGTGCCGACACCGGCGACGATTATGTCAACTTGCCCATCGGTGTCGCGCCATATCTCCTCAGCCGTGGTCGCCCGGTGGATCGCCGGGTTGGCCGGGTTGGTGAACTGCTGTGGGATGAAGGCCCCGGGGGTCTCCTTCTGCAGTTCCACGGCCCGATCGATGGCCCCGGCCATGCCCCCTGAGGCCGGGGTCAGGACCACCTCGGCCCCCATAGCGCGAAGCACCTTCCGTCGTTCGATGCTCATGGACTCCGGCATCGTCAGGATGCACCGGTACCCGCGAGCCGCACACACAAAAGCCAACGCGATGCCCGTGTTGCCGCTGGTCGGCTCGATGATGGTGGTGTCCGGGGTGATCTTGCCTTCCTGCTCGCCCGCCTGGATCATGGCCAGGCCGATTCGGTCTTTCACCGACGCCATCGGGTTGAAGGACTCCATCTTGGCCAGAACCGTGGCCTTCGATTGGATGAGCTTTCGCACCTTCACCAGGGGCGTGTTCCCAATCGTCTCGGTGATGTCTTCATAGATCCGAGGCATGTCCAAGATCCTTTCCGAGGGTCCCGTTCCCTAGGGCTCGAGAAACTCAAACTCTCTCTCTTTGCAGCATGGACAGTCCACCTGCCGTCGCGCGCCGGTGGTGTCGATCCGCTGTAACTGGTTAGTCCACATGTCGAATTTCGTAAGGTACGGACTGATCCGCTCTACCCGGCCGGTGAGGATCTTCACCGCCTCGCAGGCCTGGAAAGCCGATACCGCCATGACGGCCGGGGGCAGCACACCGGTGGTCCGACAGTCGGGGTCCAGACACGCCGGCGGCGGCGTCTCCAGCACGCACCGCAAACAGGCGGTCCGGCCGGGAACGATCGTCATCATCTGGGCCTCGCAGCCCACCACGCCGCCGAACACCCAAGGCCGACCCAGCTTGACGGCCACGTCGTTGATCAGGAAACGGGCCGCGAAGTTGTCGGTTCCGTCGAGAATCACGTCTGCTTCTTCTGCAAGGCCCTCGAGGTTCGTACGGTCGGCCCGAACAGCCATCGGCTCAACCCGGACCTCGGCGTTGATCCGGCCCAGATGCTCGGCGCAAGCCTCGACCTTGGCCCGCCCCGCCCGAGCGTCATCCTCGTCATACAGGGCCTGACGATGAATGTTCGTCAGGTCAACACGGTCATCGTCCACCAGGCGAAGCGTGCCGACGCCGGTGCGGGCGAGCAGTTCTGCCGTCCACGAGCCCAGCCCCCCCACGCCGATGATCAGTACCCGCCCGGCCTTTAATGCGCGTTGCCCGGCCGGGCCGAAGTTGTCAAAGACTATTTGGCGATGGTAACGGGCGAGGTCACCTGTGCTGTCGTCGCGTTCCGCCACGACTGCTGATTCTCTCATTCCGTTGCCTCTTGTGGAAGCATCAAATTCAGCTTTTTCGGGCCCGCGACATCCCTTGTCGCCATCACGCCGCCATGGGCCGACCCGCTCGTCGATAACCTGATCAGGACCGGCCAGCAACTTCCGGCAAGACGGCTTGCACTGTAACATCGATCAAGGATAGTACTTACGATCTCTACAGGTCGATGGTCTTCATACGTGACCACCAGAGCCGGCAGAGCCGCCCTTGAAACCAGCAACAGTCTAGGGCAGAATCATAAGTAAGACAATAGGGAATATGATCTTTTTTCTCGACCGCATCCCGAGATAACGCCGGTAGATTGGACCTGAAGCCCTGAAGCAAGCTCGGTTGGGAGGCCATCGAGGAACGACTTCCCCCGATCAGTATGGGATCAGCGATACGCATCCGGGGCTGTGGAGTTCAAGTTATGGGAGAAACCAGGTGAGTTCCCTGCTTGAACGTTTACGCTCGGTGCGGATACTGTTGAGTCTTCAGCATCCGGCAGGACCAAGGGCCATCCAAGACAGCAACATTGAGGAACAGGAGAACCAGCATGAAGGTACGACATTTCCTGGTGATGGCGGTCGCTCTGGTCGCCGCGGCATGGGCAGACCCCATCGTCTTGGCCGGTGAGGCCGCCGCGGCCAAGGGGGCCCCCGATGCTGGGCCAGCCGGTTGGCAGTTGGGATCGCAAGCTTATACGTTTCGCAGGATGACTTTCTTCGACGCCGTCGACCGGATTGCGGCGTTAGGGCTGCGATACGTCGAGATGTACCCCGGCCAACGGGTCAGCGAGGAGCACAATGTCCGCACGAATCCGGCCATGCCGCCGGAGGTGGTGGTGAAGCTCAAGGCAAAGCTCAAGGCCGCCAACGTGAAACTTGTCAACTACGGCGTGACCGGCTTGCCGGACGATGAGGCCAAGTGCCGCACGCTCTTCCAGTGGGCCAAGGGCATGGGCATCGAGACGATCGTTTCGGAGCCCAATCCCGCGGACCTTCCCATGATCGACAAGCTCTGCCAGGAGTTCGGCATCAACGTGGCCATCCACAACCATCCCAAACCCTCGCGCTACTGGAACCCCGACATGGTCCTCGCCGCCTGCAAGGGGCGGAGCAAGCGTATCGGCGCCTGTGCCGACACGGGGCACTGGATGCGGTCGGGGCTGGACCCGCTGGCTTGCCTGAAGAAACTGGAAGGCCGAATCATCAGCTTCCACTTCAAGGACCTCAACAAGATCGGGCGAGGCGCCCACGACGTGCCCTGGGGCACCGGAGCCGGCAACGCGGACGCCATGCTGGCCGAGATGCACCGGCAAGGTTTCAAGGGCGTTTTCTCCATCGAATATGAGGCGAAATGGTCCATGGACGACCTGGCCAAGTGCGTGGCCTTCTTCAACGCCCAGGCCCCCACCGGCCAGGGCAGCGGCGGCGAGGCCGATTGGCAGACGCTGTTCGACGGCAAGGACCTCAGCCAATGGGACCACAAACCCGGGGGCTGGCACGTGGCCGATGGTGCGATTGCCTGGGCCCCCAAGGCCGGCTTCCTGTGGTCCAAGAAGCGCTACGAGAACTTCGTGCTCGATCTGGAGTTCAAGGTCGCCAAGGGCACCAACAGCGGGGTGTTCATCCGGACCGACAGCCGGAAGGGCTGGCTGCACACGGGAATCGAGGTGCAGGTCCTCGGCTCGGCCGGCAAAGCCGCCGCCCCGGGCAAGCACGATACCGGCGCGATCTACGACTGCCTCGCGCCCAGCCGAAACGTCGAGAGGAAAGTGGGCGAATGGAATCGCATGGTCATCACCTGCAGGGACAACGTCATCCAGGTCGAGCTGAACGGCGTGCAGATCATCGACATGGACATGGACCGTTGGACCGAAGCTCACAAGAATCCCGACGGCAGCCGGAACAAGTTCAAGACCGCTTACAAGGACATGCCCCGGGAAGGTTACATCGGCTTCCAGGATCATGGCAAACCGGTGTGGTTCCGCAACGTCAGAATCCGACCGCTGTAGAGCCGCCCGCGCGGGGCGCCTGCCATGACGCAGGCGAAGCGGGCCCGTGGGGCGGCGATAGGAAGACTATGGATACTCCTGAAGCAATCTGGCCTTGGTGCCGGGGGGCGTGGGCATTGCTGGCGGCGCTGGCCTGCTTGGCAACGGCTGCCGGGTGCATCCCCCCCAGGAGTTTCAAGCAGGTCAAAACCCCCCGCTCGGGCAGGCCGGTGGGGAAGGTGGCGGTGGTCTACTCCCAGCACTACGACATCCGCCTGGGGGGCCTGGAGAAGCTGCACCCCTTCGACATCGGCAAGTTCGCCAAGATCTACCTGAAACTTCAGACCGCCGGTGACTTGTCCCCGGCCGAGGTGTTCGTGCCGGAGGAAATCGCCACCGAGGACCTCCTGCGGGTCCACACGGCCGGGTATCTGGCCCGGCTGCGGGACCCGGCCTACGTGGCGAGGTGCCTGGAGGCCCCGGCCCTGGCGGCGGTGCCGAGGTTGCTGGTCGAGTCCGGCCTGCTGGCCCCGTTCCGTCGCAGCACGGGCGGCACACTGCTGGCCGCCAGGCAAGCGCTGGCGTGCGGGGTGGGCATCAACCTCGGCGGTGGCTACCACCACGCCAAGGCCGACGGGGGGGAAGGGTTCAACATCTACGCTGACATGGCCGTGGCGATCCGCGCACTGCGGGCCGAGGGCAAGATCAACCGCGCATTGGTGATCGACCTGGACGTGCACCAGGGCAACGGCACAGCCGAGATCTTCAGCCCGGAAAGCGGCGCGGCCGATGCACGGGAGGTCTTCACCTTCAGCGTGCACGAGGCGGACATCTACCCGATTCCCAAGAGCGTCGGCGATCTGGATGTGGAACTGCCGCCCGGCACGGAAGACCGGACGTACCTGGCCATCCTCGCCGAACACCTGCCCGGCCTGTTCGACCGCGCCCGGCCGGACATCGTCTTCCTGCAGGCCGGGTGCGACACGCTGGCCGGCGACCCGTTGGCGCGGCTGCGGATGACCCCGGAGGGGATTGTTCGGCGGGACGCGATGGTCATTGACACCTGTGTCAAGCGCGGCGTGCCCGTGGTGATGGTCCTGGGCGGCGGGTACAGCCCCTCGGCCTGGGAAGCCCAGTACGCCAGCGTCTCCCGAACGCTCGCCACACACGGGGGACGCCGGCGGCGGGTGCCCGGCCGCAAGGCCACGGCCGCCGAGCGGCTCTACACCAAGTGACGGGCGCTGCCGTTACGGCTTCCGCCAGGTCGCCTTCTCGGGCTGGTGGTGATCTTCCAGGTGAGCGCTGGGGCTGACCAGCTTGCCCGCGCGGTGCCAGCGGGTGAGGACCGCCCGGCGAAGCCGGCGGATCGGCGTGACCAGATGCCGGTGCAGCTGTATGATCGTCCCGCGTCGGTGCGAGAGGGCCTCTTCTTCGGGTCGCAGGTGTTCCCGGGCCATACGCCGTTTGTGCTTGTAGAGATGGTACAGGTCCATGCGCTGGAGGTACGCCACCCATCTCCGGCTCAGCCAGCGCCACAGCCGGTTGGCCTGGCGATCGTGAACCACGGCGATCTGGAAGTCGATCAAGCCCGGCCGGCCCTCGGGCGTGACGAGGATGTTGCTACGTTTGTTGAGGTCGCCGTAAGCCGCCCCCCGCTCGTGCAGGGCCTCCAGCATGGCCCGCAACGCGTCGAAGAACTCCCCCGGCCGCGGGGGGGCCTCGAAGGTGTCGAGCGTGCGGCCCTCGATGAACTCCAAGGCGTAGGCGGTGTCGCTGAGTTGGGCCACCCAGCGCTGGACGCCAGCGATGCCGTCGGCCCGCCGGTGGAAACGCTGCTCCCGCTTCCGCAGGGCGCGGCCGAGCCATGCCCCCGGCAACCCGCAGAAGTCCTGCACACGGCTGAACTTGACGACCAGGCGATCGGGCGGGTCGCCCGCCCCCGTCGCCTCGTATAGGGTTGTGGCGGCGAAGAAATCGTGCTTGAAGACTTTGAGCAGCCGGTACCCTCGGCCACCAACGGTCAAGCGATACGGCGGGGGCTCGGGCAGCGCGAACAGTTGCGTGTTGTGTCGCTGCTGCGCCATCGCCGAGACCTACCCCCCCAGGGCCCGGGCGACGTCAGCCGCGAATGCCCGGGCCGCCTGCTCGATGGCCTTCTGCCAGGGCACCTCGGTGTTCCTGGCGAAGGCGTAGATGACCGACCGGCTGGCGTTGACGATGGCGCCGCACCCGTCGGTGTCGAAGGCCGCGGCGCAGTCGTCGGCCGTGGCGCCCTGGGCACCGTACCCGGGGACCAGGAAGATCTGCCGGGGCATGGCCGCTCGCAGCATGCGGGCCTCGTCGGGGTAGGTGGCGCCGACGACGGCCCCCACGCAGGAGTAACCACACCGGCCTAGCAAGCCTTCCCCATCGCCGAGCTGGGCCACCTGCTCGGCCATGTGGAGGAAGAACTTCTTTCCCCCGGCCCCCACGAAGTCCTGGACCCCCGCCCCGCCGGGGTTGCTCGTGCGGACCAGGACGAACAGCCCGCCTCCCTCGCCCCGCGCGGCCGACACAAACGGTGCCAGGCCGTCGGCGCCGAAGTAGCCGTTGACCGTGATGGCGTCGGCGGCCGACGTGCCCGCACCGATGCCGCGCAGGTGAGCGTCGGCGTAGGCCTCGGCCGTCGAGCCGATATCACCGCGCTTCACATCGCCAATGACGATCAGCCCAGCGGCGCGAGCGGCCGCGACTGTCCGGTAATACGCAGCCACGCCATCGGGGCCGTGCCGTTCGAAGTAAGCGATCTGCGGCTTCACGGCCGGGACGTGGGGGGCCACCAACTCGATCACCGAGCGGCAGAACTCGCCGATCGCCTTGGTCTGCCGCGCCGGCGTGTCGTCGGGGTCCCGCAGCGCCTCCGGCAGCCGGGCGTAGGTCGGGTCCAGCCCCACGCAGACGGGGGCGCCCTTGGCGGCGATGGCGGCAAACAGCCGATCGGCAAAATGCCCTGTCGGCCTGTCGGTCACGCTTTGCTCTTCCAATGCTGCCATGCAGGTCTTATACATCCTCACTCGGGGTACGTACAGCCTTTGCGGCCGGCGGCCGACCGATGGAAGAAGAGTCTTGAAGCGCCTGAACCTCTTGCTGGCGATCTCGTTCATCGAGAGCTTCGCGACGACCTGCGTGGAGCGCGGGATGTTTTTTCTCACCCGGGAGGCGTGGCACTTCTCGGAGATAGCCAACCTGGGCTTGGCGCTGATCTTCGGCGCCTGCTACGTGATCGGATCCCAGTTGAGCCATCGTCTGGCTTCCCGGCTGGGCGAGAAACGCCTGCTGGCCGCGACGCTGGTCGGGCAGGTGGTCCTGCATACGGCGATCGGTCTGTGGCTGAACTCCGTCAGCATCTGCGTCGGCGCGGGCCTGTTGGGCATGGTGCACGGGGCCAAATGGCCGGTCATCGAGAGCTACATCAGCGCCGGGCACACCCCCGCCATGACGGCCAAGGCGGTAGGGCGGTTCAACGTGGCGTGGTCGGCGGCCGTGCTGCTGGCGCTGATCCCCGCCGGGTCGATTATAGCGGCCTGGACACCCGGGCTGCTGTTGCTGCCGGCCTTGCTGAACGTCGTGAGCCTGATCCTGGTGCTCTCCCTGGAGTCGACCCCGGTTCATCTCCCGGACGACCACCCCGAGCGTCTGCCGGCTGGGCAACTCCGGCGGTATCGGGCGCTGATGGGCTGGGCTCGCTGGCAGATGCTCGGATGCTATGCCTCCATGTTGGTGCTGGCGGCCCTGATGCCGCAGGTGTTCGAACGGCTGGGCTTTAGCGTCCCCATCGCCACGGCGCTGGCCGCGGTGATTGCCATGATGCGGCTGGTGACCTTCGCGGCGCTGCAGCGCTATTCCGGATGGCGGAACCGGGCGCTGCCGCTGGCGATGGTGATGGCAGCCCTGCCGATGGGCTTCTACATGGCCTTGTTCGGGCCCAACATCGGCGTGGTCATCTGCGGGGAGATCTTCTTCGGCTGGGCCGCCGGCATGGCCTACACCGGCGCCCTGCTCGGCGCGTCCAAGGGG
>SDBU01002665.1_pt1 | contig 23478 bp, 19 predicted proteins | sample 2277071 | NCBI WGS metagenome assembly SDBU01 (sample SAMN10397929, study PRJNA504765) | marine sediment metagenome | isolation source: marine sediment core GS08_GC12, 126 cmbsf | place: Arctic Ocean: Gakkel Ridge, Loki's castle | collected 2008 | reverse complement strand
AAATAAAATTGCCCAGACCACGGTTGTAGTAAAGCCCAGGACCATTGCCCACAGCGCCGCTGTCCCGGTGCCACGGCGCCAGTAGAGGCCCAGCACCATCTGCACCATAAATGAGCCCAGGCAGACCGCCATTGCCAGGCCGACTACCCAGGTGACCAGGTCTATCTTTGGTATGGCTAACACCAGTGCCAGTGCCGCTATCAAGACACACAGCAACCGGGCAATGCGGACTATCTTAAAGTCCGGGGTTTTTGGCCGGAACCGGGCTTGATAGATGTCCCTGAGTATAGCTAATGCCCCCTGGAGCATCTGAGCGGCCACTGTCGACATCGAGGCAGCCAGTATGGCTACCATCAGCCATGCCGCCAGAGGGGCTGACAGCAGCTCTAACATCAGCATCGGCATTACCTTGTCCGGGTAGATACCCGGCCCCAATACCTGATAGCTTAGCGAGAAAATATAGTTTAGCCCGAATAGAATAACGGCTGACCAGATAATTATGATTGGTAAGGCTTTGCGGATTACATCGGAGCTTTTCATTGTCAGGAAGGTGTGCAGTGTGTGCGGCATGGCGAAATGAAAGAAGCCGATGAAAAATACCCGCCCGATCAGCGCCATTGCGCCGATGCCGGGCAGTGAAACGTACTCTAAACCACGAGTGGTGCCCATCGCCTCGAAGGCTGAGGTAAAGCCTACCTGGGGGATGAACACGGCCACGAAGACGATTACGCCGCCAAGCATAATCAGTGCTTGAAGAAACGAGTTCCACATGGTGGAGACGACACCGCCGGCGGCCAGGTAGAAGCCGACTATCGCCACCATCAGCACTAATCCCCACAGGTAAGGGATATTGAAGAAGACTTCAAAGAGAAACCCGGTACCCATCAGGATACCGGCGCTGTAAACTACCATCGCCAGAAAGACGATACCGGCCGCGATAGGTTGCAATATCGGTAGCTGATACCTCTTCGCCAGCAGGTCGGCGAAGGTCAATGCCTCCAGCCTGATCGACACCCGGCGCAGCCTTTTGCCCATCACCAGCCAGGTTCCGATAGTGCCGACACTGAGGGAGAAGGCACTAATCCCAAATATGCTGGCACCCCATAGATAACCCAGGGCAGCGTTGCCGACAAAGAGCGCTGAACTGAAGGCGCCGGCACCAAAGGAAAAGGCAACCATCCAGGGGCCCATTTTCCGCTCGCCGACAACGAAGTCAGCGGCCTTGCGCACTCTGAGCAGAGCCAGGCTGCCAATCAGTATTGTAACCAGTAAAAAAACAATCAGGGCGGAGATACCCCAGACGCCGAAAGCATCCATCGGGCCGGTTAGTCTCCTGCCTCTTTTTTAGCCAGCAGGAAATATAAAAGGCTGAAGATGACGCTCACTATCATCAAAACCCAGGCCATAAATACACTCCAGTGCACTCCGAAAACCATTTCTGCTCTCCTCGATAACGATTGATGGGTAATTGCCTGAATTTGACTACCCGGGGAAACAGGGAAAGGTTTTTCTCGACTACCCTGGTGATAGGTTACCGCTCTCGTTGAATTTCCGGCCGCTGCCCGGAAATTCAGGCGTGCTCGGGTGATTAAGAGCCTGATGCCGCCCTACTATATCATATATTCGCTTCGATACCAACGATGAGTTCCAAAAAGACAAAGAAGAGGGCTACTATGGCGAGCAGCAGTTTTGCTAATCCCTGGCCGGACCGGTTCCGCCGGCTGGCCTTGACTTGACAAGCGGTAGGGAGTACCAGTATAATAAAAATCGTATCGTATACCTTGGTTCAGTGTTGTTTCTAAACTGGAACTCTACACGGCATCTGGGAAAGCAATTCGGCAAAGGGTTTTGGAGCCAGGAGACTGCATCGAGGACAAGGAGATAACAAAGCAAAAAGGAGGTGCAGTAATGGCTCTGGAAGACAAGACCTTAACCTGCCGCGATTGTGGGAAAGAGTTTACTTTTACCACTGGTGAGCAAGAGTTCTACCTATCTCATGGGTTACAGAATGAACCTAGCCGCTGTCCGGAATGTCGAGCTTCTCGGCGGAGTGAACGCCGGGGTGGCTATGGCCAGCCCCGACAGATGTATACTGTAGTCTGCGCTGAATGTGGCGTTGAAACTACAGTACCGTTCGAGCCCAGGGAAGAACGTCCAGTCTATTGCAAAGAGTGCTACGCGAAGAGGCGAGACGAGCAGCGAGCGTAACACTAGGGTGAGCGAGATTCGTTAAGTTTTTTGCTCTGTCTGGAAATGAGACACCCGCCTTACTTCCCTCGGTGAGCTACCGATGTTTCGCGATGGTGTCATTGGCCGGCCGGATTTAATTAAACGGGTTGCTGGTGGCTATCAATGTGATGAATGTTGGTGTATGTAAGATTAGCCTTCGTTTACCTGAAAATCTATCGCTGAAGGGGAAGAGGCGGGTGTTGAAGTCTATTATCAGCCGGGTGGGAAACAAGTTCAATGTTTCCGTGGCTGAGGTTGATGACCAGGGTCTGTGGCAATCGGCGGTGCTGGGGATTTGCTGTGTTAGCAATAATAGCCGTTACACCAACGAAGTGCTATCCAAAGTGGTGGACTTTGTCATCAACAGTCGCTTCGGGGTAGAGATACTCGATTACGAAATTGAGATTCTACCGGTTTAATGAGGGGAGCCATAATGGATACCTCGGCTTTTCTCCATCGACTTACTATTCAACCTGCCTAAAATACCTGGATTTAGTGAGAGAGCTATAATGGATACCCCGGCTTTTCTCCAGCGACTTACTATTCAACCTGCCTAAAATACCTGGATTTAGTGAGAGAGCTATAATGGATACCCCGGCTTTTCTCCAGCGACTGACTGCTCAACCTACTTATAATGCTCAGATTGTCCATATCGAACATATTCCAGCCCGTGACGCTAGCTGCGCTGAACTAGATAAACCGCTGGTTAACCGCCTTCAAGATTGCCTCGATGAGCATGGATTATTACCTCTTTATACCCACCAGGCTGAGGCGGTGAATAATAGCCGGCAGGGCAGGAACGTGATGGTGTCCACTTCAAGCGCCAGCGGCAAGACCTTGTGCTATAACATTCCGGTATTGGAGACAATGCTAACCGAGCCAGGCAGCCGTGCCCTTTACCTTTTTCCCACCAAAGCCCTGGCTCAAGACCAGTGGCGCTGCCTGGAGGAGCTATTTTGCCCCCACCTGCTCGGTGCCGCCGAATTTACCACCTTCGACGGTGATACCCCGCGAGCCGAGCGGGCGGAGATAAGGAAACGAGGCAGGATAATACTTACCAACCCCGATATGCTCCACCTCGGTATCTTGCCCAACCATCAATCCTGGTCAAGGTTATTGCGCCAGTTGAGGTACGTGGTCGTCGATGAAGCCCATAGCTATCGTGGTGTTTTCGGTTCCCATGTGGCCTGTGTGCTGCGGCGCCTGCGCCGTCTGTGCCGCCTTTACGGCTCCAACCCTCAGTTCATCTGCTGCTCAGCTACCATTGCCAACCCCGGTGAGCATGCCGAGCAACTGGTCGGGTTACCCTTTAGCGTGGTTGACAATGATGGCTCTCCTCACGGAGGCAAGGACTTTGTCTTCTGGAACCCGCCGATTATAGATCAGGCAAAGAGTGTCCGGCGCAGTGCTAATAGTGAGGCAACCAACCTGTTTACCGAGCTGGTCAGCAGCGATATCCATAGCCTGACCTTTACCCGCTCCCGCCGGCTGACCGAGCTTATTTATCGCTACTCCCGGCAGAGACTGGCTGAGACCGCCCCGGACTTAGCCGGCAGAATCAAGGCTTATCGGGCCGGCTACCTCCCCCAGGAACGGCGCCGGATAGAGCAGGAGCTATTCAGCGGGCAGCTTTTAGGGGTAGTGGCTACTACTGCCTTGGAGCTGGGTATAGATATCGGTGACCTGGAAGCAACGGTGCTTACCGGCTATCCGGGGAGTATTGCCAGCACCTGGCAGCAGGCGGGGAGGAGTGGGCGGGGTAGGGACCGGTCGCTGAGCTTCCTGATTGGCCTGGATAACCCTCTCGACCAGTATTTTATGCGTCACCCCGATTTCTTTTTTCAGAAAGGTTTTGAGAACGTCCTGGTTAACCCCGATAACCCCTATATTTTAGGAGCCCATCTATTGTGTGCCGCCTGGGAATTGCCACTGAGCAGCGGTGAGGGAATCTTCGGCGCTACTTCTGGGCAGAGGCGAGTGGAACTGGCAGCACAGGGTGTGCTCAAGGAGCGGCGGCAGCGGTGGTACCTTTCACCCCGTGTCGCCTACCCGGCGCAAAGCATCAACATTCGTGCCACTTCCGGGGAAAACTTTACCCTGATTGATACTGCTACTGATTCTTTGCTGGAGACCGTCGAGGCCAGTGTCGCCTTTTTTCAGATACACCCCGGCGCTATCTACCTCCACCAGGGGGAGTCTTATCTGGTTACCGGCCTTGACCTGACTGACCGTACCGCCTACGCTAAACCGACCACTGCCTCTTATTATACCCAGACTAAAGAAATCGAGGATTTGCGTATCGTTAAGCGAACCCGCCGTAAAAACTGCGGGCAGGTGCAGGTATGCCTGGGTGAGGTCGAGGTTACCAACACCGTCGTCGGCTTTAAGAAAAAGGCGCAATTCACCGAGGAAGTAATCGGTGAGGAGCCGCTCGACCTGCCGCCTCAGCACTTTCCGACCGTTGCCCTCTGGTTCGACCTGCCACCCGGCGCCGTTGCCCGGCTGGACAGGGAGCAACTGGACTTTGCCGGCGGGTTGCACGCTGCCGAGCATGCCGCCATCGCTATCCTCCCCCTGTTTGCCCTCTGCGACCGTAATGATATCGGCGGCGTCTCTACCACCCTTCACCCCGATACCGGCCGGGCCCAGATATTTATTTATGATGCCTATCCCGGCGGCATCGGCATTGCTGAGAAGGGATTTGACCTGGTGGAGGAATTATGGCAGGCTACACTGAGGGTAATTAGGGAGTGCCCCTGCCGGGAGGGTTGCCCCAGCTGCATCCAATCGCCGAAGTGCGGCAATAATAATAGCCCCCTGGATAAGAAGGCAGCCCGGCTCCTGCTGGAGGGAGTGCTGGAGGAATAATGATTGAGATTGGTATCGACCCGGTAGCCTTCTTAATCATCAGGTGGTACGGCGTCTTTATTGCCCTGGCCATTATCTTCATAATCCTGTGGATGGTGTGGCAGGTAAGGAAGGGGGCTGAACTTTCTTATGAAACCATTTTTACGGCGGCGCTGGTGGGTATTCCGTCGGGGATAGTGGTATCGAGGTTACTCCATGTTATTGACTTATGGGACTACTACAGCCAGTACCCGGGGCAGATTATCGGCGGGGGTGGGCTGACTGCCTATGGCGCTATTTTAGGGGCTACCCTGGGTGTCTGGCTTTACAGCCGCTTCAGTAAGCTCAATTTCGGTTACCTGGCTGATTTAGCGGCGCCGGCGATCATTTTAGCTCAGGCTATCGGGCGGGTAGGCTGTACGATAAATGGCTGCTGCTACGGCAAGGTGACCTCGCTACCCTGGGGAATTATATATACTCACCCTAATAGCTTTGCTCCGCTCGGGATAGCAGTTCACCCCAGCACGGTTTATGAGCTTATCTATAACCTGATTGTTTTTGTGGTTTTGCTCAAATTGAGGGGGCGGTTCAAGCCTGATGGCTCGCTGTTTCTCATTTACCTCAGCCTGTACTCATTATGGCGCCTGGCGACTGATTTTCTGCGAGTCGGCACCCCGTTTCTCTTTGGCTTACATCAGGCTCAGGTTATCGCCATCATCGTTTTGGCTAGCTGCCTTTCCTGGCTGGCTTATCGGACACGGTGGGCGAAGGCGGGGGGGTAACCCCCTTTTGAGGCGGTAATACCATCTTCGGTAACGATGATTCCGGGGCAGTTCGAGAGGTTGACAGCCCAAGAGCCGAGAACCTAGAATGAGTGCAGGAGGTGATTAAACAGAGTAAATTCCCGGAAGATAAACCGGTAGCAAACAAACGTAAAGGAGAAAAGATAATGGCACAGCAACCAGAAGAGAAGATGATTGTCGACAGGTTGAGGCCGACTGCGGAAATGCAAGCAGCCACGGTTGATGTAACGATGGAGGAAAAGGTTAATATCTTCGACCTCTGCGCCGAGATGGTCAAAGAAGAAGGCGTGGAGTACGATTTCAGCCTGGTCGGTGGTAACGCCTGTACCCTGGATATGTACATGCAGAAGGCCGGTATCAAGCGGGTCCATGTGCGCCACGAGAGCACCGCCGGCTTTGCCATGGATGCCTGGGGCCGGTTGACCCGCCGCCCCGGTTTTGTTGTCTGCGGCCCGGGAACAGGGCTGACTAACTTTACCTCCGGCGTGGTTGAGGCTTACTCCGCTGGCGCCCCGGGTGTCGCCATGGTGTGTGAATCGGGAACTATGGATGATGATGGTTATGCCGGACAGGGCATTGCCCGTTCAGAAGCGCAATTCGGTGGTATTTCCAAGTCTGCCCGGAGGGTAAGCCACCCGGCGACCCTGCTCTTCCAGCTAAAGAGGGCCTTCCGTTCCGCAGTGACGCCGCCCACCGGCCCGGTCATTGTGGCTACCACCAACGAGATTGCCGGCCCCGGCCTGTTTATACCGAGGAGAGTAGCCTATACCCGCTATACCCCCGGCTATTGGAAGCCCCGCATCCGGCCGACTCGGACCGACCCGGCACAGATTGAAGAGGTGGTAAAGTGGCTGCTGGAGGCTGAAAAACCGGTTATTATCGCCGGCCATGCTGCTCACCAGGACGATTGCCAGGATGAATATCGGGAGCTGGCTCACCTGCTGGGTATCCCTTCCAGCGGCCGCCGTATCGCCAGGGGTATCATTTCCGAGGAAGACCCACTTTGTTATGGCCGCCGGGCCAGGGGCCCCGTTTTCCGTGAGGCTGACCGCTGTTTAGTATTAGGGCTCAGGATTGGCTTCCTGGAAGCCTATGGCCAGGTACCCTTTTTCCCGCATCGCATCCGATACTGCCAGATTCAGAGTGACGTGACCTCCGTAGACCTGGCTCTGCCTACCGATATTGAGGTCATCGGCAACCTGAAGGAAATCCTGAAACAGATGATTCAATGTATCAAGGATATGGGTATCAAGCAGCCGGTGGCTAAATGGGAAAAGTGGCGCCAGTTCGTCGTTGATACCGGAGAGAGCTATAAGAAGCGGACGGCATCGCGAACGGATAGAATGATGAACCAGATGCCGGTTCACCCCGACCTGGTGGGACGATACGCTGCTGAGATATTAAGCGAAGACTATCAGAACGACTATATAGTTATTATTGACGGCTACACGGCATCCTCCTACTTTACTGCCTGGAATGTCGCCGTCAATACCGGTACTGTGCTGGATGCCTCGGAGACCATTGGCATCGGGCATTCCCCCGGTATGGCGCTTGCTGCCGGCCTGGCTACCAACCGTGAAAAGCCGGTGCTGGCGCTGATGGGTGACGGCGCTGTCGGCGCTAACGGCATGGATATCGAGACCTGCGCCCGCTGGAATATCCCGGTTGTTTTCCTCCATGAGAACAACAACACCTTGATCAACGGTGTCTGGGAGATATTCAATGAGAAGACCTGCTCCGTCACCGGCGACATTGCCAAGGATAGCTGGGAGACAATCCGTGACATCCATTACGAGAAGATGTTTGCCGAGTTCGGTTGCCATACCGAGTTTGTGGAGCGGCCCGATCAGATTAAACCAGCACTGAAGAGGTCCTTTGAGATTGCAATGAGAGAGAAAAGGCCGGCCTTCATTGAAACTTTCGTTGACATGGATGTATTACACTCCAACCAGGCCCAGCCCCGGGCACTGGCCAGCCGGGCGGTGGTTACCAGATGGGAAGAGCTATCGGTGAAAGGGCAGAAACTCATCGCCACTCAGCTGTCTTCCCCGGCAGCAATCGCTATCCTTCCCGATGACTGGAAGGAAGGCATCGCCGCTTATCAGAAGTAGGCTAAAGAAATCCGGCAGGGGGGTGGCCTGTGCTCCCCTGCCGGCAGGGTAACCTGATTAGTTTAGCTTGGCTTGAGTGGCCGGCCGTTTCGTATTTTGCCGCCGGCTCCGGCTGGCTGTCTAACTCCAGGGGTGAGGCGTAGCCTTTAAGCACTATTGACTTAGCTGTTGATTAGAGTTAGAGTAGGTGCGGTAACAACCGGGACAATACTGCTGACGAGAGGCAACATTGCTAAGATTTTTTCAGAGAAGGAAACAAAAGAAGCTGTATCAACAGTGGGTGGAGAGGGCTAGTTTGTCTCCTGACGCTATTCCCCAGGAAGAGGTTGTCGAAGAGCTGATACCCCAGGTAGACAAACCACAATCACGCCTGAATCTACTTAACATTCTGTTTGGGATTTCCTTGCTGATACTGTGCACCGGACTGGTTCTGCTGGTGGTGTACTCCTGCTGATTGCGGCCGCTTTAATCTTTTACCGGCACCATTTTCCTTTGCGGGGTCATCGCTATATTTTGTATCTACGGCTGTATTGACAGGTTACTGCTTTCGTGTATATTATGGTATAGAGGTGTTCGATGCAGAAGTGCCCTAATTGTGGCCAGACGGCGGAAAGAACCGAGGATTGGGCCTGCCAGTGGTGTGGTTACCCACTGCTATCAAAGTCCTATACAAAGATACCGAAGACTTACCGGCAGCTAAAAGGGGAGGAACCACCCGAGCCAGGGCTGGAACCAGAACCGGAATCGGCAGTACCACCCGAGCCGACCCCGGCAGCAGTAGTGCCAGAACCGACAGTAGCGCCTGAACCGGTAGTCGAGCCAGTCTCGGCGGCACCGGAACCAACCCCGGCAGTAGCGCCTGAGCCAACAGCGGCACCGGAACCAACCCCGGCAGTAGCGCCTGAGCCAACAGCAGCGCCGGAGTCGGTAGCAACGCCAGAGCCAGCCCCGGCAATAGTGCCTGAGCCGACAGCAGCGCCGGAGTCGGTAGCAACGCCAGAGCCAGCCCCGGCAATAGTGCCTGAGCCGACAGCAGCGCCGGAGTCGGTAGCAGCGCCAGAACCGGCGCCAGCACCTGAACCGGTAGCCGAGCCAACCCCTGAGCCGGAATCGGCAGCAGCGCCAGAACCAACAGTAGCGCCTGAACCGGTAGTCGAGCCAGTCTCGGTGGCACCGGAACCAACCCCGGCACCAGAGCCGCTGTCAGCGGCACGGGGGATAACTGTTGAACAATTGTATTCAGCTTACAGCGCCGACGAGGCGGCGGAGGATGCAAAATTCACTGATAAGACGCTGACGGTAACCGGTGTTGTTGACCGAATAACAGTTAACGACCTGCATGGCATTTACTATATTATTCTGGCCGGTGCTGAAAAGAAAGAGCAATGGAATGTCCGCTGCACCTTCGACCGGAAATATGGGGCTCAGCTAAGCCGATTGGCGGTAGGACAAACGGTGACAGTACGGGGCAAATACGATGGCTACAAAGCCAACATCCTGATGAAAGACTGCGTCCTGCCCTCCTGAAATTGGCGGTGGTTACACCCAGCGTGTTATTTTACTCCGGCTCTTGGCTGAGCTAAGGCTGGGCAGGTGCTCATCAACCAGCAGCGATTCTACCAGTTGCCAGAACTCTTCTCTATCTGCCCCGGTTACCACTGCCTTTTCGTGAGCTTCGCTTAGTGCTACCGGGTATCCTTGCCCTCGCCGGCACTGGTCTAAAACCAGGGTGTGGGTCAGATTGAGCAGCTTCTCATCCATCGCTACCCACTGCGGAATCTCGACCCTGGCTATTTCATCGGCTGCCTTCAGGTAGAAAAAATAGACCTGATGCACCCCATAGTGCTTGCGGACAACAGATGACTGGCTGGTGAAGATGGCTGAGCGTTCTCCCGGCTCCAGCAAACTGGAGAACAGCTCCCGGTCCTGAACGCCGGCTACCGTATCGCATTCCCTGGTCTGGTCAGTGGGGCAATAGCGGTCGCAGTCAGCCGGGTGATGAGGGCAAAGAGCCACCCGCAGGGCGTTGACGACATCGGTGCTGCGGGGAAAGCTAATGTAGCTGGCCAGGGCAAGCCGCTTGCTGTCGTTAAGCTTTCTCATCTCATCAAGGTAGCTCAGCAAACCCTTCTCCAGCAGTGCCTCGGTGACAAATTCAGGGTAAGCCTCCAGGCCCCACAGAATCAGCGAGCCATCCAGCAGCGCCAGGCTCAGGCTGTCCGGCGGTAGCCCTGCCGCCATTTCAGCCAGCCGGTGGCACTCGTCCACGCTGCGCTTGATACCTAACAGCGTGCCTTCAATCGGTTGCTGGTGGCCCTTAGCTCCGCTGGGCGCAATAACCAGGTCTTTATCTTCAGCATAGAGGCAGGGGAAACTATCGAGGGCAGCAGCGGGGGAAGCCCCGTAGCTGAGAATTACAGTACCGATGTTGATTAAGTAGCACCTGGTTAGCTGATGGCGGTCGACATCGATATGAGAGCCGTCGGTAGCAATTATGCTGAATTCGGCAGGGATGGGCGGTGGTTGGTAGCGCCGGTCAGGCTCGGCTACTAGACCAGCCACCAGCCAGGTGGTTTTGCTGGCGGTAATCTTGCTGGCTAACTGCTCAAGGTTGCCGGCCTGGTTATGGAGAACATCCAGAGCATACTGAAGGCGCTGCTGCCTTTCCTCGGCGGTGGCCTTCAGCCTGGCAACCATGCCTCCAATCTGCGAAACAACCTTGGTTAAATCTAACGACACTTCAGCTGCCTGATTACCTCGAGGGATTTTCCACTGCTAGTATTGTGTTACCTCCAACCCATACTGGAGAAAGTGAGCTTCCCGGTCAGCACAGTATAATTGATTAAAGTGGTCAACTCAAGCCGGCAGTGAGCTAGAAAAGGCGAGTGGTGCTATAATGGAATTCAAGCAGGCTGCTTTTTACTTTAAGGACTTCTAGATGCTGATAGCGCTGGGGACTGTTGTCCTGACTTCATTATCGGGGGTGATGGCACCGGGCCCCATGTTTACCATGACTCTGGCCAAGAGCTATAAATCACCCTGGGCCGGCCTGCAGGTGTCACTGGGCCACGCCGTTATTGAAATCCCGCTGATATTGCTCATCTACTTCGGTGTCGCCCAGTTCTTCCAGAACATAGTTGTTCAGCTGGTGCTCGGCGTAGTGGGCGGTGGCATGATTATCCGGATGGGTATCGGCCTCTTCCGTGCCCGCAAGGAGGTGGCCCGGGGGGGTAAGGACACATCTGCCAGCGCCTTTGTGGCCGGTATGCTGATGAGCGGGCTTAACCCGTTTTTTCTGGTGTGGTGGGTAACGGTGGGTAGCTTGCTGCTGATGACCTTCCTTGAGTTCAGCCCGCAGGGATTAATCCTCTTTATCGCCGTTCACTGGCTGTGTGACCTGGTCTGGCTGTCGCTGGTTTCCTTCACCACCTATAAAACACACTCGTTCCTGAGCCAGCGGCTACAGGAATGGATATTCGTTGTCTTAGCGGCCGGCCTGCTCTATTTTGGAGGGCAGTTTATCGTTAAGGGCATCCTGCTGGTGATATAGGCGATGAAAGTAGGCTTTGTCGATGACCCCAGCTACCTTGAACACGATACCGGGCAGCATCCGGAAAATGCCGGGAGGCTGGAGGCAATCATTGCTCACCTCGAGGTGACCGGGCTTAAGCAGCAACTGACCCCCATTAAAGCTCGTGCTGCCTCTATTGAGGAGCTGGTGCTCGTTCACGATGAGCGCTACCTAGCCCACATCCGGGATGTAGCCCGGGAGGGCGGTGGCTGGCTGGATGCCGATACGGTAATGTCGTCCGGCTCCTACCGGGCCGCCCGTTATGCCGCCGGTGGTATCATCAGGGCAACCGAAGCGGTTATCAATGGCCAGGTAGACAGCGCTTTCGGGCTGGTCAGACCGCCGGGGCACCATGCCGGCAGCCAGCAAGCGAAGGGCTTTTGTCTGTTTAATAATATCGCCATCGCGGCTAAGTGTGCCCTGGCTGACCATCAGCTGGAGCGCATCCTGATTATTGATTTCGATGTGCACCACGGCAATGGCACCCAGGCTGCTTTTTATGATGACCCCCGGGTGCTTTACATATCGACCCACCAGTATCCCGGCTACCCGGGAACAGGCAGCCTTGAAGAAACCGGTGGCGGGGCCGCCGCCGGAACCACTATCAATATACCACTGCCGGCCGGCGGTGGTGATACCGAATACCGACAAGTTTTCGAGCAAATCATCGTCCCGGCAGCGATACGCTTTCAGCCTCGGCTTATTCTGGTCTCCGCTGGCTATGACGCTCACTGGGCTGATGAGCTGGCGCTGATGCGGGTAACTGTTACCGGCTTCGCTCAAATAGTAAAGGTTATCCAGGGGTTGGCTGCTGAGCTGTGTGCTGGCCGTCTGGTCTTCAGCCTGGAGGGCGGCTATAATCTCCCGGCGTTAGCTGCCTCGGTAAAAGCCACCTTCGACAGGCTGCTGGGGAAGACCGCTATTGACGACTCGCTGGGCCAACCGCCGCCTGGGTTTGAGCCAGCCGGTATTGCCCCCTTGATTAAGCAAATAAAGCAAAGACACAGTATAGCTTAACGGTTTCCCTGCCGCAGGCGGCAAGAAGTCTGCTACTGCCGGCACGCTAAGCTTAACGGTTTCCCTGCCGCAGGCTACAGGAAATCCGGCACTGCTGGCACTCCAGGTGGCAGGGTTCGACATGAATGGTGACACTGGTATAGTGCAGCCGGTATTCTATATCCTGCTCCAGGTGGTCACACATCCGGTGGGCTTCATCCACGCTGGCATCCCGCGGCATTACCAGGTGGAGGTCGATGTAACGCTGGCTGCCTGCCTTGCGGGTGCGCAGTTTGTGGAAGCTCACCACCTCGGCGTAGTGTTCGATAATGCAGGACTTTATCACCGTTTCCTCCGCTTCCGGCAACCGGACATCCACCAGCCCTCCGAACGACTTTTTTAGCGTATCGTAGCCCACTTTCAGGATAAGCAGCGCTACCAGCAGGGCAATGATGGGGTCGAGAATAACCAGCCCCGTTAGCCGTACTGTAATCAGCCCGGCCAGAACAGCGACTGAGCTGAGCACATCGGAAAACAGGTGGCGGGCATCTGCTTCCAGGGCCGGCGAATCGGTAGCTCGTGCCACCCTGGATAAGTACCGGGAAACAAAAATGTTGATGACTATTGCCGCTGCCGTTATATAAATCCCGATTCCAATCGATTCCAGGGGCGCCTCGACAATCAGCCGGTTGACTGCCGTATAAATAATAATGCCGGCGGCGGCAAAGATTAAGCCGGCCACTACCGTGCTGCTGATATTCTCGGCCTTACCGTGACCGAAGGGGTGCCGCTCATCGGCCGGCCTGCCTGAAATGCGGACACCGATGAAGGTAGTAACGGCTGCGATCAGGTCGAGTGCGCTGTGAACTGCATCGGCCCTGATACTGATGCTCCCGGTCAGTATACTGGCCACTACTTTAATTAGAATCAGCAGGCTGACAGCAGTAACCGATAGCTTGGCGGCATTCTCTTTAGTGGACAGCATTATCTATCCCCTGGTCTTGCTTCCCAGCAGTGGCAGCCACCGAATGAGCCGGCCCCACTCCCTCTTCTCCCAGACCACCAGTAGCTGAGGGGCGATACAGAGCGAACTAAAGGTGCCAGCAATGATGCCGACCAGTAGCACTACCGCGAAATTCTGAATCGATGCCCCGACAAACAGCAGCAGCGACAGCACCACGAATAGTGTGGTCAGGCTGGTATTCAGCGAGCGGCTCAGGGTCTCCACCAGGCTGTTATTGACCACAGTTTCAAAATCAGCCCTTACCTCCCGGCCTAAATTCTCGCGTATTCTATCGAAAACGACGACAGTATTATTCACGCTATAACCGATAACAGCCAGAACGCCGGTAATGAACATCAGGTTGATTTCCCAGCCCAATATGCCGCCGAGGATGGAGAAAACCCCTAACGCCACCAGTGCGTCGTGGATTAGGGCGATGATGGCGCAGGTGCCGTAATGGAGTGGTTTCGGCATTCTGCGGAATGCCCAGGTGATATAAAGCAGTATGCCGATGGCGGCGATAGCGACGGCGATAGCTGCGTTCTGTGCCGTCTCGGCGGCTATCATCGGCGATACCGAGTTAAATTCCGTCTCGCTGAGGTGGCCGAACCTGGCGGCTAAAGCATCCTCGATGTTTGCTTTATCATCGCCGATTAACTTGTGGGTGCGGATGATAAAGTCTCTGCCACCGGTATGCTGAAAATCGGTGTGTTGAATCAGGACATTGGTATAGCCTAAGCTGGCCAGCTCCTGCGCCAGTTCGTCCTGGTCTACTGATTGCTCGAAGCTCACCGTCAGCATTGAGCCCTGGCTGAACTCAATCCCGAATTTGAGGCCGAAGGTTAGCAACGAAATAACAGCAATCAGGATAACCACACCTGAAATAAGAAAGAACCAGAACCTCTTACCAACGATATCAAACATTATCTTTTCCTGCGTAGGCGTTGAATAGCGAGCTTCGTCGTGCCAGGCGGGTGCCGACGAACAGGCGCAGCAGGGTCCGGGTAACCACAATCGCGGTCAGCATACTGACCGCCACACCGATAAAAAGGGTTAAGGCAAAGCCCATTACCGGGGCGCTGGCCACGATACTGCTGCCTAACCAGTACAGAATGCCGCAGACGATAAAAGTAGTTACATTGCTGTCCCGGATTGCTGTCCAGGCGCGGTTAAAGCCAACCTCGATGGCGGCTCCCAGTGTCCGCCCGGCCCTGAGCTCCTCCTTCATCCGCTCGAAAATGAGGATATTGGCATCTACCGCCATACCGATCGATAAGACAAAGCCGCCGATACCAGCCAGGGTGAGGGTAACACCGCCGCCCGGCCACAGCTTGAAGACGGCCAGTACCAGTGTCCCGTAGAAAACCAGAGCCAGGCTGGCCATCAGCCCGGGTAAGCGGTAGTAGAGAATCATAAATAGCATCACCAGCGCTATCCCGATCAGCCCGGCCTGGAGGCTCATTCTAATGAAATCAGCGCCCAGTATCGGTGACACCGTTTGGTCGTAGATTATTTCCAGGGGCACCGGCAGGCGGCCGGCATTCAGCTGGCTGGACAAGCGGCTGGCGTCATTCAAGCTCAGGTTGGTAATGACACCCTTGCTGACAATCATCGATTGAACGATGGGGGTAATGGGGTGTCCATCGTCTCCCCGCAGTGGTTCGTTGCCCTCAAAAATACCCAGCGGCTGGTCGATCAGGCGGCCGGTAATTTCGGCTGACAGCTCGCTTCCCTCGGCATCCCATTCGAATATCAGTTCTATCTGGCCGGTCCGCTCGACGTGCCGTATGTAGGTGTTTTCCTTAAAGTATCGGCTGGATAGCGCCTTTTCTTCACCGTCGATGATGGCTGTGGCTGGCTTCCACCGGCCCCGCTCATTCTCCCACTTTGCCTCCTCTTCATCGGCGGCCAGCTCCCCGAACTCCAGTATTGCCACCCGTGACAGGCTTTGCTTTTCCTGCTCGGTGATGCTGAGCCCGGGTAGCTCAACCACAATCCGGTTACTACCCTGTTTTTGAATAACCGGCTCGGTTACCCCCATCGGGTTGATGCGGTTGCTGAGCACCGCCATCACTCCCTCGATAGCGTCATCCTCGTCACCCGCTGCCACTGAAGACAGGTCAGCCTCATAAACCACGTGAATACCACCCTGCAAATCGAGGCCCAGCCGTATTCCCTTCTTGCCCAGGAACCCCTCGTTAATAGGTAAGACGATAGATAAAGCAAGGGCGAAGATGAGCAATACGATGATAAAAACCACTGTAGTTCTTCTTGGCATATCTAGTTCACGCTGCCTTACTCAATAGACGTTCACGGATATAAGATATGGCTTCCTCTCGGCTGGCCAGCTCCCCGGAAGCCTGTGCCTCACGTACTTGCTCCAGAAACTCTCCGATTTCAGGCCCCGGCTCCAGGCTGAAGATATCGATTAAATCATGCCCGTCAACCAGTTTCGGGGGGGCAACCAGAACCGCCTGCTCGGAGCGCTGAGCCAGTACATAGTTTACCAGCTGGCAATGCTGCTGCCACTGAGCCATCTCCAGCTGTGGCCCCCTGGTGGCTAAGTGGTCGGCCAGGCTCAAAAATAGTATGTCGATGCCGGCCTCTCCGGTATCGCGGAAGTAGCGGTAGATAGCCCGGTGCGATGGCAGTTCACTTTGAGTCAGCTGCCCCGGGCGGAGGTGATGCCTGACCATCGTTTCCACCAGCCTGACTTCTTTGGCGCTGAACCGCAGCCTTTCCAGAATAGCAGCTGCTCTGGCTGCTCCCTCCTGGGCGTGACCCAGAAAACGCATCCGGCCACCGGCATCGATGGCTTTGGCCTGGGGCTTGGCAACATCGTGCAGCAGTGCTGCCAGCTTGAGTAGCTGCCTTCGGCTGCTGCCGCTACTGACCTTGCGGGCGAAGTGCTGAGCCAGCTCAGTTGACCACGGGGTGGCCGCCAGGATTTCCTGGCCAGCCGGCTGCTCAGCGGAGCCAGGGTCTCTCGGCCAGGCTCCCTGCCTGAGCAGGAAGTCGGCGGCAGCTACTGTCTGCAGGGAATGGTCGAAAACATTCCAGAAGTGCTCTTTGGGCTGGTCGACTCCCTTTGTCTGCGCCAGCTCTGGAATCATGGCGGTGATTAGACCCAGCTTATCAAGGTAGGGTAAAAGCTGTTCGCGGTGAGGGATTGCCAGTAGCCGAAGCAGCTCTTCTCTTATTCGCTCGCCGGCTACGCTGGCGATAAGGTGAGACTGGCGCTGCATTAGCGCCTCGGTCTCGCTATCAATACTAAAACCAAGCTCGGCAGCCAGACGCACCGCTCGCAGCAAGCGAGCCGCATCTGATTCAAAAGCCGTCCCGGCAACAGCCCGCACCACACCCTGCTGAAGGTCATTCCAGCCGTTAAAGGGGTCAATCAGGGTAACCTCGGCACTATCTTTGCTCAGCTGGTTAAGCTCAACGGCGATGGCATCGATGGTGAAATCACGCTGTGCCAGGTCCTGCTCGATGCTGCCTTTAACGGTGGCGAAATCAAGTGTCCATTGACCTTTAGCCGAGGCTCCCCCCTGATTAGCCAGAATTACCCTGCCCACTCTATTTACCCTGTCCAGGGCAACATACTTACCATTGAGAGCAGCCGCTATTCTGGGGGCAATTTCCAGCGCATCGGCCACGATGGCGGTATCAATATCGGCCGTATTCCTCTCCAGCAGCACATCACGCACAAAGCCACCAACGACATACGATTGAATATCCTGCTCGGTGAGAAAACTGCTTAGCCTGGCCAGTAGCAATAAGGCGTTAGGTTCAATAAGTAGCTTCAAGTTGTTCTTACTCACTCCTGTTGTCTAGAGCTAAACTATACCTCATAATGCCGGCACTTAGCAAGGGGCAATCTCCCGGGGCGGCGCGTTTGCTGTCAGGGGATAAGCAGGACAGGGTTAGGCGATGGGGTTATTTAGTCGGAAAAAGAACAGGAGAAACGATAAGCTCAGTATCAGCACTCTGGCCGGTGAGCATTGCCAAACTGGGCAGCAGAGCTTTTGCCAATGAGCACTACCCAACTGGGCAGCAGGGCTTTTGCCAATGAGCATTACCCAACTGGACAGCAGGGCTTTGGCCAACGGACACTACTCAACCTGGACAACAGAATTCCGGCCGGTGGGCACTGCCCAGCTGGCGGCTAGAGATTTTCCTTGACCAGACTCTTGGCCAGGCTCTTTAAGATAGCGAGAATCCCGATGACAGCGCGTTGTACCTCAACCGGCTCCTGGGCTAACACCCTGGCCACATAGGGGTCTACCCGTAGACCACTATAGCCCGGGCTTTCCTCGGCTATCCGGTGAGGTTGAGGAGACAGGTAACCGGCTAAAGTAAGTAGCTCGTCCTCCTCAAAGCCTAAAGGCCTGGCGATTTTTCGCAGAACACGAGCCGAGGGGAAACGCTCACCTCTCTCGATGCGGCCCAGGTGTGATGAAGACACAGCTGATTGAGCGGTAAGCTCCTGTAGTGTCAGCGGTAGTGTAATTCGCTGCTGCTTGATTATTTTACCTAGATTATCTGTTCCAACATCACTCATCCTTAGAGTATAATTCGCCAAATGGCAAAAGTCAAGTCTTTTTGACCCTATTTTTAACCAATTGTCTACCTTGCCGGCTAACTTTGACCATTCTGCTATACTAGGGGTGGGTTATTTTCGGAAAGTTAAGGGGATAGCAATAAATGGCGGGGTTACTTTTTGGAACGGCCGGTATTCCCGGCAGCACCAAAATTAAATCCACCCAATCGGGTATCGAGCGTGTCGCTGAGCTCGGGCTGGGTTGTCTGGAGATGGAGTTTGTCCGGGGGGTAAGAATGAGTGAGGCCAGTGCTCACCTGGTCGCCGAAACAGCGGCCAGGGTAGGGGTAAAGCTATCGGCTCACGCTCCCTATTTTATTAACTTTAACTCCCATGAGCCGGAAAAGATAAGGGCCAGCCAGCGAAGATTACTGCAAACAGCCCGTATCGCCCGGCTATGCGGGGCGGAAAGTGTTGTTTTTCACGCTGCCTTTTACCTCGGTGACCCGCCTGAAAAAACCTATAATACGCTGAAAAAGTACTTGAAGGAAACATTGGCCCAGCTTAAAGAGGAAAATAATTCGGTATGTATCCGGCCGGAGATTGCGGGCAAGGTTAGCCAGTTTGGCACCGTGGCCGAAATAGTTGACCTGTGTGATCAGTTGGAGGGGCTGGCTCCGTGTATCGATTTTGCTCACTGGCATGCTCGCCGCGGAGGGTTTAATTCTTACCGTGAGTTTGTCCTGGTGCTGCGGCAAATCGAACAGAAGCTGGGCCGAGCTGCCCTGGATAATATGCATATTCACCTTTCCGGCATTGCTTATGGGGGCAAGGGGGAAATAAAGCACCTGAACTTGAAGGAATCGGATTTTCGGTATGCCGAGCTCCTGGCAGCACTCAAAGATGGTGATGTTAAGGGCATCGTTATCTGCGAAAGCCCCAATCGGGAAGAGGATGCGCTGCTCTTGCAAGCAACCTACAATGCCTTGCCCTGAATCGCCTTTAGCTAAAGATGAAGTTACCGGTTAATCCAGCTTGTTGACAGCTACCTTGATTGGCAGTTGCTGGATTCATTTTCCTATTTAGCACAATCTCTGCTATAATACAGGCAAGCGTAACCGATGGTTAATTACTGTTTGGGGTGAGCAATGAAACTGAGCTGGAAGAGTTTAGTCTATATCGCCATTATCCTCGTTGGAATGGTTTTTGTCTCTCAATTTATGTTTGCGTCCAGGGAGCCGGTTGAAGTCAGCCTGGACGAAGCAATCACTATGTCGCAGGGAAATGAGATTTTGGAGATGGTGATTGACGAGGATATGCTGCTGATTACTACTGTCGATGGTACCGCACTGCGGGCAATCATCGGCTACCTGAATTATATCGACCTCCAGGAGCTGGGGCTGAACCTGCAAGGGGTGGATTACAAGGTAAAACCGTCCGGGTTTGAGTGGGGCGGGTTGCTGCTTAGCTTTCTTCCGCTGATATTCATCGGCGGTTTGCTGTTCTTCCTGTTTCGCCGGGCGCAGGGAGCTAACCGGCAGGCGATGAGTTTCGGCCGCAGCCGGGCCCGGTTGTTTCCGGCTAATACCCCGACAGTAACCTTTGACGATGTCGCCGGGATAGAAGAAGCCAAGCAAGAGGTGCACGAAGTAGTCGATTTTCTCAAATCGCGTGAGAAATTTCAGGCGCTGGGGGCACGTATTCCGAAGGGCATGCTGCTGGTGGGTCCACCCGGTACCGGCAAGACGTTATTGGCCCGGGCAATAGCCGGTGAAGCCGGAGTACCCTTCTTCTCTATCAGCGGCAGCGAATTCGTCGAGATGTTTGTCGGTGTCGGTGCTTCCAGAGTGCGTGACCTCTTTGACCAGGCGAAACGCAATACCCCCTGCATTATCTTCATTGATGAGATTGATGCTGTTGGCCGTCACCGTGGCGCCGGGCTGGGCGGCGGCCATGATGAGCGGGAGCAGACCCTCAACCAGATTCTGGTGGAGATGGATGGTTTCGACACCAATACCAGCGTGATTATTCTGGCGGCGACTAACCGGCCGGATATACTTGACCCGGCCTTGCTTCGTCCCGGCCGCTTTGACCGGCGGATAATCCTTGACCGGCCGGATATTAACGGCCGTAAGGCAATCCTGAAGATTCACACTAATGGTAAACCGCTGGGTAAATCAGTCGATTTAGAAGTGCTGGCCAAGCAGACGGCCGGCTTTAGCGGTGCCGACCTGGCTAACCTGGTTAACGAGGCAGCTATTCTGGCGGCCAGGCGGGATAAAAAAACTATCGAGATGCCGGAGCTTGAGGAGTCAATCGACCGGGTGATTGCCGGTCCGGAGAAGAAGAGCCGGCGGATAAGCCCTAGAGAGAAGGAAATTACTGCCTATCACGAAGCGGGGCACGCCCTGGTCGCTAAAATACTACCCGAGGCTGATTCGCCGCATAAAATTTCGATTGTGGCTCGTGGCATGTCACTCGGCCATACCCGGCTGCTGCCGACCGAAGACCGATACCTGACAACGCGTTCTCAACTTAAAGACAGGTTGGCCACCCTGCTGGGCGGCTTGACTGCCGAAGAGCTAATCTTCAAAGAAAGGACATCGGGTGCCCATGAGGATATCGGGCTGGCGACCAAGATTGCTCACAGTATGGTAACTGATTTTGGCATGAGCGATAAGCTGGGGCCACGAACCTTTGGTAACAAGCAAGAAATGGTCTTCCTCGGGCGTGAAATCGCCGAGCAAAAAGACTACGGGGACAAGGTGGCTGACGAGATTGATGAAGAAATCCACCGGATTATTCAGAGTGCTCACCGTGTCGCCAAGAAGATTCTAACCAAGAATAAGCTGAAACTGAAACGGGTTGCGGAAGAGCTGATTGCTAAAGAGACCTTAGAGGGTGTTGCTCTGGAAGCACTATTTAGCGAATCGGCGGCGGATGCACCGGCAGCCACCGCTACCCCCACTTCCAGACCAGCAACGGCTTCGGCGGAGACTAAACCGAAACCGGTGTCGAAGAAGGCTGGAGTCTCCCCTCAGCTTGTCCCGAAACCGGCCTCCAGCTGACCGGGGGTGAATCTGGCTCGGTAAAGCCTTCAGGTAGTAGCGGAGTTTCCCCGCAGCTTATCCCGAAACCGGCTGCAAAACCATCAGCGAGTAGTGGCTGTTAGCTGAATAATGGCTGGAGGCTGCTACCTCTGGCGCTCAATTACGTAATCGGCTAGATTTATCAGTGACTGGCGGCTGGCATTATCGGGTAACTGGTTAAGGTTACGGCAAGCCCGGGCAGCGTAATCCGAGGCAAGGGTGTAACACTCCTGAATAATTGACGAGTTGCGAACCAGCTCGATGGCCAGCTTGATATTTTGCTGCCGGTCCTGATTCTGAAATGCCTTCCTGACCGGATTATCCTCAGGGTATCGCTCTAAAAGCAGCATTGCCGGCAGGGTAAGGGTGCCCTCACCTAAATCTGTGCCTACCGGCTTGCCCATTTCCTGCTCGGTGCCGATAAAGTCCATAATATCATCCACAATCTGAAAGGCAATGCCGAGGTTATAGCCATACTCTCTTAGAATTTTGACCGATTTTTCCGGCGCCCGGCTCAAAATAGCCCCTGACTCCGTAGTCAAGGAGAGTAGGGAGGCGGTTTTACTGATAAGCCGGTGCAGGTAGTGCTGGCGGGTTTGCACCGGATTAAAAGCATCGAAACTCTGAGCCAGCTCGCCACTGGTAATCGTCATCAGGGTTTGAGATAAGCGCGTGACTACTCTCAGGTTCTGAGTAGTCGCCGCCAGCTCCTTTGATTTGGCAATTAAGTAATCCCCAAGGAGTATCGCCTTATCATCATCCCACCTGCTATTAATCGTTGGTCTGCCCCGGCGGACCGGGGAGCTGTCGATAGCATCATCGTGAACCAGGGTAGCGGTGTGCAGAATCTCAATGGCGGTAGCCATCGGCAGCAGGCAGTCAAGGTCATAGTGATAGAACTTTCCCGCCAGCAGGGTAAGCGCCGGACGAATTCTCTTGCCACTACCCCCCAGGCTGTGGGTTAGCAGCTCAGCTACCCTGCCACTGGCCCTCAGGTCACTGGCTAACTGCCCGGGCAGCCAGCCGAGGTCAGCCTCGCTCACCGACCTCATCATCTCCTCTACCTTGGCTAAATCCGGCTGAACGGGTTCATAAATTTCGCTTAGCTGCAAGGTTCTCTCCTGCTCAACTACCAGCTAAATCAGGGTAAGTAAATCAATCTACCGGGAATCGGCAGCCCCCAATCGATTGGTTTCCTCATCGGCTAACTCTTCATCCAGTTTGGCAAACAGGGGCTCGGGGGGAAGCAGCTTTTGCCCTGCTGACGGCGAGCGGAACTGCCAGCCATCATCGGCTACGTTGCCCTCGAAACCGAGAAACTGGTGCAGCCGCTGCGAGCTAAAGGGCAAGAAGGGATAGAGCACCGTTCTCAGGCAGGAGATTACTGAAATAGCCACGTATAGAGCCGTTGCCGAGGCCGTTCTATCCTGCTTGATTGTTTTCCAGGGGGCTGTCTCATCCAGGTAACGATTAGCCTGCTGAGCCAGGGACATAGCTGAGCGGATTGCTTCCCTGAAATGGCAGTGGTAGAGAAGCTCGTCCACCATGTCGAGTGTATCCCTGGCCTTATCCAGTAGGGCCTGGCTGCGGGTATCGAGCTCTCCGGGCACGGGCACACAACCATCGAAGCTGCGGTAGGTGAAGGCAAGCACCCGGTGAACCAGGTTTCCATAAGTGGCCACCAGCTCGTTATTGTTACGGCGGATGAACTCACGCCATGAAAAATTGGTATCTCCCGTTTCCGGCATGTTTACCGATAACAGGTAACGCAACGGGTCGGGGTCATAGCGGGAGAGGTAATCAGGCAGCCAGACCGCCCAGTTGCGGCTGGTGGAAAGCTTCTTGCCCTCGATAGTTAAGAACTCATTAGCCGGCACATCATAAGGAAGGTTCAGGTCACCATAGCCCATCAGCATCGCCGGCCAGACAATGGTATGAAAGACAATATTGTCCTTGCCGATAAAATAGTAGCTCTTGACATCACCCTGCCAGAAAGAGCGCCACCCCTGCTCATCCCCTGCCGATTTAGCCCATTCTTTAGCTGCCGAAAGGTAGCCGATGACCGCCTCGATCCACACGTAGAGGCACTTGCCGGCAAAGCCCTCCAGGGGCACCGCTATTCCCCAGCTGATATCACGGGTAATCGCCCGGTCCTTCAGCCCTTCTTCCAGATAGCGTCTGGTAAAGTTAAGGACATCCTGCCGCCAGTGAGTCTGCTGTTTCACCCAGGCCAGCAGCCTGTCCTCAAAGGCGGTAAGCTTAAGGAAAAAATGCTCCGAATCCTTAAAC
>SDBU01002664.1_pt1 | contig 23479 bp, 21 predicted proteins | sample 2277071 | NCBI WGS metagenome assembly SDBU01 (sample SAMN10397929, study PRJNA504765) | marine sediment metagenome | isolation source: marine sediment core GS08_GC12, 126 cmbsf | place: Arctic Ocean: Gakkel Ridge, Loki's castle | collected 2008 | reverse complement strand
ATGAAGAAATGGGCAAGTTTCTGTCCTGAAAACTTTGCCCATAAGCAGCTCCTCATGGAAGCAGAGTTGGCCCGCATAGGGGACAAAGGCTCTGAAGCACAGCGCCTATACAAAGAGGCTGTGACGAGCGCCCGCAAAGCAGGATTCCCTCTCAACGCGACTCTGGGCTCTGAGCTAGCAGGTCGGTTCGAGCTCGAACAAGGCCGGGAGGGTGAAGCGACAATGTGGCTGCATGCGGCGCGTGAAGGCTATGTGAAATGGGGAGCACATGCAAAAGTAAAGGCCATGGAAAAAGAATTTAAAACAATCTTGTCCTCATAAGTATTTTTTAATTGTGATTTTTGGCTGTTTATTGTTTCGTTTCAACCAAATTCGGACCACTCATGATATTTCTTAAGCGATTCCTTGCGAACTTACCTCTCCCTTTTGAAAATACCGACCCCGGCCTCCCTGAAGTTGAAGACGCAAAGAAACGGTTGGATGGGTTGAAGGGGGAGTAGAGAAACTGCAGATTCTGCCCATCAAATCTGTTATAATTAGGCCACAATAAAAGGCGCGCCTGTAGCTCAGGGGACAGAGCGACGGTCTCCGGAACCGTAAGCCGCAGGTTCGATTCCTGCCAGGCGCGCCACTTTTCTTCGAGAAATCCTTGTTTTCTTTTGAATGAATTCGTCGTACTTGGTGTGTAGCAGGTTTTTGTTACTTAAGAAATGAGGACAGGACATTTGCAATTAAAAGGATGAAAAATTTGAAAATTTCGAGAGAGGATAAGCGGTAAGTACAGAATACCCAAATATAGAAAATTCTAACTAGTCACACAGCGAAGTATCAATTTTTCCTTCCACAATTTCATGGGATGGTTTCTAGTGCTGTTATTTTCTCTTTTTTACGCCTTTTACAGCGCCTTCGATCAGCCTGATGGCTGCCTGGCGTGATTTGTGTTCGGGATCTCTCAGCCCATAAGGGGTGGATGCAATCCCGATGGCCGCAGCTTTTTTATAGGTGAAAATCTCTTCTATACACGCCGCGAGTTCCCAGCTTGTGGGGCCATCGGGGGCCGTCAAACCGTGGCCAGGCACTTCTTCCGGAGCGAGTACATCCATATCCACGTGAATGTAGATGAGGTCCGTTAGCCGGCTCAATCTTTCCATCTGTTTATGAACATTTGGTGTGATGTTTCTTATATCATTCGTCGACAGTATTTCTATATTTAGATGGTTGATAAGTTCTATTTCACGAGGATCGGTATCTCTGACATCTCCCAAGACGATATAACTGGGCGGCAGAGGTGGATCTAAGCCGGCGACAATTCGGTTATTGGGATTGAAGAGGCCGGCAGCTAGAGCGACATCCATGCCGCCGTACATGCCGCTGAGTGTTGTTTCAGGTGTGTTGATGTCTGCATGGGCATCAAAATAGATCAGCCCGATTCTGTGTGGAACATAGGCGGCAAGATGATAGACCACTTTATCTTTGCCCGGCCCCATATGCTGTAAGCCACCCAGTATCCCAGGGAGATTGGCACAATTGCTCAAGAGAGCGATGGTGAGGAATTCGTTTTTTCCATACATGGAAATCAGATTCCCCATGTGTCTTGCGGCGAGCGCGTCTCTTGCCCACCCGCTGTATTTCTGCTCCTCCGGTGTCAATGAAAATATTTCATTGCGGGATATCTCGCATCCCAAATTTATTAGATGCTCTATAAGGCCCTCTGCCATGATGCTTTCTGCCGCTCCAAATGGATTTTTTGTTATGGCAATTTTTATCTTTTCCCCCTCACGGTATTCCTGATTGAGGGCCAGAGCCGGTAACAACATTAGTATCAGAAGACAAAGACACATTGTTTTTTTCATTTTGATATTCCTCATCTGTTTTTTATGCCTCGAATAGCACCCTCTATCAATCGATAGGTAGCTTTTGAAGTGATTTCTTGGGGATCATCAGGGAAAGAGGCGATTCCGATGGCGGCTGTTTTTGGGTAGTTGAACATAACTTCTAAAGCGGAGGCAAGCTGTTGGCTGGAAGGGCCATCCGGATAAGCATGAGGATGACCTGGGATTTCTGCGGGATCGAGAACGCTTAGATCTACATGGATATAGATGACATCCGTGAGCCGGCTGAGACGATCCATCTGATTTCTGATATTGTTCGATAATACTCTGATGTCATTGACGGATATTTTTTCAATAAAGGAATTGTCTATAAGTTGATCTTCATAGGGACTTGTATTACGGACACCTGCCATTACAATATATTTTGTAGATAGAGGCGGGTCGAGTCCTGCCTGAAGTCTCAGGTTAAAGTTGTTTAATCCGGAGGCCACAGCGACATTCATTCCTCCCATGTTTCCTTCAATAGTGATATCCGGAGTGTTAAAGGCTGCTTTGGCATCTATCCAGACCAGCCCCACTTTCAAGGGTTTGCTGTCCCTAAGACGTGGAAGGCCGATAATGTCCCTTCCTCTGCTGTCTTTGAGCGGTACTCTTTCCGGTCCTAAGTGCTGAAGTCCGGCCAGCATGCCTACTAATGATTTGCTGCCCGACAATAGTCCTACAAAAAAAACTTCATCCTTGTTATAGGAAGATAAAATTCTCCCCAAAGTCCTGTTCGTAAGGGAAGCTCTGTTCCACTCTCCATATTCTCTTTCTGATTCCGGAGGCATCCTGACATCTAAAATTTTTAGTATCTTACACCCTGATTTTTCCAGGACTTCAATAAGCCCCCCTTTTTCAAGTTTTTCCGGTCCTTGAACAAGTTCCGGCCCCGTCCTTGAATCGGTATATGGATCTTTAACAATAACCACGTTCACTTTTCCGGATTCATTGACATATTTTTGAGAAGGGAAGAGAAGGGGGAGTACTAGTAATAGGGAAGTGATGCAGAATATCAATTTTTTCATCCTATTTTCTCCGTATCTGAATTCGAAATGATTTTATATCTTTTTCACTATATCACGGCTTTTTCTTGTGTGGAAGGGAGAGTTATATTATTATCTTTCTCTGAAGTTAACTTCATGAAACAAACGCTCATCCTTGTGTTATCAATTCTTTTCTTTTTTCCTCTTTTATATGGGCAGTCGGAACTCAAAGAGGCTGCGGCTTTGGAAATAGTTGAAAGCATCAATGTGGATGGACTCATGGATGAAGCGGCTTGGGACAATGCTCCGGAGATCGGTGAATTCATCCAGTTTCAGCCTGATATAGGAAGTCCTTCTTCTTTGAAAACAGTAGTTAAAATCCTCTATGACGACTCATACATTTATTTTGGTTTTTTATGTTATGATTCCGAACCGGAAAAAATTGCAGCCAGCGTAACAAAGAGAGATGTCGACGTTCGGACAGATGATTCCGTATATATCTTGCTTGATACCTATCATGACAAGAGGAGATGCTATTTTTTCGGGACAAATCTTCTTGGGACACAATGGGACGGCAGGATTGGGGATAATGGTCTCAATTTTGAAACGAATTGGGATGGGATCTGGAAATCGGCAGCAAAGAGAACAGATTATGGTTGGAGTGTGGAGTTTGCTGTCGATTTTTCCACTTTAAAATATGAGCCGGGCATGGATAAAACCTGGGGACTAAATGTGGGCCGGGGAATTCCTCGGTATCTTGAATTAAGTTTTTGGGCAGGTCCGCTGGAGTCCCCATATAAGATCTCTCAATTCTGGGATTTAAAGGGATTAGATCTGGTAAAGGCCCAAAACAAAATGCAGATCATTCCCCATGTGATCACCAAAATTGAGCAGGATAGACACACCGAAATAGAGCTTGGTGTCGATGCCCGTTATGCCTTCTCCCAAACAGTATCCGGAAATTTGACCATTAATCCTGATTTCGCGACCATTGAGGCGGATCAGGAGCAGATCAATCTGACCCGTTTTGAGTTGAATCTTCCTGAAAAAAGGAATTTTTTCCTTGAAGGATCTGAGATCTACCGCCAGAGAATCCGTCTGTTTTACTCGAAGCGGATATCGGATATCTTTGCAGGCGCTAAAGTCTATGGGAAATCAGGAGGTTATGAATATTCAGGGTTGAACGCACAGACACGGAAGAATGAAGAGATAGGAGAGAATTCGGCCAATTTTTCTGTGTTTCGTCTTAAAAAAGATGTATTAAAATCGTCTTCGATTGGTCTTCTTGCGGCCAATAAGATAGTCGATGGAAAAAATAGAGGAACAGCAGGATTCGATACCTCATTGTATTTTTCTGATACCTTTAAATTTACAGGTCAGTTGGCCCTAAGCTACGGGGAGTTCAAAAAGAACAACATCGCTTTTTTCCTGCGCCCGAGCTATGATTCATCGACCTTTCACTTCCATGTGAGATATACTCAGCTGGGAAGTCATTTTGCCGATAACGCCAATGCCGTTGGATTTATCCGGGATGACAACCGCCGTGAATTTGATTCGGCCATCGAAAAGACCTTTTGGATAAAGAAGTGGGGTTTTGAGCGTATTCAGTATGATTCCAATTACAATATTTACTGGGGTATGGATTGGACCCTGCGCAGCTGGAAGATCGATCAGACCCTTGAATTCGATATGAAAAACAAGTTTTCACTGGAAGTTGACCACACCCAGGAATATAAACTATATGAAAAAGAATTCAGAAACCACAAGACGGCTTTTGGGCTGGGGTACAATACGCGAGAATGGCAGTCTGTCGAAATATCCTATGAGTTTGGCCGCAACTATGACCTGAATTTTCATCTTATCGAAGGCCGTTTTAACTACAAAATCACTGAGGATTTTTCGCTTCAGTATGCTCTTGAAAGAGTGGTTTTTACTCCAGATCCTGAAGGGGAAAGCACCTGGATCCATGTGATCAGAGCCACAAATTATTTTACCAATGACCTCTTCATTAAGCTCTTTTATCAGATCAATTCCTCCATAGATAAAAAAAATATTCAGGTGTTGTTTGTCTACCGTTTTCAACCTCCCTTTGGTTTTATCCAATTGGCTTATCAAAAAGGTACGGCCCTGTTCGGGGAAAGAGGAAATCAGGGCCATACCATTTTTATTAAATTGGCATACATGTTTTAACCTGAATAATTCATAAAAAATGCGGTACAAGAGTACAGCTTCATACGTCGACGCCTCGCATCTATGGCATTCTAGACTCGTGAATAATTCAGGTTAAGTTTAAGTTATGGTTCAATAATGGAATAATTTTTAAGCTCATGAGGATTGAAAAAATTCGTACTCTAGAAAGACTTGAAGAAGTGCGTGACGAATGGAATGCACTTGTGGAATCCTCCAGCCGAAAATGTGTTTTCCTGACAAACGAGTGGTTTTGTGCCTGGTTTGACAGTTTCGGAGAATCTTATCAACTGTGTGTCCTGTTATTCAGGGACCAAAAAAATCAACTGTTTGCTGCAGCCCCTCTTTATAAGACAGAAGGGCGTGTGCAATTTATCGCCAGCCAGGAGGTGACAGATTACTGTGATTTTATTATAGATCGGGGGAGGGAGGAGGATTTTTTCAGGATTTTTCTTAAATATTGGCAAAAAGAATTTGAGGAAAAAAACTATCTTCATTTGATCAATATTCGTGAGGAATCTCCCACTTTATCAATACTTCCTCGAATGGCAGATGAATCTGGTTTGAAGCATTCCGTCTTTGAAACGGAAGTGGCTATGGGTCTTAATCTTCCGCTCACGTATGAGGGCTATATTGAGAGTCTGGATCGGAAGAGCCGGCATGAACTGCGACGGAAGAAAAGAAAGATAGAATCACAAAAGGGTTTCAAATATAAAATAGTGAACGATCCTGATGGGGTAAGAATAAATATCGACATTTTTATAGAACTGCACAAAAAAAGTAGTTTATCTAAACGAGAATTCTGGCTGAAAAAAGGGATGGAGAAGTTCTTTCAAACTATCACAACTCTTTTTTCTGTTAACGGCTGGATCGAGTTCACAGTACTGCAATTTCAGAATGACCTGGCTGCCGTGCTGCTCAATTTTATCTATCATGACGAAATTCATTTTTATAATATTGCCTTTAATTCAAATTATGCTCCGTTTAGTCCCGGGATCTATCTTTTTAATCAATCTATCCGCCGGGCCATTGACGACAACTTGAGACGTGCTGATTTCTTAAGAGGGAAGGAGAAATATAAATATTATTTAGGAGCAAAAGAGTGTAAAATAATGGACTTCACTTTGTCCAAAAAAGAGATGAATTCATGAAAATATGTGCTATCAGCTTTCACAGTTGTCCGTTATCCCCAGTGGGTGGCGATGGTGTCGGTGGGATGAATATCTATCTTAAAGAACTGAGCTCAGCTCTGGCTTGTGATCCCGGTACAGAGATTGATATTTTCACGAGAGACCGGAATTCGAGCAAGGTTGGAATTAAAAGGTTGATGCCTAATGTGCGAGTCATTCATCTTCCAGCGGGCCCGAAATGCTTTGTTGACCGCAAATCGCTCTATGGCTATCTTCCCGAGTTTGTAGAAAACCTAAAGGGGTTTATGGACAAAGAGAAAAAAACATATGATGTGATCTACTCACATTACTGGCTGTCGGGTCTGGCAGGGGAATACTTGAAGCACTATTTTAATATCCCTCTTGTCCATTCCTATCACACACTGGCTTTTCTAAAGAATCGAGTTTCGAATGAACCAGAACACAGAAACCGGATGCTAACAGAACGGCATCTTTCACATGCAGCAGATTTGATCATCTCTTCGTCTTCTGAGGAAAAAAGGAATTTGATGGGAGAATACGGAGTCTCCGCACAGAAAATCAAAGTCATCTATCCTGGTGTCAACCATAATTTATTTTATCCGTCGAGAGCAAAAACGGCCTTTCAGGAAACCGGATTTTCAGAAGAAAATAAAATTCTGCTCTATGTGGGTCGAGTTGAACCTATCAAGGGTCTTATGACGATCATCGAAGCGTTTGCTTTACTCACTAAATCTCGTAATCCTCTGCTTAGGCTTATTGTTATTGGAGGAGGAAAAAAGGGCTCTGAACTTTCTTGTAATCCTGAGGTCAAACGAGTCAAGGCAGCCGTAGAGACTTTTGGCTTAACAGAAAAAATTGTTTTTCTGGGATCAAAAGAGCAAAAGGCATTAAAAGATTTCTATTCTGCTGCTGATGTGCTGATTGTTCCTTCACTGTATGAATCGTTTGGATTGGTTGTTGTCGAAGCTCTGGCCTGCGGTACTCCTGTACTCGTATCTAAGGTGGGGAAAATGAGGACCATAGTTAAAGAGGGCAGGAATGGATTTTCATTCGCTCCTGGCAGTCCTGAAGTTCTGGCAAATGGAATTAAAAAATTTTTCCAGAAGAAGGATCTACTCTGGGAAGAGGCAAGAATCCGGCAGGACATTATCGACCGGTTTTCATGGGATAAAACAGGGAGAGAGACTCAGCGAGTTTTTGCCGGCTTAAAACAGGAAAAGATCCTTTCTACCACAGAATTTCGACCCGATGAAATCCCTCAGCTAGTTTGAAATCCTCTCCTTTAGCCAAATCTACGGCTCTTGTACACAGCCATTTTTCCATTTCGACTGCAAAGGTTTTCTTGATTTGACTTTTATGGCAGCGCAATGCTTTGAGTTTGATATCAAATGTGTCTGTGATGTCAGTGCGAAAGTTGATATCGCTGTCTTCAGATGCCCAGAGCCACATTTCATTTACTTTATGGGGTTTCAGACCTTCTTTGATAAAATCGGGATAGGCCCATACATCTCGAGCATAGGGAAAAACGGCATCAAGGACTACTTGGCCGACAATCCGATGGTCTCTATGCCAGATATAACGTCTGTAAGGATCAGATGTAATAATTAATTCAGGGCAGTAGGTTCTTATAAGCCTAACGATCTCTTTTCTAAATTCCGGGGTTGCATTGATATTTTGATCTTCATATCCAAGGAAGATGACCTCTTTTACTCCCAATATCTTGGCGGCTTCCATCTGTTCTTTTTCTCGAATTTTGACTAATTCTTTCGGAATAACGTTTGTATCATCTGTCCCCTTACTTCCGTCTGTACATACTATGTAAACAACTTCTCTGCCCTCTCGCACCATTGTTGCGACCGTACCGGCTGTCCCAAATTCGGCATCATCCGGATGAGGAGTTATAACGAGAACATCGGCTCTTTTATTGCTCATACCTGTCCTTATTTAGGAATAAGATGCTGTGAAATTGTATAATATCTTTCTCTTTGATACAATTCATATCCTCTATGGTTTTTGTTATCCGAAATTATTCGAGTTCCGATTTTGATCGATTGGCTGATTTTTATGGAAGGACAGCTGAACCTACATCTAAATCAGGGAATAATTATTCTGAGCTGTTGATACGGAAATTAAAGCGCCCTGGTTATGATCCATCAAACAATATTTTTTTGGCTGAGCAAAAGAACAAACTTATCGGGTATGCGGATCTGGTTTATGAAGAACGGATCAAGCGGGCTGTAGTGGATATCTTTGTTTATTCTCCCTATCGACATCATGGATTGGGAAGAGAGTTTATGGATCGTCTGCTCAGGAGAAGCCGTGATCTTAGCGCCATATCTCTCCAAGCTAATGTCCCTGAGTTTAATCAGGAGGCGTTCCCATTTCTTCTCAAACAAAAATTTTCATTTGTTCGGTATTTCCACACTCTACAGATGGATATTTCTAAAAATTTATTTAAAGTTTGGGATTTTGAGGATAGTATACTCAAAAATTTTAGGATTGGAGAGGAAGAGGAACTCGCAGCCCTGCAGAACAAGATATTCTCTGGAAGCTGGGGATTCAATCCGAACACGATCGAGGAGATTAAATATTATCTGGAATTGACAAGCTGCCGAATTGATGAGGTGCTGTGTATTGAGGCTAAAAGGCAGAAGATCGGATACCTATGGCCTCATAATTTTCCGATTGATAGCGGAAGGAGATGTATGCGGATTCACATGCTCGGAGTAGATCCCGAATTTCAAGGACAAGGTCTGGGTAAAAAACTTCTTCAAACGGCCATTTATAAAATGGAAAAACAGGGCGTCAAAACTGTCGAACTCACAGTCGATTCTGAGAATACTGCGGCTGTATCGCTTTATCATTCTTTAGGATTTGAACTTAAGTCCAAAAGCCTCTGGTATGAAAGAAAAATATAGGTTTTTTTTAGAACAATATTCTTGAATTTCTAAGCGACGTCGGAGGATTTAGCCTTTAGCTTAAATTAAAGAAATGAAAGGTTGTGATGTAAAAGAGAAGTGAATATAATAGGGTCTATTTTTGGCATGAAAAGCAAACGAAAAAGCAACAAGGTGGAGGATAATTTTAATGAATAAAACCGAAGCTCTTGAAAAGATCGCAAAAAAATTGCGAATTCACGCCTTCAGGATGACGACGGAATCTCGTTCAGGACATCCTTCAACCTGTTCATCTTCAGCCGAATTGATGGCCTGCCTGTTTTTTGACGAAATGAGATACAACATCAAAAATCCGTATGATTGGGCAAACGATGAATTTGTCCTCTCTAAAGGGCATGCAGCCCCCATTTTATGGGCCGCTTATGCAGAGGCCGGCATTATTTCCACACAGAGTTTAAAGAACCTTCGAAAAATCACGAGTGTTCTTGAGGGACATCCGACACCCCGGATGAAATGGATCAAGGCCGCAACTGGTTCCCTCGGTCAGGGTCTGTCTGTGGGAGTCGGCCTGGCAGCGGCCATGAAACTCGGAAAATCCTCCAGGAGAGTTTACGTTCTCATGGGCGATGGTGAGTGTGCAGAGGGATCGGTATGGGAAGCGGCCAATGCGGCATCCCATCTCAAACTCCGGAATCTCTGTGCTTTGGTCGATGTCAACAGATTTGGCCAATCCACGGCAACGATGTTTGAACATAACACCAAAGCCTATGTCCAAAGATTTAAAGCCTTTGGATGGGATGTCATTACAGTAGATGGCCACAAAATACAGGATATTTTAGGGGCTTTTCTTTTTGCTGGAAAGAGTGAAAAGCCAACGGCGATTATCGCTCGCACCCTCAAAGGAAAAGGTGTTTCTTTCATCGAAGATAAAAACGGCTGGCACGGTAAACCTCTGAGTAAGGACGATCTTCAAAAAGCACTGGAAGAAATAGGGCCTATGCCTGAGATCGATGCAAAAAAACTTGTCCGTAAACCAAAAAAAGTCAGCGGTCCAAAGTTTGAAAAAAGGATGAATTTCAAAAAGAATGTCTATGAGAAAAATACGGCCACTCGACGGGCATACGGAAATGCACTCGTTAACCTTGGAGAAATAAACAATGCCGTGGTCGCTATAGATGGTGATGTTCAGAATTCAACCTATGTTGAGGATTTTTTTAAGGCTTTCCCTAAAAGATCTTATCAGCTGTTCATCGCCGAGCAGAATATGGTCGGTATGGGCATTGGAATGGCGGCCAAAGGATTTATTCCCTTTATGGCCACTTTTGCAGCCTTTTTAACTCGGGCTCATGACCAGATTCGCATGGCTGCCTATTCTTTTTCAAACCTAAAAATTGTCGGTTCTCATGTCGGCGTGAGCATTGGAGCCGATGGACCGTCTCAAATGGGATTGGAGGATATTGCCGTATTCAGGCCTATTCCCCATTGTGTGGTGCTCTATCCTTCCGACGCCTATTCCACAGAATCCTGTGTGGAGTCCATAGCGAGATTCAAAGGGCTGGCTTACCTGAGAACATCGAGGCCCGGAACTCCGCTCCTGTATAAAAAAGATGAAAAATTTCCTATTGGCGGTTCAAAAGTGATCAAGCGGAGCTCTAAAGATAAAGCCGTCATCATTGCGGCCGGTATCACCCTATTCGAAGCCTTAAAAGCATATGAAGAATTAAAGAAGGAAAATATATATGTTAGGGTGATCGATGCCTACTCAATAAAACCTTTTGACAAGAGTTCCATTTCAAGACATGTTGCGAAAGCCGGAAATAAGGTTGTTGTCGTAGAAGATCACTATCCGGAAGGAGGGTTAGGGGATGCGGCAGCCTCTGCTCTTGCCGGGAAGGCTGAAATCCGTCATCTGGCCATCTATGATCTTCCCCGTTCGGGAGAACCGGAGGAACTGCTGGAAAAATACGGGATCAGTGCCGCACACATCAAAAACGCTGTAAAAACAATTATCAGCAAATAATAGGCACAGGTTTCGATTTTTTCCTCGGATTTTAAAATATGCCTAGAAATTCAAACACATTCTTTCAGATTTTTTGTTGGCTTGGATTTTTTCTTCTATTTTTCGGGTTTTCCTCAGAAAAAACGTATCGGAATTATGCAAATATCCCTGTATCTGATCAAGACAAAGGAGTTATTGTTGTTGTCTATGATGGAGACACTGTCGGGATTGAATTTCCCGATGGCCAAAGAAGAAAGATACGCCTTATCGGCATCGATTCCCCTGAAACCAGTCATTCCGATGAAAAGGTGCAGCTTCTGGCTCAACTGTCAAGAAGATTCGTATTTTATTATCTTTATAGAAAACAGGTCACCGTGGAGTACGATTGGGAGCGGGAGGATAAATATGGGAGACTTTTAGCCTATTTGTGGACGGAAAAGAATGGACTTTTTAATGAATTCATCCTGGAAGAAGGATTTGCATCGGCCTATCTTCGGTTTCCGTTTAAAGAAGAATACAGGCAGAAGTTTATCCAGGCAGAAAAATCAGCACGAATCTCCAATAAGGGGCTGTGGCGGGAAGAGCCTTATCCAATGGTTCCTATTGATGAGATTTCCGGTTATATTGGTCAGACGGCGGCTGTTCAATATGTGTGTCAAGATATCCAAACAAAAGGGCGGTTCTTTTTTTTGCAATCTGCCGAGCAGCGCTTTTCCACTCTTATCCCAAGTAACAGAGTAAAACTGTTTGAGGATGTTGAGTCGATTAGAGGACAGACCATACAAGTGCAGGGTTTTATCGAAGAATATAATGGGCAACCTCAAATAATTGCCTTTTTTCCAAGGCAAATCAAAGCTGTAGGAATCGTTAAAGAACAATCTACTAAAAGGGAGAAACCATCATGAAACGTGTACGTTATCTATCTTCAATTCTTTATTTCTTGGTATTTTTTATGTGCTTAGGATTTTCCGCAGAAGCTCAATCCTCACAACAGGTCAAGAGTTTTGATCAGAATATGTATAAGGAGATGAGATGGCGCTCCATCGGTCCTTATCGCGGCGGCCGAGCAACGGCGGTTACAGGAATACCCGGTCAGAAATTCACCTATTATTTCGGTTCGACCGGAGGAGGCGTTTGGAAGACAGAAGACGGAGGCTTGAACTGGCGAAATGTTTCAGATGGATATTTTAAAACCGGCTCTGTCGGGGCCATCGCTGTTTCCGAGTGGGATCCCAATGTTGTCTATGTGGGAATGGGGGAAGCTCCTATTAGGGGAAATGTTTCCCATGGAGATGGAATCTATAAATCGACCGATGCCGGAAAGACATGGACACATCTTGGCCTTTCTGAAACTAGCCAGATCTCCAGAATAAGAATCCATCCCAAGAATCCGGACCTGGTCTATGTGGCCGCACTCGGTCACGTCTATGGTCCCAATGAAGAGAGAGGGGTTTTCCGGTCTGAAAACGGAGGGAAAACATGGGAAAAAGTTCTTTTCCGGGACAGTAAAACAGGCGCTATCGATTTAATTCTCGATCCTCTGAATCAGAGAATCATCTATGCCTCTCTCTGGGAGGCTGGACGGACTTCGTACAGTTTAACCAGCGGTGGGCCTGGCAGCGGCCTGTTCAAGTCTACAGATGGAGGAGACAACTGGATAGAGCTTACTAGGAATAAGGGCCTTCCAAAGGGAGTTATTGGGAAAATTGGAGTCACAGCTTCTCCGGCAAGATCCGGTCGAATTTGGGCCATTGTTGAAGCGCTTAACGGAGGGGTTTTTCGGTCAGAAGATGGAGGAGAGTCATGGTTGAAAGTGAATACGGACCGCCGGCTTCGACAGAGAGCCTGGTATTACAGCCGGATTTACGCCGATACCCAGTCACCGGATACTGTCTATGTGCTCAACACAGGATTATACAGATCGGTTGATGGTGGGCAGACCTACAGCTCACTCCGTCCCCCTCACGGGGATAATCATGATCTGTGGATAGATCCCCAGAATCCGGACCGGATGATCAACAGCAATGACGGTGGAGCTAACGTATCCAACAACGGCGGTCTTTCCTGGACCGGACAGGACAATCAACCTACAGCCCAGTTTTATCATGTTATTACGGACAACCGGTTCCCTTATTGGATTTATGGTGCCCAACAGGATAACAGTACGGTCAGAATAGCCAGCCGGACTTCCGGTGGAGGAATCGACAAATCAGATTGGTATCCCGTAGGTGGAGGAGAGAGCGGTCATATTGCTCCCCGACACGATAATCCTGATATCGTCTATGCCGGAAGTTATGGTGGTCTTATCACACGGTGGGATTATGCAACACGGCAGCAGCGGATTATTTCAGCCTGGCCGGAGAATCCAATGGGATGGGGTGCCGGAGATATAAAGTACCGCTTTGGGTGGACGGCTCCTATCGTTGTCTCCCGTTTTGACTCCAACGTTCTCTATCACTGTGCACAGGTGATCTTCAAGACAACAAATGAAGGACAGAGCTGGGAAATTATCAGTCCTGATTTGACAACTAACGATAAGTCAAGACAGAAGAAGTCTGGAGGCCCCATCACAAAAGATGATACTTCTGTCGAGTATTACTGTACAATTTTTTCCCTCACTGAATCCTTTCAAAATCCTCAGATTCTATGGGTGGGATCGGATGATGGCTTTGTACATCTCACCAAGGATGGAGGAAAAAACTGGGAGAATATTACTCCCAAGAAGATGCCAAAATGGAGTTTGATCAGCATGATAGAAGCCTCAACGTTTGATGAAGGAACGGCTTATATTGCTGCTGACAGACATGAATTGGATGATTTTGGTCCTCTCATCTATAAGACGGACAATTTTGGAAAATCCTGGACACAGATTACAAACGGTCTTCCCTCTAACACTTTTGTCCGGGTGGTTCGCCAAGACCCTAAAAGAAAAGGTCTTTTGTACGCAGGAACAGAGACTGGAGTGTTTGTATCATTTGATGACGGCTCCAACTGGAAGTCGCTCCAACTCAATTTGCCTGTGGTCCCCATTCATGACATGGTTGTCAAAGACGACGATCTTGTTGCTGGAACACATGGACGATCATTTTGGATTTTGGATGACCTCACACCTCTTCATCAGATCACGGAAGAGATGGCCAAAATGGAGGCTTTTCTCTTCAAACCCAGAGATGGATACAGGATGGGAGGGGGTGGACGATCCGGACAAAATGTAGGTCAAAATCCTCCGAATGGATCCGTCATTTATTTCTATCTGAGAGAAAAACCTCAAGGAAAGGTGTCTTTGGAAATTCTTGACGCACAGGGTCAAACAATCCAGACTTTCTTCAGCATAACCGCCTCGGCACAATCTCCTTTTGGCACACGCCGTTTAACCGCAGAAGCCGGGATGAACCGGTTTATCTTTAATATGCGATACCCCGGAGCCGAACGTGTCCCTGGAGCTATTCTTTGGGGAGGGAATCTTAGCGGTCCAATGGCTGTTCCGGGAAATTACCAGGTCAAACTGACGGTTGGAGATCAGACTTTAACTCAGACTTGGGAATGGAAAAAAGATCCCCGTTTAGAAACAACACAAGAGGATTTTCAAGAACAGTTTGATTTTTTAATAAAGATCCGTGATAAAATCACTCATGTCAACAGTTCGATCAATTTGCTGCGTGAGGTCCGCTCCCAGATCGAAATCCTTTCGAAAAAAATCCAAAAATTGGAAGAGGGAAAAGACATTGTTGAGCATATTAATTCAATAAAAAAGAAACTCAAAGAGATTGAAGATGCCCTTATTCAATCCAAATCAAAAAGCGGTCAAGATCCTCTTAATTTCCCTATTCTGTTGGACAACAAAATTGCAGCCCTTGCCGGAATCGCAGCCAGAGCCGATGCCCGCCCCACAGATCAGTCTTACAAACTTTTTGATGAGCTTTCTACACAGGCAGATGTCCAGATCAAAAAACTGGAAAATATTCTAAGGGAAGATCTTACAGAGTTGAATAAAAAAGTATCGGATGCCGGAATCCCGGCCATATTGATAAAAATAAAAAAATAGAGATGTACGGCAAAATCAATCACAAAGTCACTGACGAGCTTAGAAATATTGTTGGAGAGATCAATTGTATCCTGGAAGAAGAAAAGATGGAGGACTATAGTCATGACGAGTTTTCCCTAAGAGATATTGCTCATATGCCTGATGCTGTTGTTATGCCCGAAACATCTGAAGAAATTTCAAAAATCCTGGAACTAGCCAACAGAAAAAAAATACCTGTGACGCCAAGAGGAGGGGCTACCGGACTATGTGGAGGGTGTGTCCCTTTTTTTGGAGGGATTGTCCTGTCTTTGGAAAGGATGAATCGAATTCTCGAAGTCGATACCGCCAATCAAATGGCAGTTGTCGAATCAGGTGTGAGGCTTGTGGACTTTTACCACGCTGTCGAGGAAGCCGATCTTTTTTTTCCTTCGCATCCTGGAGAGGAGAGCGCTATGATTGGGGGTATCCTGGCCAATAATGCAGGAGGCGCACGAGCGGTTAAACACGGTGTATTCCGGAATTACATTCGGGGCTTAAATGTTGTTCTTCCATCCGGAAAAATCATTACGATTGGCGGGAAGATCATGAAAAACAGCACGGGGTATAACCTTCTGAACCTGTTAATCGGTTCCGAGGGGACTTTGGGAGTCATCACCCGGGCCACTATTCAGCTCATGCCTTCTCCTCAGGTGATCCGGTCTCTGATTATTCCTTATGATGAGCTGGAAAAAGCCATTGAAACCGTACCTTCTCTCATCAGTCAGAAGATCCTTCCTCTTGCCGTCGAGTTTGTTCCACGGGAAGTGATCCAGATAACCGAAGAATTTCTAAATAAAAAATGGCCAAGTTCTATTGGTAACACCTATCTGTTGATCATTTTGGATGCCTCAGGAAAAGAAGAAATCGATCGACTCTCGCAGGACGTAGCCGAAGTATGCTTGGCATCCGGGGCACTGGATGTCTTTGTTGCCGACAGTGAACAAAAACAACAGCAGGTTCTGGAAATTCGCAGCAAAATTTATGAGGCCATTAAAGCCCACACGCTTGAAATACTGGATATAGTCGTACCTAGAGCAGAGATCGCTTTGCATGTGAAAAAAATACAAGAAGTCTCAAAAAAATATGACATCTGGCTGCCCACGTTTGGCCATGCGGCCGATGGAAATGTCCATACACACATCATGAAAGCTAAATTTGTCAATGGGACGATTATTCCAGTTAAAGAAGATGACGCCAAAAAAAAGCTCGATCTCATCCGCAGAGATCTCTACCAGGACTGCAAGGAACGAAAGGGAATGATTTCCGGTGAACACGGCATCGGCCTTGTTAAAAAACCCTACCTTTCTTTAGTGCTTGATCCTGAAGAAATTGTTTTAATGAAGGGGATAAAGTCTTTATTCGATCCAAACAATATCCTCAATCCAGGAAAAATATTTGACTGATATACACAAGACAAGTGGAGGAAAATTATTTATAATGGCAGTCTGATATTTGCGATTAAAGGAAAGGAGTCATGAATGTCTGATTTATCGACTCAATATATGGGTTTGATACTCCGAAATCCTATCGTTGTTTCAAGCTGTGATTTGACTAAATCGGTGTCCGGAATACGAAAATGTGCAGATGCAGGGGCAGGAGCCGTGGTGTTAAAATCCATCTTTGAAGAGCAATTCTTAATCAAAGGGGATGTTCCGGAAGAAGGATATTCTATTCATCCGGAAGCTTTGGACTACTTGCGTTCTGGTGGTCTTCTGGAGTATGCGCCTCAAAAAGTTTGCCAGATGATCACGGAGGCCAAAAAAGAAGTGGATATCCCTCTTATTGCCAGCATCAACTGCCAGACTTCAAAGCTGTGGCCGAGTTTTGCCAAACAGATTTATGATGCAGGTGCCGATGCTCTCGAATTGAATATCTATCTTCTCCCCATCGATCTGGACGTCCCCGGTTCTGACTATGAAGACACTCATATTGAAATATTACGCAAAGTAAGAAAAGAAGTACCTATTCCCATATCTGTCAAATTAGTTTCTCAAATCACATCTATTCCATATTTTGCCCGGAGACTTGCTGATGAAGGGGCCGACGCTTTGGTTCTGTTCAACTGGTTTCTCGAGCCGGATATTGATGTGAACAGCCGGAAAACAAGGAATATCAAGGGCAAAGGTAATTTTTTTCAGTCCCTAAGATGGGTGGCTCTCCTGGCTGATAGATTGAGTTGTGATATCGCCTCTTCCGGCGGCATTAAAAACGCAGATGACATTATCAAGCAGATTCTTGCCGGAGCTTCCGTTGTTCAAGTTTGCAGCGTCTTTTACGAGAGGGGACTGGATGAGATCAATCTTCTCCTTGAAGGAATCCGGGATTGGATGAAGGATAAACGTTTTGATTCTATTGATGGATTTAGAGGTCATCTCTCCTTTCACCGGCAAAAGTTAAGCTTCAAGGATTTAGGGGAAGCAGAAAAGTATTTCCGGGCCCAATATTTAAAAACCTATTCGAAATTTGGCTAAATCTATGGAAAATTCCTTAAAAATCCAATAATGTAAAAAAATCCTCAAATTAAAAAAAAGGAAAAAAAACATGGAAAGAATCACTGAGATATTTGTCATTCTTGAAAACAAACCATCGACTTTGGGAGATTTGTGCAGTCACTTGGCAGAAAATGGTATCAATATTGATGCCATTGGTGTTTTTCATGACACGGCAAAACTTTTGGTTAGTAATGTCAACAAAGCCATGAAAATCCTATCCAAACTGGATTACACAACAGAACTAAGGGATGTCCTTCTCGTTCAACTCGAAAACCGTCCCGGGGCTTTATCAGAAATGGCCACAAAACTTGGAAATAAAGGAATAAATATCGAGTACTGTTATGGGACCCTGAGCAAGAAAAAAAATTCAACAGACATAATAATCGATGTTTCTGACATTGATAAAGCCATCAAAATCCTTTCGGCTTAATTTTTGAGGTAAAAATGAAATCATACACTGAGTATTTGACGTTCCATATCGAAAAGCGGCGGGATTTTATCAATATTACTCCCGAGGTTGAAAATCTCATCCGTGAAAGTGGAATTAAAGAAGGGCTCTGTCTGGTCAATGCCATGCATATCACGGCCAGTGTTTTTATCAACGATGATGAAAGTGGCCTGCATGAAGATTTCGAACGATGGCTGGAGCAGTTGGCTCCACATGAACCTGTTTCTCAGTATTATCACAACAGAACCGGTGAAGACAATGCTGATGGACATCTGAAAAGGTCCATTATGGGAAGGGAAGTTGTTGTGGCTGTCACTAATGGACGGTTGGATTTTGGACCCTGGGAACAGATTTTTTACGGAGAGTTTGACGGACGCCGTAGGAAGCGGGTTCTGGTTAAGATCATCGGTGAATAGTATGTTGCATTCTTAAGGGGGATGAGTCGACTAAAGTAGGGATGAAGGTTGGAATCTCTTTTTATTGCATGAGAGATACGTTAAAATAATAAAGTTGGATGTAAAATGAAATTATTCACGAGGACAAAAAGCTGTTGCTATTTGATCTTATGTATGGTGCTGATATTAAGCACGTTGAGTGGGGCACAAGAAAAGGAGCCGGAGATTAAACTTCCCGAACTTCCTAAAGATAGCTTGGAGGGAAAATTTGAGATCGATGTCCATTATTCAATGTGGTCGGCCAACTTGATTAAAAGCTGGTTTGCCACAGAATTGAGCGATAGATTGGGAAGAGAAATCCGGGATGAAGTCTTTCGTCAAATCAGTGATACGTATCAGGGGATCTACAATGCTGACTTTGAACACAGCCTTACTTTTGATTCCGAGGGGAATAACTATGGAGTAGAGTTTAGATTCTATCCTCAAGGCAGGGGAACTGCATTCAGCATTGGAGTGTCTATTGAGGAAAACCGGATGAATCTGATTGTTCAGGGAACGGTTAGGCAATATTTTTCAAACGGGAGCTACGCGGAAGTTGAATCTGAGATTTACCTGGAAGTCAGGCCTCTTCTGACGAATTTGAGCTTCCGATGGGATATGGTTCCACACTGGCCGGTTTCTCCGTATTTTGTTCTAGGATTTGGAATTGGTGCGTTAAAAGGGGAATTCGGCTATAATTATACAGGAACATATACATGGGCCGGCCCTTCCGAACAGATTGAGGATCAGGTGATCAAAACTTTAAAGGAAGCAGAAGAAGAGATTGATGTGAATCTCCCCAATATTTTCCCGCTGTTTCAAGCAGGTTTTGGCTTGAGGATTCAGATTTTGCCTGCGCTGCATCTTAAGGGAGAAGCCAGCTTTTGGAATGGTTTTATTTTAAGAGCCGGAGCTGCATTAAGGTTTTAATGCGGACTTGTTCTTTTAAAAAAATATTGTATAAGATTAAAAATCGTAGGACCGTGCTAGATGGGGAGCTAGCGGTGCCCTGTTATCCACAATCCGCTACAGTGGAATTGAATTCCCCTCCGAGGCTGGGCTTCGTCTGGACCGTGTCTGAGAAAGTGGTGTTGAAGGTGTGGGCCCTGCGCAAAGGTCTCTCTGTAAATCCCGTCAGAACCGGAAGGTAGCAGCGGTAGCAGGGTAGTGTCTTGTGCTGCAGGTCAGCCTTGCCTGAGCTAACTGCTCGGATAACGCAGGTGGAGTGTAGTCAGAGTGGGGTGCACGGTCCTTTATTTTTCAGAGCAGATTAAGTTTTTGGAGAATAGCTTTGATCTCCTGTTTCCCTGTCTGTTCTAGTGAACGGAGAGGAGGACGGCAGGTCCCCCCATGATATCCCAAGAGGTCGAGTGCATATTTAGTGGCAGGGATACCGTAGGTTTCTATAATGGCTTTATTTAGCGGAATAAGCTCAAACTGAAGTTTAACGGCCTCTTCCCATTTTTTCTCATTATACAGGGAGAAGAGTCTGAGACACCGGGATGGAGCAATGCTGGACAGTGTAATGATTCCTCCACTGGCTCCCATAATGAGGCCGGGAAGGAAAATGCTTGCCGCTCCTAGAAGAAAATCGAAATTGGGATGTAATTGAGGAATAGTTTCACCGAGAAAGGCCATATTACCCGAGCTGTCCTTGAGACCGGCGATGTTGGGATGTTCAGAAAGATCGGCGATAAGTTTTGAGGATATTGTTAGCCCCGTGTTGCGTGGAAAATGGTAGATGATTATCGGGATTTTGGCTGCATCGGCTATCGTCAAAAAGTATGTGTGTAGAGCCTCTTTGTCCATCAATGATTTCATGTAGCTTGGTGTGCGGATTAGAGCCGCATCCGCGCCCTTGTCGGCCATCCTATTGGTAAATTCCAATGTCAATTGCGTGGATTCTTTTGCCGTACCGGCAATAATTTTTTTATCAGAAGCTGCCGCCATTTTAGCTGTTTTGACGAGCTCTTCAGATTCCATATCCGAAAGGAAGACGCTTTCACCTGTTGAGCCGAGGACCAGATATCCCGAAAGATCAAAATCATTATATTTTTCGATATTCTCTCTCAGTTTTTCTGGAGAGATGTGATTATCTTCATAAGGTGTCGTCAGGGGTGTGAAGATTCCTTTGAATCTATAGCTCATCATAAACCTCCCATGAAATTATCGTTTTTCGATATCCTTGAGATCTTTTTCTTTCAACCCGAAGTAATGTCCCACCTCATGAAGAACCACTTCTCTGATTTTATTTTTAACATCTTCCTCTGAAATACAAATGTCTTCTATAGATTTTTGATAAATAGTGATCACATCAGGTGGTGTGTTGCCGTAATAAGGGCCCCTGTGTTTATAGGGAACTCCATGGTATGTCCCAAGAATCAAGCTGTGGTGTGAAATGCCAGTTTGCTTATGGACGTCCTGAGGTGCTCTATCTTTAACTTGGATATTGATATTTTCAAAAAGCTTAGTGAATTTTTCCGGTATCTTCTCCAGAGCTTCATCAACCAGGCCGTCAAATTTCTCTCTTTGCATATTTTATTTTTCGATGCCTTTTCTTGCTTGGATTCCTTTTTCGTAGTAGTGCTTGACCTCTTTCATTTCCGTGACAAGATCTGCTCTTTCAATGAAGGAATCGGGGGCGTACCGTCCCGTGAGGACTATTTCAACATCTTTTAGCTTTTGGTCCAGGAAAGAGTGGATATCTTTTTCTGAGAGAAGGTTGAAATAGACTGTAACATTGATCTCATCCAAAATGATAATCCTGTATTTTCCCGAGAGCATGGCTTTTTCACATTTATCAAGTCCGTTCCTGGCACTTTGGATGTCTTCCTTGTCTGGATCTTTGGTGACATGATAGAAACCCTTCCGACCGAACTGTTCGATGGTGATGAGTGGTGAGAGATTTTTAACTGCGTGCAGTTCTCCGTAGTCCTGGCCCTTAAGAAACTGTCCAATGAATGTTTTTTCCTTATGTCCGGCGGCCCGAACAGCCAAACCAATGGCGGCCGTGGTTTTCCCTTTTCCATTGCCGGTGTAAACTTGAATATAACCTTTAAATTCTTCGCCCATTGACTTTGAATTGAACTATAACTATATTTTAATGCCTTCCCAGAGTCAAATCTGTGTTATTTGCCTGAGCTCTATTTTTTTAATATAATCTGCGGCATGCTGGATGCTAAATTTGTACAGGAAAACCTTGATCTTGTCATCAGGAAAGCGGCTTCCCGGGGGATGGAGATCAATCTCGCCCCGTTTGAAAAACTCACCGCAGAGAAGAAAGCACATCTGCAAAAAGTCGAAGCCCTTCGTTTTGAATTGAACAAGACTTCTAAACTCATTGGCCAGATGAAAAAGGACAAAGAAGATGCTTCTTTGAAAATTGCAGCGATGAAAAAAGTCTCTGAAGAGACTAGAATTCTCGAAGAGAAGCTCAAAACAGTCGATGATGAATTAAAGTCCATCCTCCTGAATATCCCGAATATTCCCCATGAGTCTGTTCCTGAAGGAATAAACTCTGAAAACAATATAGAGGTGCGCAGGTGGGGCGAGAAACCTGAGTTTTCTTTTTCCCCCAAACCGCATTGGGAAATCGGCAAGAATCTGGGTATATTGGATTTTGAACGGGCATCAAAAATAACCGGATCACGATTTACTGTTTACCTGGGAAAAGGGGCACTTTTAGAAAGAGCTTTGATCAATTTTATGCTGGATATTCATACTAGAGAAAAAGGCTATAAAGAGGTGATCCCTCCATTTATTGTCAATGAGACAAGCTTAACCGGAACTGGAAATCTTCCCAAGTTCGAAGACGACCTGTTTAAACTCCGGGGTTTACCCTGGTATTTGATTCCCACGGCTGAAGTTCCTTTGACTAATTTATATCGGGATGAAATACTCGAAGAGGAATTCCTTCCCCGGAGATTTGTTGCCTACACTCCCTGTTTCAGGAGTGAAGCGGGATCGTACGGAAAGGACATAAGGGGATTAATCAGACAGCATCAATTCAACAAAGTCGAATTGATGACTTTTTCTCTTCCGGAGAACTCCTATATGGAGTTGGAGAAACTCACTTCAGATGCTGAAGAGGTACTGAAAAGGTTAGGGCTGCATTATCGCGTCATGGCTCTTTGTTCGGGTGATATAGGATTTTCCGGAGCTAAAACTTATGATTTGGAGCTATGGATGTCGAATAGAGACAAATTTCTCGAAATTTCTTCCTGCACCAACTGTGAAGATTTCCAGGCGCGCAGAGCCAATATCCGTTTCCGAAGTGAAACGAAATCCAAACCCCAATTTGTTCACACCCTTAATGGATCAGGAGTGGCACTGGGACGCACGGTCAGTGCTATTCTAGAGAGCTATCAACAGGAAGACGGAAGCATTGTTGTCCCGAAGGCTCTGCGGCCCTATATGAACGGATTGGAAAAGATCGAATAATCCTTTAAAATAGATTTCCCCATTCAAATTGTCTCCCTAGCGGAGGGATGGCCGAGTGGTTGAAGGCGGCGGTCTTGAAAATCGCTTCACGAGCAATCGTGACGGGGGTTCGAATCCCTCTCCCTCCGCCATTTCATTTAAACAGCACCTTTATTTTATGAATATAAAAATTCTGTAAAGTGATGAGAAACCACGTTGCGCTTTCCCCAGCGAGAAAAGCTCACTCGATCTCCGTTCCTCGCTCTCATTTCTCCTTTGAGGGAAATGAACCATGCCCGCTCGTCCTCCGATACGGATTTCTCCATCATCTTCCCAGAACTTTCTATATTCATAAAATGAAGATGCTGATTTAAGCACTAATATGATATGAAAAAACTCTGAAAAATGATAAAATTAATGAGACCTATTCAAGCAGGTGGAGAGGTGCTGGAGTGGTTGAACAGGGTCGCCTGCTAAGCGATTGTGCCGACAAAAATCGGTACCGTGGGTTCGAATCCCACCCTCTCCGCCA
>SDBU01002663.1_pt1 | contig 23486 bp, 47 predicted proteins | sample 2277071 | NCBI WGS metagenome assembly SDBU01 (sample SAMN10397929, study PRJNA504765) | marine sediment metagenome | isolation source: marine sediment core GS08_GC12, 126 cmbsf | place: Arctic Ocean: Gakkel Ridge, Loki's castle | collected 2008 | reverse complement strand
CCCAAACCTTTAAGCCAGATTAAGCAAGCAATTAAAGCAGTATTAAGCACAAAATAAGTAAAAGGAGCCTAAGATAATGAAGCTAAGTGGAGCCAACATCACCGTCCCTCTGGCCCGCAGGATTGTGGGTCTTCCCGGTCACAAAAAGAGCAACTTCAACCGCTGCGTCGGTGGGAAGCTACTCGGTACCCATGGTGACCTTAGAACTCGGATCACGGCCTTCACCAGCGCTGCAAAGGGTTGCGCCGGTAAACGAGGCTAGTAGCAATTACCCCCCACATAATAAAAAAAGGCCCGGAGGATTTCCCCCGGGCCTTTCTCTTTTCTTTAACTTTTAGCTTACGGCTTCTTTGGCTTCGCTTTAAGTTTAGTCTTCGTCCTGCCGGCAGCACTGTAGTGACAATTCGGATTATTGCAACCCTGCCACATATTACAACCAGAGATTACTTTCAATGACTCCGTTCCGGTGCCTTCAACGCGCAGAGGAGCAACCACAATAGTTATCTCCTCTTTCTTCCCACCCTCTTTCTCTTGGAATTGGTTACAGGTCCCGCTCTCATAAGTAAAATATATATCCATTTAATCCCCCTTCACATGACTTTCTTTATAAGTATCCAGATCCCTCCAGAATAAACGGCATTTGCACCACCCATTCTCCTTACACTCCTTTACCGCCTCCGGGCAAGGACAACTTGGTCTATCCTTATCACAAGGGCAACGTCCTGCCTCAAAATAGTTCTTGATGTAATAGTCAAAACCCACCCCGGGATGAATGACTAGTTTGTTATCGCGTGCAAAGTCCAGCAGTTCACGCCTTTTAGGGTTTCTGGATTTTTTAGGACTCATCGCTCTTTTCCTCCTCCTTCTCCTTCCCCTCCCTCTTCAGTTCCCTCACCGCCTCGCGTAGCTCCCCCACCTCCTTAATCACATCTCGGACAAGCTTGTCAACCAGTTTGATTAATCTTGTTATCTTCTTACTCGTCTCGCTCTCAGACATTTCATCCTCCTCTCTATTTCTTGAGAAATACTTTGATGCCTCAGTGTGGAACCTCTATTTTACCACACCACTTACACTGATTCTTGAGGTCCTTGCAGATATAGTAACATGTCCCATCCGGGCTATTCCGACATCTTTCAGACCTGTCGAACCTCTCAGCACACCAGAAGTAAATAGCAACCGGGATAGCCAGTAAGTAGTCCCCTAATATCACTTCAAATTTCCTTTAATCTCTCAGCTTCAGGTTCCCTTCCCAATAAGCATGAAATTCTTTTACCCGTAGATAGTCGCCAGGCAATGGTGGTTGAAAGGCCTCAGGTACAATGCGACCATAAGCTTCATCCACCAACTCCGAGCAGATGAAATACGGGTTATGGGAATAGCCAAAGGAGTATCTCCTCCCGGTAATTTTATACCATATTAGGCGGGGCAAAACATACCGGGCTATTGTCCAATAGTCATACCAGGAGCTCGGGTTATCAGCAAGGTGTTCCGCTTTTTTAGCTGCTTTAAGTGCAACCTGCTCATCCCCATGCCTCAGAACCAAAATATACCTCCCCTCTGAGGCATTAAGAGCTCTAATCATCACGCCACGACCGATGCTCTCTATCACCAAAGGGAGGCCTCGTTTTGTTTTATCAAAGAATATGGCCACATGACCCCACTGACTACCGAGTAGCCAGTCCTTCAGCCTCCGATATAGCCCTGTCTCCTCACTTCTCATTAGGATCACATCCCCCGGCTTAAAGTTATTCATAGCAGTTCCTCCTTCTTTTTCCTCCCCCTCTTGCCCCTCTTTCCCCCACTCTTTGCTTTCAATCCCAATCCATACCCCTCCCGCCTCAGTCTCTCCCTGAAGTCTCTTACCTCCGGACAATACCTACAGCGCCCCACATTCTCCGAGTTTATCATAAAGTAGTGAGGCGGGCACTTGTGCTTTCTTGTTTTCACCTTCTGCTGTACTGTCATCAATACGTTACTCCTCCTTTTTGCCCAATAGCTTATCGAACCGGTCAGGCTCTATATAGATAGAGGGCAGTCCCCAGTCTGGCTATTGACGATTAGAAATACTGTCTGTTTCACTTTTGTTCCTCCTTTTCTCCAGGCCCGAGCAGAAAGCCCTTCCCGGCCATGACTTGGTAGATAGTTTGTCCCCCAGGGGTAATCACATAGGGCAAGAATATCTCCTCCATCTTTACCATTTCTGTAGATAGGAGGGCCATTTGCGCTGACACCCAATGGAAAATGTTTCGCCAGGCTACCCGGTAAGCATGATCATCCTTGGCATACCCAGCTGGTATCTCCCGATCAGCTGCCTGCCTCTGTAGCACTTTCAGGGTGGCCGCAGTGTTAATCGGCAGCCGAATGGGCAGCTCCCCGTTGGGCCTTTTCACATTGAAGGCTAGGGCTGTTATCCTACCGTCATCACCGTATTCCATCATTACTGCCCGAGCTCCATGCTCTACGAGCTTAGCCTGAATTTGGGCTATTGTCCTAGAGACAGGGACCTTAGTTGTGTAGTCTAAAAGTGGTGACATTGTGCTACCCCCTTTCCTCTGGCACCTGGTAGGGCAAACCGAGAGCCCCATATATTGACTCCTCAGTATCGCCAGCTATTCTCTTCCCAGTCTCATTAAATAGCCCATCACCAGAGGCAGCCAAGTGCCACCCCTTCTTCTTGGCCAGGGTACAGAGACGAATATTATTCTCTTTTGAGCCGGTGCGAATGAGTAGCAGTGTTGCCCAGGTCTCAGGTGAAGCGAAATACAAGTCAATCTGGGCGCCCTTGTAGTCAAAACGCTTCAGCTTCTCGCCACTCATCTTGGGCTGGAAGGGGCGGGCCAAGGCCAGCACCTCAGCCTCCAGATTCCACGGGTCAGAGGGGATAAGGACCATATCAACATCTCCAGGGAAGGGTTTTTGCCGGCGGATAGAGCCAGCGACTTCAATCCTCTGACAGTAAGGGGAAAGCCGTTTAATCACCTCAGCGGCTATCTTTTGAGCTTTCTCTAGTTCCATCATTTCACCTCCTTTTCTTCCAGCTCAATTATGGTGAGCGGAGCTCGCTCAGGGTCCACAACTACTTCTACCTGCCCAATCTCTAAGTGCTCCGCATCGTCGTCCAAAACCAAACCAGAGTCGACTACAGCATCGAGCCCCGGCTTAAAGCGAGCGAGCAGGTTATCTAGATCTCTCAGTCGCAGCTCAGCAAAAACAACGGTCAGGTTAAGTTTGGCCTTGGCAAGGGGAAAGGATATACGATACTCCCTATTCCTGGCATCCGCACAACAATAGAACACGGCATCGTGATACACCTTCCCGGCCTTATGCCTCTCAGCCCATGAGCAACGGCTATTGGGGGAGTACTCACCCGGGGGTAGGAACGGAACTTCAATCCTCACCATCAATTGCGCCCCTGCTTAATCTGAAGTTCAGCGAAGCCTATTATCCTAAGATCAAACCTATCATTAATAATAGGGTAAAGTACCCACATCATACCTTTCGCTTTCTCTTCATCGGGTATTCTTAATACTCTCATTTCCCCCCCTCTGTGGCTCTCTTATCGCAGGTCTAGCCCCGTCATATCAATAACATTCCCTTGGCATAAACCAAGGAGCCTGGAAGCAGCCCCATCGCCGATTCGGTCAGCCAGAATCTCACCCCTTCCCTCGAAGGGCTTAGTGGTAGTTACCACTACTGGAAGCATCCAATCGTAGCGGCGGTCCATTAGAGTCCAGTAAGTGCTCTTTATCCACTCGCTCGGTCTATCCACCCCCACATCGTCAAGTAGCAGGAGGTCAACATAGGAGACCTTATCCAGGATTTCAGCCTCCGTCTCATAACGGTCAGAGAACGTCTTCCGAATATCGAGCATGATATCCCGAGCCTTAGCGAACATCACCGGGCACCTGAGTTCGTGTAAAACATAGTTAATAATGCAAGCGGCCAGGGTTGTCTTGCCAGTGCCGTTTCCCGGAGAGTAAAAGACAAGGCTTAGAGACTGCTTGCTGAAGCCCGTAGCGTATTCCCTAGCTAACCTCTGAGCTACTGGCTGTATATTGGGGTCGAGGGTATCGAATGTCATCCCCTGCCACCGTGGTGGTATGTTGGCTAAGCGGATGAGGTCCTGGTACCGCTGCTCCTCCTTCTGCTCCTGATCCAGCTTCTCTGCAACCTGTTCTCGCTCTTCTCGCTTCGTTCCACACTTCGAGCAGATAGTGGCTGTTAACCGACCAAGATTGGTCGCCTCAAAGGGTTGGTCGCAGTCGCGGCAGACTACCTCAATCTTTTCCGGGGTCTTCTTCAGAACCTCGGATATAGGTGATAGGTTTTGCCCGCGCTTGCCCTGGTCGTTGTTCACCTTTCCCCCCTTTCTTGCTAATATCTTGATTAACCCAAGTCATGCTTACAAATTCCCCGCCACGCGCGTCTACCTTCTGCTTCCAGCAGCCGGTCACTTCCTCACGGGTAAAGCCTCGGGTCAACATTCGCTTGATAGCTTGCCCCTCCCTACCGTAACTAGGAATGGGGTCTTCTTTAACTTTATCGGGATAACCAAGGTATGTTCTCATTTCGGTAAATATTTCATTCACAATGGAGTCAGCCTGCTCTTTGCGGGCACCTTTAGGTGTATTAGACTTAACTAAACTAGACTTAACTATATTGGGTTCGTCAGTGGTTACACCTGTTGACTTAACGGATTGATTTGTGGGTGCAACGAATAACTGGCGAATGTGGAGGAGTGTAACAGAAGCTTGTTCTGCCTCTTCCATGGTAAGTTTCCCTAGCCCCCCGCCTATGAGGAATGTCGTAATGGGCGTTAATCCGCGTTTCTCCATCTCTCGCCTATAACCAACAACTTGTCCGAGGTCCGTAGGTTGTAAGGGATACACTTTGGTCTCGATGAGAATATATTTTTGGGTCTCAGTTATAGCAACGATATCGGCGTATAGATTGCCTATCCTTTTATTTGTCTCGACTTGTCTGATTTTCTCGTTAGTAGGTTGCCACTCATTTGCGCGTAGCCGTTGGGCTAACGTATGTTGTGCTGCGTGCTCATTCTCTTTTGTTGGTGGCATTATAGGTTGATTTAACGGTGAGGTCTCATCTGCCTTATCAAATGGCGGTAATTTTGATGTTTCATAGCGGTCTTTTCTGATTTGCTGGTGTTCGTGCCAGCCCGGTATATCAAGGTATTCCTCTTTGGTATTGGTGTAGAGCCTGATAAGTCCTAATTCGGCGCACTGGTCACGGAGTTGCTTAATATCCTCCGCGGTCTTGTCCTTGTCGTAAGGGAAGATGGTTGCCATGAGATAGCGGGGCGACGCTTTCAGTCTGCCATCGTCATCTGCCTGGCTGAATATGCCGATGAATAGGAGCCGGCCAGCATCAGGCAGGCTGCCTACCTTTTCATTCCTCCATATCTGGGGGTCCACCATTCTCCTTCTAGGCATTGTCATTGCACCTCAATGATGGTATAATGATGGTATGACTGATTGGCAGCATGAGTTTATTGGGTTGTTTTGGGGTGAGGGTTGCTTGGATGTCCAGATTTGGCACCATAGCAAAAAGCCTAATATTCTGTTTTATAGTCCTAGGGCTAGAATTGGGCAAAATATTAAAAATGAGCCGTGTCTTAAAGAGATTAAGAATAAATTGGGTGGTTGGATGGAATACGATAAAAGAAACAATGTTCTTTGGCGTCTTCAGGGCAAAAAGGGGCTTCTTAATTTGGTTACTATACTTGATGGAGCCGTTATGTATTCGGCTAAGAAAGAGGAGCTTTGTATTTTTAAGCAGATACTGGAGTTGATACCAATAAAGGGTCAACATTATACGCCTGACCAACGAAGGGAATTGGTAAACTTGACTCAACAACTTCGGCAAGCGAAGAAGTCTTAATCTTATCTCCGGGTCTACCATTCTGCGCCGTGGCATAGGTGCTCCTAAAAATATTAGAATAAGTCCATAGTTATACCATCTGTAGGGTTTCCTCGACCCTCTTCTTGAAATGGCTTGCCGCTCCTTTATCCAGCTTCGCTACAGCCTCGAGCACGGTCTCACCCTCGACTTTGTAGGTAGTCTTTATGTAGGAGAGGAGATTACTGTCTGACCAGGCTTTGAGCTTCTTGGCTTGTAGGCTTTTCAGGGATTTCTCAAGCCAGTCCATATCTATGAAACTCTTTTCCTCAATCAGTTCTGTTTCCGCCTGGTTGGGCTCGGCTGCTACTGTGGTCTGCTCTGGCTCAACCGGTGGTACCTCATCAGTGCCGGGCATATCCTCTGGCCACAATTCCTCAGTCTCTTGTTCTACTTGCTCCAGTTCGGGCTCTGGCTCTGGCTCTGGCTCTGGCTCTAGCTCAGGCTCTAGCTCTGGCTCTGCCTCTGCCTCTGCCGAGGGTCTTTGGGGTTGCTTCAGCTCTTTTATTGTTAACCAGATTTCCCAGGGCGACATCCCCGAAGCATTCAAGTCTGGCATTGTCTTATAGCCGAACTGCCCGCATATTGTGGCCGGCTGCATCGCCCAGAAGTGAAAGCATACTCTAACGACAGCATTTATGTCGGGTACATCATCTTCGGTTATTTCATCGGGGGTTTTCTCCTCCCTTGGCTCGGCGGGGCTTTCTTTGGCTACCTTGGGTTCAGCTTCAATGATTTTCTCAGGGAAGAGGTCCCCTGGTGCCTCTTCCTCCTCGAGCGCTGGTAGCATAATTCTCTCGGGTGCCACTTTGCCCAGTTGTTGGATCTCGGCTAGCTTAGCATCACTGCGAATCTGGAGAATATGGACCGTCTTCTTTTTAATACCTGGCGGCTCAACTATCTGTGGCTCCAGTGATAGGGTCAGGGGAATGAAGGATATTCTTCCGCAAAGCCGTTTGATAAGGTCGACACAGGAGTTAACATTAACGATGGAGTAGAAGGAAGTGGTGTCCAGTTGCCAGACGCCAAGCCCGGGCACATCGGGCATAAGAAAGAGAAGATTCATCACCCGGCGACACTGCTTTTCCGAGTACTGCTCGCAGGTATCCGGGTCGCAGCTCCAGTCCTTAAAAACCCATTCCTGAGTGGTGTGGCGGGCGATATCGCCTGTGTCCACATCAATCTTCCTGATAGCTGTGCTGCCGCCTCCTTTGCAGATGAGCCCCTGGGTGAAGGAGTAGCAGCGGAGCCACTGCTGAGCAAACTCGTCTAGCTCCTCGGTCGGGAACATGATATTCAGCTTCTTGGGCATATCGCCCACGACACCCTTTATCTCATCGGGTACTACAAAGTAATCAGTGGCCCGGGGGTAGGGGTTCCTTCCCTCTGACTCGACCTTTATGCCTAATCTTATTTTCCCGATCCTTGGCATCCGCCTAATTTCCGATACATCTTTTATTGGCATCTAGTTTGCCTCCTCTATATTTGTTGACAGGGGGCTTGAGGTGTGGTAGAATAAAAATGGCAGTTGGGGTTTTGACATTGCTCTGGTTGCCCCCTTTTTAGGGCTGCTGAGTTTTTACCGGTTCAGCAGCCTTTTCATTTTTTAGCCTCTCTACTTCGCTTTGGGGAATAAATAAAATACCGCCGAGCTTGATAGCATGGACTTTGTTTGTATCAATCCAGCGGTATAATGTCATCTTAGGGTGCCCCAGTGCCTTGGCAGCCTTCGGCACTGTCATTAGGTCGTCAGCGAGAACCTTTATTTCTACCTTGTTACTACCCATAAAAGGGATGTTACCATAGTATAGGTGGTTTGTCAACCCCCCCCTGGCACTATTTTTGAAAATATTTTAGGGAGCTGAACCCAAAAAAGAGCCACCCTTGATAGAGCTGTCGGTTAAGATTATAGAAGCTTCGTAATATTCGACCATTTTAACCTCCTTAAAGTATTCTTGGGAGAATACCTCCTAGCGTTCTGTCTGGGAACGCTGCTTACAAGGTCAAAGTAATACTAGCTGCCTTGTAGCCGATGAATCGGCTTGTCTTATATCTTCCCTACCGGGGAGGGACACTATTCTGCCCTCTTTATATTCCTTGCTATAGGCTGGGTGCCCAGAATCGGTATCTATGCCAAAGCGACTCCAGTGGTCATGCCATATAGCGCAGCGCAACCTCTCATGGTTAGCGATTTCCACCGGGAGTAACTTCTTTTTATCTTGGCCATATTCTTTCAATTCGCCGACTCGTTTTATCTTGGTAAGTTGGTCCTCCCTACATTCCACCTCTATATAGTTGTCCAGCATTACCGTTATGCCCAAGGTCTGACCCCCTTTGTATGCACCGCCGATGACAAAGCCGTCGCGGCCGTCCGGTAGCCTTACCCTTTTGTCTAGGTTAAAGGTTATCACCGCTCCTCCTAGCGTTCTCGATAAGAACATTTGCGTGTAACGTTAGCGTATAACGTAGGTTATACGCAGATGCTAATTACTCTCTATCTCCCAAGAATATGGCGCCCGGATGATGCGGTTCCCATCTGCATCTTTAATCTCTAGCATGCCGTTAGGGAGAATGGTCTTCACGACACCATCGGCCTTCTCAATATCCCGTTTCATTGCTACAAGCTGCCCGCGCACTCCCGTGAGGGAAGGTTTAAGTCTACCCTCTGCTCCCTCAATCATGCCCATCAGCACCCCAGCCTCAAATGCATTGACCTCTATGGTATAGGTTGGTAATTGTGTAGCCATTTTTATTTTCCTCCTCTGCGTATAACAGCCCTTATACGCTCTTTTCCACCTTCTCGATGAGCTCTTTTATAATCCCATCGTAGGTTTGCCCTGGGTGGGCAAGCTTGTCTAGCTTCTTTTTTGTCTCCGGGCTTATCTTGCCACCTTTTTAACCTCCTGCCTCGGAACGCTGTTTTCGTTTCGTGGCGTAGGGTTCGTAGTCGATCCTTTCTAATAAGTCATCAGGGAACTCGTACCGGATTACAATCACGGTGTGCTTTACCCTAATTTTCCTCGCAGGTAACTTTCCTGCTCGAGCAAGTCTCTTCACGTGACGCTCGGAGTAATGAAGCAGTTTCGCAACTTTACGAACATCCATTAATCACTCCTCCTAGCATTCTCGATAAGAACACTTCCTTGCCTTGCTCCAGATTTCCTTAGCCAAGAAGGTAGCAGTTCTGTTTAAGGCTGCGTTGTGAATATGAGCCTTGGTGTATTCAGGATACCTTCCAGTAATGTCAGATTTGCACTTGTCATAGACGGGACGGAAGTGCTCGTCCCTTAGCTTCATTACCTCATTGGCAAGCAGGTGGTAGAGCATACAAGCGTGCCTATTCCACTTATGGTCTAACTGGTCAAGGTTTACCAAGCCACAATAGCGAAGGTAAGCGGACAGTGTGGAGAAGTTAGCAGGGTTAGCAGTGATATAAATAGAAGGAGGATAAAAATGGTAGAAGGGAAAGAGCTGGTTGAAATAGCAAGATTGGAGCCAAGTTATACTATAACGACTAGGCGTTGTCAAGTAACCATCGCTGAGCTATTGGTAGTAGATGCCTCACCTGTCTCTTATTAAGTATCATAACCTTGACTGCTCTTACTTCATCCGGCAAAGGCCCCTTAAACAGATGTGATATAGATAGTCTGTTTTTGTCTGTAACTACCGTGATGGTTTCCGAACTGTTTTCCTCGATGATTGTTTTCATTTTTCCTCCTATTGATAATCCTCTTATGTCCGTTTTTATCTATGAGTTGATATGGTCTCATTTAGCTATCTCCCAGTCTTCTACGGGTTCTGGTGGAGCTTCTTCAAAGGCAGGACAGGTCTCACCGCACTCACTAACATCGCTTATATCTACTACCCCAGCGTAAACACAATCGTAACTTGGCATTGAACAGTTACCAATACCAAAAGGAACGGGTGCGCTATCATAAAAAATCCTTTCCCACTTACAAGGTCTCATTAGTTAAATCTCCCCTTATCATTATTTACTGCCATTAGATACCTCCGCAACTCCATAGACTAATTCTATAGCCTTACGGGCTAGTGGTGATGGCTTATTTGCCCCAGACTCCCACCTTTTGACTGACATAACACACATACTAATTCTCTTAGCAAACTCAACTTGGGTCAGCCCTTCTTTCTTTCTAATAGCCCTTATATTCATTTACTCTCCCTCTAATAGTTCCGGGTTCTCATATATGTTAAAATAATCTTGTCTTGTGCTTCCATTTTTGGCTATTACAATTACGGCATAGTGGTTGAATATTTGAGATATAATCTGTGCCACCTTCTGACAACGGGATGATATGGTCTTTAGTGAGTTTCTTCCGCTTGCCACATAAGGCACAGCAGTTCTTATATTCCCTTTTAAGTTCTTGCCATTCCTCAAAGGTATGACTACCATCTGCCTGTCTTTGTAAAGCATAGCGTCTGGATTTAAGATGGGATATTCTCTCTCTATGCGATTGTCTATATCTCTTGCTGTAAATCCAAATAGGCTCTTCCCTCTGCCTAATACCCTTATATGTATTCTGCTCATAAAATGGCAGGGTTTTAACAAAGTCCTTATAGCATTTAAGATTACAAAAATGCCCCTTGTGCTTTTTGAATACATAGTATGGTTGTTCATTTTCCTTACCGCAACAGTCGCACTTAAATTTAACCCACTTACCACGATTAGCTAAACTGATTTTCCGTTTTGTTTCTTCGCTAGTTTTATGTCCCGTGAGGGCATTTGAGATTGCTTGCCTATGTCGTTCTTTCATATCTTTAGTATATCACAATTCTCACCGCTATACAACCCTTCATATATGTTGCCGATTACTTCAAGATTTCCCCACCCATTTAGAACTCCAATCCGTGTGCCGTTCACAGAGTAAGTGAGTTCTTTATCATCCCAAGTTACGGGAGCAGTCCTCCTCACTTCTTTACTCAACTCCCGCCACTTTTCCATAGACCCACATCCCAAAGGAACTCTGAACTCCTTAACTATATCCCCCTCATAGATTTCAGTGCCATTCTTGTCTAGTAATCCAGTGAACTCTAGCCACTCGCAGCACTCAGGCTCTAGTTGCATTTGGTTGGATGGGGCAAATGTTCTACCATTCTTTTCGTAATCTTTCTCAAGAACGCCACCAACCCATCCGCCACCTTGCCCGAAATTGCCCCAACGAGGCTCATATATATACATCTGCTTGTCATTTTTATTATATAATCTAAACTTTATCTCTCTCATATTCCCCCCCTCACCAAGCTGTATCCCAGGCATATAATAAGTGTTATGAAACCAATGATTATTACTAACATTTCTTCTCCGCTTTTGATAGTGCTTGCTCTATTGTCTCGTTTAAGTGTGGGAATTTAATGTGGGGGTCAAGCCCCGGCCAGACAAGTTTTACTTCCTTCAAAGCCTCATACAAATCAGACGCCCCTGAATCCTTAATGCCCAAAAGATAAGCCTCTGCCTCTATGAAGCTGTAGTGCTTATCCTCCATAACATTAAGGCTGGTTAATTCCCCTTTAGTACAGTTATTCATTACTCTCTCCTTTCACCTGGTAGTAGATGAGGGTCGTGATGTGCCCCGATAAGTCTGCCGTGTTTTAGAACTTTCAGGGCTTCAATGCCTAGCTTGATGCTGTCCTGATATTTAGTCTTTGGAATTATCCCAAAAGTAGGCGGCGGCTTAGGTAGGGTTTCAATAGCTTCGTCTATGGTTATTCCCTCTCCAAAAGCCTCATCAAACTCTTCTTGAGCCTGAGTAAGTTGTTCTGCTTGTTTGTTCATTACTCTCTCCTTTTAACCCCCTGTTTTCTCAGATAACTTCTACTTCTTGTGAACCTTGTTGATTTAGGCATTAACCCCCTCTTTTCATTTCAGCTTCAAATCGCTTTAGCATTAGGATAAGAGTATGTATCCGAGTTTCAAATGCTGTATCTCCTGCGGGGCAGTCTCTTTTCAAGTCAGCATAGAGGTCATTAGCTATTGTGTGAAGCGTGTTTATAAGGTTTCCCCCAGATACCGGTGTTGGTATTTCCATTGTTTCTAACCTCCTTTATTTACTTAACCTCTCGTAGCAGTGGATGATTTGGAGCGACACAGGCAAGGTGGGCTTCACCGCAGTTACTTGTGAGACTCCCATCAACATCAATGTAGTATTCTCCCGGAAGAATTGGTTTAGAACACCTTTTACAAAGTTCGTGCCATACTCGTGCTTTTCTTATTCCCTTATCTTTAGTTCCTTCTCTTCCAAAACCCATTTCATACCCCCTTATAACTCACTTATTTAATTAGGCTACTTATAAGCTACTACTACCAAATTTTTACCACCACACCTCTTGCAGGGTTTGCCATATACTTTATGCCTGCTGTGTATTGTTCCACAGTCGCTACATTTTATTCTAAATCTCGGTCTCATTTTACTCTCCTTACTGTGATTGTTCGGGTGGTATTAAAACTCAAACTTCGTAAGTATTCCGCCCATATAAGGCAAACCTGCTTGCTAGTATCGTGGTAGGGCAATCCATAATCCACGCCATCTACATAAACTCCGTATAGTTTCATCTCTAACCTCCTTTATTTACTTAACCTCCGAATTTCGTTTGTAGAAGTATAATACGAGTTTGCCAGCTTCCTTTCTGGTAAAGCACCTAGCCCCTTCTTCTTTATATGCTCGTTGCCGTAAGGTATTTATCTCTTTCGCATTAAGCTCCGTGATTTTTAGGCATTGTCCATCTTCAAGAGATAAGAATTGCTCTCGCATTTGTAACCAATGAGGATTTGACCTTGACAGCCTTGCTGTCCTTGTAACAACTTCCACCTTCATTTCATACCTCCTTATAACTTATTGGGTTATTTAATTAGTATCTCACTCTTATATTTTGAGATTGATTCACCCCACTGCTTGAGGTCATTCTCAAGGTTTTTTATCTCCATACTGATTTGTTTCTGAATCTGCTCTGCCATTTCCAACCAAGCCTTTCCGTGAACGCTGAGTTCCGCCTGCTTGCTTACTTCTCTTAGTAAAGCTATGGGAATCCAAGTCTCTAAAATCTGATAAGCCCTAGCTATGCTTTGGCTGAGATTCATCCCTCCACCACACAGGGCAAGATAATACTCATTCTCACTATCTCTATACATAACAGTGAGACAGGTTTCTCGGCATACCCTGAGTATTTTCTCCTTGCCATCATCAAAGAGTGTGGGGTCACATTGAAGTGGATAGGCGTAATTCATCATCGGCTGCCAATCATCAACCACTTCATCAAGGTATTCAACTTGTCCATCCTTAAGGTCGTGACCATCTTTCTCTGCCTCTTCTGGGTGTTCCTCATAGAACTCCCTTATGTAGCCTTGGCCGATGTTCTCCCAGTTCTCAAACTCCTCACTCCAGTCAACTTGAATACTGTATCCTGTTGCCATTTCACCCCCCCTTATTAGTTGATATATTGCCGTTACTTAATCTCGTATTGCCTCTAGGAGTGTTCGCCTTTCCTGTTCGCATTTTTTAAGTCAATCTTAAAATAATCGGCGAATAGGTGCTCGTAAGATTTGCGTATCGGTATCCACTTATTAGCCTAATCAATTGAGAATTTGAATGTCCAGTTACCATCCTCCGAGAACCGCTTTATCAAGCTAGTAACTTTATCCAGTAACTCTTCGGCGTTTTCTCCTGCCTTGCATTTTACTATCATAGACTTAATAGTAAGCGTTTGAACTACTGTCCCCACTGGCTCATATGTCTTCTGTGTCATTTTACCCCTCTGGAGCCCCCACTACCGGACAGGTGCAAGGGGGCAACCTCGACCTGCCGGTAGCAGGAGCGCGTTTATTTTACCTCAATTTCTGTGGGCATGACATACAGGGCAAACCCGGGCATGCTCATCTGCACTGGTGTAGGAAGCTACGGTATTCTGTGCCCTTCTAACCCGCCTCGGGTCCTCGAGCAGATGGGAAGTGGCATTCGTTAGCAGGTTCAACAAATCGTAGCTCGTTTCGGGTGGGCTTTCGATGGCCAAAGCCCTGATGGCGTTGGCTTCATCACCGGAGATTTTGGCCTCTCTCAGCATAGCTTCGAGCATCGAGGCTCTCTGGTCTGGGGCAATCTGCTCATCCATCATCCTGCGGTACCGCTCAATAATGCGGTTCAGGGAGTTATAGGCATCCCTGGACGACCTTCGGAACCACTGCCAGATATCATCCCCCTCATTACCGCCGCCACCACCACCACCATAGTGGAACTCTCTAAGGATAGTGTTGCTGGTCATACCATTGGTGCAGGCGAGTCTCAGCGCATAGCTCTGCACTATGGGATCGACTGTGCCGAGAGAGGAGAAGGATACTTGGGCGCCAGCCTGTATCAGGTCTCCTCTTACCACTGGTTCTCGGCGTTCCCCGATAAGCTCGAGGCTCACCACAAAATTGTCGAGAAGCAGAACCCGGTGATACTCAATGCCCCTAATGCCACCCTCGATGGCACTCAGGACTCGAGTGGGGCTGAGGCTACGGAACTCAGTGGGCTTGGCGACCGCTGTGATAGCGCCTTCCTTAATCATCAAGGTATACCGATGCTTTCGGCCGAGCAGTTCAGTGGCTACTGTCCCGAATGTCTCGGGGCGTAGTCTGGCGGCTAGGTTCCATGGCAGACCAACGAAGTTGGCTAGGCTTTGGACTCCCCCAGTGGTCATTTCCAGGTGGCATTGTCCGCCACCTGGGCGAAGGGTTACCATTTCGGGAGTTACTGTAACCCTAGTCCTCGGGTTGTGCTCCATGGTGCGCACCTGCGTATCGAGGATCGGCTCCATCCTCTCCAAAACTTCAACTCTATTCAATTGGTTACCTCCATTAGATTCTAGTTGTTTACCAGTTTATAATCAACGCTTTTTCAATGGCATCACCCCCTTAATAACCCGGGGCTTTCCGCCCCACCTTGCTGATATTCTGGAATAGATTAGACAGGTCTTCTGTCCAGTAAATAGGTAGGGAATTCTCGAATGAGAAGAAGCGGAAGTCGTCAAAATCGAGAACGAGGTTATTCCGCTTGAGCATTCGCCGGATAGTATCATTCAGCTTTCGACTCTTGCGTAAGTCAGCGAAGTAATCAAATGCCTTCATCGTGAAGTCAGTTAGCTCATCCCTCTCGAATAGCTGGTAGGCGTAGGTAGGTCGCTTCCAGATGATGTGATTGACTTCTCTAACGACATTCGGGTCTAGCTTTTTAGAGTGGTGGCAGATAAAGATGAGGAGCTGATTTCTCTGGCCAGATATCCCGATGAGGTTATCCAGCTCGACCGCATCTCCGCTCTGTGTCCGTCTAGCATGCGCCGTTTGAGCCGCTTCATCGTATATCACCACCGAGTTCTGTTCCCATTCCTCTTTTTTGGTGGTGACCTTCATATAGTCCGGGAGTAGCTTCTGTATCCTCTGCCTTGTCTCCTGGGGAGCGGTTGGTGGTAGGTGCACCATTACTCTCACACCTTTGCTCTTGTGTAGGCTCTCTCCAATCTTGTGGGCGGTGGCCGTCTTGCCGAAGCGCCGGCCCCCCATAATAAGGATCACATCGGGCAGGTGAAACAGCTTGAGGATGGTGCTTCTCTCAGGTTTCGTCATGATGGCCCGGGCATACTGTTCCTCTTTGTCCTTGCGCCACTTGCGCATCTTGTCCAGGGAAGTCTTTGTCGACATAGGCTTTTTCTCCTTTCAAACCCCTCTATTATACTAATCGCTTGAGATGCACTTTTCGTGACATCTACTTTTTGAGGTCATTTTTGAGCTGCTTGATAGAGGCCTTGGCATTCTTCTTTATCTCATCGATTAGTTGCCTGGAGTGCACTCTGAGGTAATCAAGCTCCGTCTTTACGGCCACGCAGGTTTTCTTCTCAGGATAGGTGCAGCGGAAAACTCTATCGCACCGGCCGCCCGGCACGAACCTCTTGGGTAGCCAGCAATTTGTCCCCAGCTCCTTGCTTGAGACGATAGCCGTCTTTGGCCTTGGTTGATTCTCCATATTCACTCTCCTTTTACCTTAATTTGTTCGGTACACCTAGCAGGTCGAGTTCTTCTGAGCTGAATTCCTCTCCACACTCAGAGCAACCGTAGAGATAGTAGCTGTCTTCTTGTGTCTCTTCCCATGCACCGTTCTTATATTTCAGGGGCACGGTTCGACTGGTGTGGATGGTATTGATTTCCTTGCCGCAAGCTGGGCAGACGGGCGTCTGTCTGATGATTTCAAGCACTTTGACTACTCCGTTCCCCTCATCTTGGGCAATGACCGTGGCCTTGTGCCCGACGAAGGCATAGTAGCCATAGCGGATGTCTTCCTCTTGGCCGCAGACTTTGGCAAGTTCCTCGGCGTTGTAGCTTTTTCCCGGTTCTAGCTTCTCCATTTTATCCCCCTTTTAAAATTTTCTCGGTCGGAGCACCAGTATCTTGGTAAAGTTACTTCGTAGCCATGCCCCGTTGACTATTGATAGCTCCTGATGATAGTGCTTTGGCTTCCTGAAGCCTGTCTTGCGAGTGCCATTGTTGCTTCTAATGACCCTCTGTATAGTCTCGATTTCGAGCCTACCATTGGCTCGGATGAGACAATCATCGTAGGGTAGCAGGCCAATGAGCCGGCGGAGCTGACTTGCTCCAACTCGAACCTTATCAAGTTCAAAGACCTCGCCCTTTTTGAGTGCCTTAATCAGTTGCTGACGCTGGAGCACCCAGCCCCCCTTGCGCCATCTCCCGAAGGGACGCTCCACTATTCTTTTGATACCGGACACCTTTCACCCCCTTATTTTATTTCCTGAAACCTAATTGGCTTTTTGCCTCCTTGTTTGGCCTATCATATTCTACTGAAGGTTTTTTGAGAAAGCCGATATAATGAGCTTCTGACCTTCCAAACAGGACGGCAAAGAATTCCCTAACTTCATGAAAGAAGCCTCTCACTTCCCACCCCCTTAGTTCTTACTTAATTGAGCCTGTTTTGCCAGCCTTCTGGTCTTGAGCACCCTCGCATGTTGCGCTGGCGCAAACTTGGTATATGGCCTGTTTTCTGCCATAGCGTACCCCCTCTTTTGAGTTGAACGAGCGACTACTGAGGGTAAGGCGCAAGGAGACCTTGCCCTCAGTGTGTCGAGCATTTAGCTCTTGGATTTTGAGCCGACACGGACAGCGATGACCTGAACCTGATACTTCACACCGCCCTCGATGACTTTACCTTGACCTCGGTAGCCATCGGAGCCAGTTTTGAAGTTGGTCGGGCGCATCTCCATCGTAGCGGCTGCCTTGGATAGGATAATCTGTCCTTCCATGACACCCCCCTATGAGATTTTATGCATGCGCTAGTTGTAGCACGCACGCTTTGAACCGTTTGATTACTTCCCGACTATACCCCTGGCAATAGCGATTGAGGTCAATCGTTTTGCCTTTGGGCAAGTGCTCGGCTCTACGGCCGAGGAGTCGGGGCTTGAGTTGCTTTCCGCCATTTGGATATAGGCCGATAACATGGCCTCGATAGGTTAAGAAGTGTCGAGGTTGCTCCTTGAGCTTGCTCATTTGGGCTATTTGGCTAGAGCATTGAACGCATTGGCCTTTGACCTTGGCGGGACGCTTCTCACAGATGACGCACTTCGTCATGAGCGCACCCCCTATTCAATTGTCTGGTAGTTTTACTACCACCACCGCCACCGAGCCGAGGCTCGGAAGCGGTAGTTGTGGTAAAAGTAAAAATCCCCCTGCACATAACAGGGGGTCTATGCTATGGCCTTACTCCGTCCTATGAGCCACCCAGCCACATCACGACAACTCCATCTCTGGACTTTTGCGAGCGGATTACTCCCGTGCTCGGTTACAGCCTATAGGGGTTTGCTACCACCCTTGACAATTGCCTCGGCACAAGGCCAGCATGCCCCTAGAGCCTCTAATCTAAGGATAGGGGAAGGCCAGAGTGCCAGCGTTCCTGTCTGCGCTGCGTGCTCTTGGTGATGGGGGAAGCACCACAGCCGTGGCACGGGCTTCGAGTCGCCGATAGCCGATACTGCGACTATTCAGTTGTTGCACTTTTACACCTTGCAGGGTGAGTCGGTACTTGCCGAACTCGCCAGACAGATTTAGGTCTGTCGTTCCCCTCTGATTACATGGACCCATCACAGAGGCTAGGGGCTGGGACTTCAGTCTATGCCGAGGGTTGCGTTACCACGTAGCACCATTAGCCCAGCGTCCGGCCGCAGATCCCCCGGTGCCGCCTGGTCTACTTCGAGGGTTAGCATGAAGCCCCACGACCCCCACTAAAACAGTCAGCCCGAAGGTAGGTAGTGGGCGTGAGGTCGTTTTCCCCCCTTAGCTTCTCACAGGTGGGAGACTGGTTCGAGGCTTCCAATAACAAAGCCTCGAACCGTTACCAGTTCGAGGCTTGTTTTAGTGCCTCTACTATACTAATCGCTTGACCTTTAGTTTTCGTTACATTTACTTTAGTTAGTATTCAGAAGTATTTTATAACCCTCTGCCTTGACATATCTACTTAGGCGCTGGCGCTCGGCATCGTTTAGCGCCTTGCCGATAAGTCGTTTGTCTATAATAGGTTGGATGTTAGCTGGTAACATATCGAATATGCGCTCGGCGTCCATTTTACCGTCCATTTTACGCTCAAACTCGGTTTCGCCGACTAGTAATTCCCCTAATGTTACGGGATTACCCTCGGAGTCGTCTACCACGCTGTCAAGGCTGTAATGCTGGCGTATTTTATACCGCTTCCAGAAGTCTTGCCAGTCGCATCTGGCTATTGCATAAGCTAAGCGCTCATCCTTAGTCTTGATTTTAAGAACCGCTAGAGCGATGTCCTGAAATAGGTCTTCTCGCTCCTCTCTTGGTACCTTGCGACTGAAGATATAGGCTGATTTTAAAGCGACTTTTGCCTCTTGTGGTAGTTTTTTAATGGTAACGAGGTATTGCTCAACCTTGAGTCCAAACTCTTGGCCTTCAACCGGTAGAGCACTGGCCATCATCTTGGCTATATGCCGATATGTTATGTCCTTTATTTGTTGCATATTATTTTGCCCCCCTGCTTTTTTTAAAGGCCATAACGACTAGGTATTGAGGCTGGATATATTCAATTTTTAAAGTACACTCGAATTTTAGATCTTCGAGACTATATTATATTGTAGGCACACTCGGAGCCGACTTGTCAAGTATTCTATAAAGAAAGATTTTCGGAATTCCGATAACATAGCTATTCGGGTTTTTGCCTTCTATCTTAATAAATGTCTGGGAGATCATCGCTCTAGCTTAATTCGTGACTGCTAGATTAGCGCTCCATCTTAATATAGGAATATGTCGTTGAGCGGTAAAGGGGTATATTGGTATATTGAGAAGCAAGGGAGCAGGGAGCAAAGAGGGGGGAAAGGAAATGTCCAAAACTCTGTCCTAAAAAGCTAGCTCCGGTTTGTATCTGGCAAGGGAAATAGAATGTCCAGGACAATGCCTTCCCCCTACCAGGGGGAAGGGGGGGGGGATAAAGGTAGTGAGAGGGAGTTTAGGGTAATAGGGAAAAAGGACATAGTAGGGTAGTTAACTATCCTTTACGTTAAGCTTGGCTTCTAGTTTATCAGCAATTGTCCGGAGCTGGCTCGGGACGTTCACGCCAAAGTAAGTAGAGCCTCGGAGCAGTCGGTCTACTATGGTAACCAGTTGCATAGTCTCTGGAGCATAACGCCTTTGAGCCAGGAGGGAATCAACATCGGCTCTCAAACTCCCGACGGCACTGTAGATTGAGTCATAGTCAATGCCTAGTAGCTTCCCTACCTCATCCTTTATCTTGTTGGCCAGCTCGATTAGTTCGCTGGCGTTCCCGAGATCTCGGGCTACCTTTATGCCGAATTGATAACTGGCTTCCTTTAGCCCTTTATACTCTAAGTTCTTAAGCCGGTCGTATTGCTTCCATTCCACCAGCCGGTCTTCATATCCACGCATGAGGAGCTTTAACAGCAGCTCCACATTAGGTGTATGCTCTCTCCTGGGGGCAGCCTTGGCGACTCGCCATCCCTTATCACCCCGAACCGTGAGCCCAGTCCCCTCGGGGATTTCATCTTTTGTAATTAGTCCCTTCGGGACCGCGAAGTAGAGCTGGTTACAGTGCTCAAAGTATGCTCGGTATTTCCCCTTGTTTATATCAGCGAGGAAGTCTGAACGTGATATCTTCACCTCGTATATAGTGAAGCTGGGGCTAACAAAACTCTTCCGGATGGCAAGAACATCAGCCCTAGGGGTATGGCCATTCTCCCACATTACAGAGCCCAAGGGGAGCTGAACCCAGGTCAACCACTGGGCTTGGTCTTTACTTTTAGCTAGGTCTTCAGCTAATGTTTGGCCAGTCCATTCCATGATTGCCTCCTATTTATGAAGGGGCATAATATTTATAGTTAAACCATTACCTGCTGCCGGCACCGGTGGACCGCAAGCTGGCAGTACTCCTCGCTTATCTCATATCCCACTGCCCGTCTATTTAACTTCTTGGCCACCCATAATGTCGTTCCGGCCCCTGAAAACGGATCTAACACAATAGATGGCACTTTATCAGCATTACATTTACAGGTGGGTTGCCAGCCTAGAGTTTTTACTTCCCATTCAAATTGAACGCCAGTCCTTGAAAAGCCACCGCCTACAGCCATATCAGGGTTATTACCATCAACCGCTTCTTTCACCTTCCCCTTTGTTAGTTTATGGCTCCGCACATTCTGGGGTGTTTTCTTAACTATCCTCTCCCACGGAGCCCCACACTCACTACAGCACCCTACTTCTGGCGTGGCTGCCTTAATACATTTCTCGGGTAGCTTCTCTGGGAATACAGCAAAATGGGCTTCAGGATAAGGCTGAGTCGGGAACTCCCATACTGACCTGATGTTACGACCGCCCATAGATTCACCGTAATCATTACCAACTTCATTTAAGTAATCAGGCTTACCTGTTCTATTAAACTTTTTGGCATTAGGTTGGGAAGCATATCTACCATACAAAGCCCTTTTCTGGCTTTCTTCATTAGCTTGTGATTGTTCCCTCACCGCATCAGCATCCCAGTAATACTTCTTACTTTTAGTCAGCATTAGGATATATTCGTGGCTCTCAGTAGGTCTATCAGTTACACTCTCTGGCATAGGATTAGGTTTGCTCCAAATAATAACCGACCTTACCCACCAGCCATCTTCCTGAGCGGCGATAGCTACTCTAAAGGGTATGAGACAGAGGTTCTTTGCGGGTAGATTACAGCCGCCTCTTTCTATAACAGGATTTGACTCCTTCTTTCTATCCCCAGACCAAGCCCCCGTGCCACGAGCATCTGACCATCTAGTAGCCGAGTAGCAGTCCCCTATATTCCAAAAACATACACCGTCAGAGCGTAATACCCTTCTAATCTCCCTTAATATCTCAATGGTATGCTCAAGATATAATTCTGGTGTGGGTTCAAGCCCGAATGCTCCACGCCACGCTGAACAAAGTTGGCAGTAACTACCCTGATTGCTTTCTTTTCTAACGGCGTGTTGCTCATCGGCCGTTTTAGTCAAGATACTAGCGGGACCGTGCTTGCCAGATTTGCTCATAGGATTAGGTATTAGTTCACCCCATTGATGCTCGCAGACTGTATGGGGTTGTGCATTATGCATTTTTTGCATATTGCTAATTTTATCAAGCTTCACACCTAGCTCTCCCCTCAAAGGAGACCATATCAATTCCTGCTCACCGGAGTATTTACGCAAGCCCCAATAAGGAGGAGAGGTGCAAACCATCTGGACTGACTCATCAGGTAGGTCATTCTTGCGAAAGTCCATACAGTAAATCGTGTTATGGTTATCACTATAAAAGGGCTTCATCTACTTCCTCCCGGGTAATCCATCCCTTATCCACCCACTCCTTCATAGCTTTGAGCAGCCGCGCCTTAATTAACGGGAAGAATCCGTCCTCATCCTCCTCGGGGCTGAAGTAGCCTATCATCTTGAAGCTACCCCTACCAAGTGTCTCCTGGATAACCCCAAAGGGCTTGTCGGGGTCGTAGTCTTTTGTCCTCTCCCAGTAGTTTCTTCTCTTAAGCTTGATATACGGTTTGCCTGGGACTGTTACGGTTACCTCGACACCGTGGGCGGTCCCGCAGACGGGGCATAGTGCTTGTCTATAAAGCGACATTAGCTTTTCTCCTTGACGTTTTTCTCTCTGCCTTTTTCACTGCCTTATCGTAGCATCTCGAGCACCGCGGCGAGATGTATTCTGGCTCGCCAGGGAAGCTCCGCTGGTAGAGGAGTATATCTTTGCATTCTGTTAATAATACTTTGGGATCTATCAAGCCTTGCTTAACTAAATCTTCTTTTACATCATCCTGTTGTACCGGTGGCCAATAATAAACCCCTGTTGATAACTTACATATTGGGCATTTCATTTATCAAATCACTCTCTACTTCATTGCCTTTAGAATATCAATTATTACAGAAGGGTCTACTCCCTCCAATAACTCACTTATCTCTTCCTTTGTGCAACCATCTTTTGTGCAACCGTGACAAGGCTCAAACCGAACACAAATGGAGAAGGCGTGAGCTGGTAAAAGTCGCTTGAGGCAAGATTTCATCTCATTCTCCTTTCAGCATATATTATAACTCTATATCTGACTCTACTTCATTGCCCCAGCAGTCCCAGCCCTCTGTTATTTCCCGGGCAAAGAGTTCTATTTTTGGTTCTAAGCCAGTCGCCTAAATAAGCTCTCTCATTTCTTTTGGCTTCTCTGAATGATGTAGAGCTTTAGTTTGAATAAAGTTTGCTTTCTGTATTCTAAACGCTTTAACCTTTCCCTTTATCCCGACTAAACATAATTCAACCTGTCCACGATACCAGAAGCCCATACCAAGAGACATTATTTTCCGCCAGTAGATAGCTGTCTTATAACTAAAGCCCCAATACCCCATCAATTTTATTGCCTCTGGTAACAGTGGGGTAGTTGCCCATAAAAACAAGGCACACCCACTGGTATCCGTAATATTCCTAACAGGTAATGTTACCAATTCCTCAAAGCTCATTGTCGGATACTTTGCCTGACTACCACTTTCCATTGATCCGCCAGTTCTCTTATTCCGATAGCTCCAAGGTGGGTCAGCATATATTATCTGATACCGCTTATTCATTCTTTTGCACTATTCTTCTTAGAATACTTTGCTATTCTTTATATGGAACTGCCCGTGCATCAAATACTACGCTCACTGGAGTATCAACAGGTAAAGGGCCACTATGCTTAATTTGAGACTCAATATACAGTCTGACAGCATCGGTAGCATATAGCACAGCGTGTTCCTTAGTTACCCCTTCAGTATGTAATCCTTTCAAACTTGGGCAGTAAGCATGAAACTTTTCACCATCAGGCTCAATTACAATGGTGAATTGGAGAAGAGTAGTGACTGTTGCTATATATTTCAATGTAACCTCCTTTCTAGCATTCTGCCTCGGGATGCTGGCAAAGTTCCTCAATTTCCTCTCGGCTTAATACCCGATTAAAAATCATCACTCTGCTAATTACACCTTCAAATAGCTTAAGTATATCAAGTGTTA